>Ga0164292_10001671_pt1 | contig 18015 bp, 17 predicted proteins | sample GEODES117metaG_FD_111486 | JGI IMG/M metagenome (GOLD analysis project Ga0164292, IMG submission 111486) | Eutrophic lake water microbial communities from Lake Mendota, Wisconsin, USA - GEODES117 metaG | ecosystem: Environmental > Aquatic > Freshwater > Lake | place: USA: Lake Mendota...
ATAAATGAGGCGGTAGACTTGCCTCACACTTGGAGACGTCGCATAGCCCGGTCGAGTGCGCCTCACTGCTAACGAGGTAAGGGGTTAAACCCTTCAGGAGTTCAAATCTCCTCGTCTCCGCTCTCTTTTGCATAGCGCTGCCAGAATTGATTTGTTTCCAACTGACTCAAAAAATCTCGACTTCACGTTCGCTAAGTTGTTTTGCACCTTTTGGTAGGGGAAGATAAGGACTCAGAGTGATAGTTAAGGGGGCCCACATGAGTGAGAATCTGACAAATTCTACAATTCTTGTTACGGGTGCCGATGGGTTTATTGGCTCACATCTCACAGAAGCTTTGATACGCCGAGGTTATCGTGTTCGTGCCTTTGTTTACTACAACTCCTTTAATTCTTGGGGATGGCTAGACCATTGCGCTGACGACGTAAAGGGCAAGTTCGAAGTAGTTGCGGGAGATATCCGCGACCCACATGGCGTAAAGGCTGCAATGCAGGGATGTGATGCAGTGCTTCACTTAGCGGCGTTGATTGCCATTCCATTTTCTTATCATTCACCAGATACATATGTGGATACAAATGTGAAGGGCACGCTCAATGTTCTTCAAGCAGCCCGCGAACTTGGTGTGAAAAAGGTTGTACACACATCAACAAGTGAAGTTTACGGAACCGCACAGTCTGTTCCGATGAACGAAAGTCACCCTTTACAAGGTCAATCACCATACTCAGCTTCCAAGATTGGCGCAGACCAACTTGCTTATTCATTCTTCGCCTCATTTAATCTACCGGTAGTCACAATAAGACCATTTAATACTTACGGTCCTCGCCAGTCTGCTAGAGCCGTGATTCCAACAATCATCACTCAAATTGCCAACGGTGCTCAGAAAATTGATTTAGGATCAATTTCACCAACCAGAGATTTCAGCTACATTGACGACACAACTAGCGGCTTTATTGCGGCCTTGGAATCAAAGAATGGGATCGGCGAAACAGTAAATCTGGGAACAAATTTCGAGATTTCAATTCTCGACACAGCGTCTCTAATTGCGAGACTGATGGGTGCTGAAATTCAAATCGAATCTACAAACGAAAGAAGTAGACCCGAAAAATCCGAGGTTGAGAGACTATGTGCAGACAATTCAAAGGCGAAAGAACTTTTTGGTTGGGCCCCATCGTTGGGTGGTATCGCAGGATTCTCTCAAGGTCTTGAGAAGACAATCTCCTGGTTTAAGAATCCGAGCAACTTATCCTCATATAAGTCGGATAGATACAACATATGAATAACCAAATAGAAACTGAAGCTTTTATTCAAGGAGTAATTTCCGCTATCCAATCGGTTTCAGGAATCGGGCCGGTGGCATTACATGAACCAGAATTTGATGGAAACGAATGGGAATACGTGAAGGAATGCATAGACTCTAACTTCGTATCTTCGGTCGGCAAGTATGTAGATAAATTTGAACGAAGCCTTGAAGAATATACGGGTTCTAAACATGCAATTGCAGTTTCCAACGGAACCTCGGCTCTACATATTTCCTTGCTACTGGCGGGAGTAGGGCAAGGCGATGAAGTACTTGTACCAGCTCTAACATTTGTTGCAACTGCGAATGCGATTGTTTATTGCGGAGCAGAACCACACTTTGTTGACTCTGAAGTAGATTCACTTGGTATCGATCCTGAAAAACTTAGGGCATATCTGCAATCCTCCACTTCATTGATAGATGGACATTGCAGGAATCGAATTTCAGGGAAAGTTATTCGAGCGATGGTGCCTATGCATACATTCGGCCATCCATCAAGAATCCGCGAACTCTTAGAGGTTTGTAAAGAATTCAAAATCACGATGGTAGAAGATGCAGCCGAATCGCTTGGAAGTTACTACTCAAACCAACATACAGGCACATTTGGACTTTTAGGAACCTTGAGTTTTAATGGGAATAAAACAATCACGACAGGCGGCGGCGGGGCTATCTTGACTAATAACTCTGACTTGGCCAAGCAAGCCAAACATTTAACTACAACGGCGAAAGTTCCACATAAGTGGCGGTACGTACACGATGAGATTGGCTATAACTATAGGCTCCCGAATTTGAATGCCGCACTCGGCTGTGCTCAACTTGAAAATATCGAATTCAAAGTCATTAGAAAGAGAAGATTATTTGAACTTTATCAGGAGGCGTTTGAATCCATTCGGGGCATTTCGATACTTCGAGAACCAACTGGTTCTCGAAGTAATTATTGGCTCCAATCTATTATCCTGGATCCCCAAATGGCCTCGACACGTAATCAAATCCTTGATCGGAGCAACGGAATGGGACTTTCCACGAGACCTGTATGGGATTTACTTTCAACGCTTAAGCCCTACAAAGATTTCCCAAGTATGGATTTAACACAGGCGGATGATCTTGTGAACAGAGTGATTAACATTCCCAGTAGCCCTCAGCTGGCAGTGGTGAAAAATGAAGCCTAAGGAATTACTTTTAATTGGCGCAGGAGGGCATGCAAAGTCATGCATTGACATAATTGAATCTAAAGGCGATTATTCAATTGTTCAAGTTATCGGACAAGAGTCAGAACTAGGTTTGAGTATTCTTGGGCACACAGTTCGTTACTCTGATTCAGACCTTGCAAGCTTGAGAGCCCAATACGAGTATGCATTTATTGCAGTTGGACAGATTCATAGCCCAGCCATACGAAAGAAACTTCATTTATCTTTGTCTGAACTGGGTTATTCGTTTCCAACAATTATATCTAAGAGTGCGGTAGTTAGTAGATACGCAAGAATTGGATCAGGATCGATAGTAATGAATGGAGCAATCTTGAACGCAGATTGCTCTATTGGAAAAAACGTAATCTTAAATTCTGGCTCAATTATTGAACATGATGTCTTCATAGGGGACAACTGCCATGTATCGACAGGGGTCACGATTAATGGTGGTTCAAAGATTGGCGAGGGAACCTTCTTGGGAAGTGGGACCGTCGTTAGAGATGGGATCGAAATTGGTGACAATTCATTTATCGGAATGACCAGTGTTATTTCCAAAAATCTTTCCCCAGGCACCATTCTTAAGGCAAATTCCTAAAGTGTCCACATTAATAATCGCGGAAGCTGGTGTGAATCACAACGGTGATATTAAACTGGCAAAAAAACTAATTGAGATAGCCCATCAATCACAGGTTGATGTCGTCAAATTCCAAACATTTCTTGCAGCCAGTTTAGTCACAAGGGATGCAGAGAAGGCTGAGTATCAAAAAAAACTCTCTCCCGGGACTGAGAGCCAATTTGAGATGCTCCAGAAATTAGAATTGAGTGAACAGCAGCATAAAGATCTTAAAGAGTATGCAGATGCGAAAAGTCTCGAGTTTCTGTCAACAGGATTTGATATTGAGAGTATGCAGATGTTAATCAACCTAGGAATAGAAAGAATCAAAATTCCGTCTGGAGAAATTACCAATCTTCCATACTTGCGCTTTATTGCTACTCAAGAAAAAGAGATCATACTCTCAACTGGAATGTCGACTCTCAAAGAAATTGAAGATGCCCTGTCTGTCCTCGAAAAAAACGGAGCAAAACTCGAACATATTACTGTTTTGCATTGCACCACAAATTATCCTGCGACTATGGATGAAGTAAACCTAAGTGCAATGACAACAATAGGGAGAGAATTTGGCGTGAAGTTTGGCTATTCCGATCACACTATAGGAATTGAAGTAGCAATCGCAGCGGTTGCACTGGGTGCCACGGTTATCGAGAAACACTTTACCCTAGATCGCAATTTACCCGGCCCTGATCATAAGGCTAGTCTTGAACCGCAAGAGCTAGGTTTGCTTGTAGAGGGGATTCGAAACATAGAGGTTGCCGTGGGCGATGGCATAAAACGTCCAACAGAGTCTGAATTAGCAAACAAGATAGTGGCTCGAAAATCTTTGGTAGCAATTAGAAATATTCAAAAAGGCGAATTGTTTTCTGAGGAAAATTTGGCCGCGAAGAGACCTGGATCAGGAATAAGCCCGATGGAGTGGGATTCACTGATTGGTACGAGGGCAGCAAAAGACTTTTTAAAAGATGAGTTGATCACTCGATGACGAAAAAGATTAGTGTAGTGACTGGTAGCCGAGCCGATTTTGGGTTATTGCAGGGTGTAATTTCTAGAATACAAAGCGCTCCAAACTTAGAGCTAGAGCTAATCGTCACTGGCTCTCATTTTTCGGAAACTTTTGGAAGCACGAAGGATGAAATTGCCCTTGCAGGCTACACAAATTTGGTTGAGCTTGATTTAAACATTGCGATGAATTCAGAGTCTGATACTGGGTTCGCCATTTCGAACGTTATAAGTCAAATCACGAAGCATTATTCGAAAGAGAGGCCTTCGCTTACCTTGGTTTTAGGCGATCGGTATGAAGTGTTCGGTGCCGCTGTGGCTTGCACAGCGATGGGGATTCCTCTTGGACACATACACGGTGGAGAAATCACTTATGGATCCAAAGATGACATGTATCGCCATGCAATTACAAAGCTCGCATCTGTACATTTTGTGGCGAATTCTGAATTTCACAGTCGAGTAATAAAAATGGGAGAAAACCCGAAAACAGTGTTCGTAGTTGGCGGACTTGGAATTGATTCGATAGACCAGATTGAGCTTCTGAATAAGCCCGATCTCGAAACTGAGCTTGGGATTTCATTGGAGCAGAAGTACGCCTTGGTTACATATCATCCGGATACAATTCATCCAGAACAGTCTTTAGAACAACTTGAGACCGTTTTAAGGTCGATTGCGAAGTTTCCAAGCATCCAGTTTATTGCAACCGGTGCAAACGCTGACTACTACGGGGAACAGATTAATCTCCGGTGGCAAGAAGTTTCATCTCAAGAGGACAATTTGTTTTTTTTCAGTTCGGTCGGTCAGTTGAAATACCTATCGCTACTTTCCCATGCTCATTTCATGTTGGGAAATTCATCGAGCGGACTTCTTGAGGCACCGTTTTTTGGGATCCCAACTGTAAACATTGGAGGGAGACAGGAGGGAAGGCCCAGATCCAGCAGCGTTACTGATGTTGAGTGTGACGAATCCAGCATAGTAAGAATCCTTAAAGAGATAAACTCTGCGCCACATGCAATAAAGATGCAGAATAATGAAAATGCATACGGTAATCCCGGGGCAAGTAAGAAAATTACTGCGATACTTGCGAACCTAGATTTTGAAGACTTGCTTCCAAAGAGATTTTTCGAGACAGATTGAGAGGTCGGGATGAGCAGTCATAAGTGGCAGATATGCGTTCTTGCCCCAAGTAACTCCGTACGAGACGCTATAGATAATTTGATTACTAGCTCGAAAAAAATTGTTCTAGTGGTCTCCCAGGAAGGGACCTTTGAAGGCACGGTTTCTGACGGAGATATTCGAAGAGGATTATTGAGGGGAATAGGGCTACAGTCCCAGATATCTGAAATTATTCAAAAGTCAGCAGTAATTGCTTCTCCTGAAATGCCCAGGGAGACCGTCAAGTCATTAATGCTAACTCACAAAATTCAGCAGATTCCGATAGTGGATCAGTTTAGAAAATTACATGGACTCCATGAGTGGGACGAACTAGATCTATCGCCAGTCCGAGACAACCTTTTTGTTGTGATGGCCGGAGGTGAAGGCAGAAGGTTAATGCCGCACACGTTAAATACTCCAAAACCAATGGTTCTTGTGCACGGCAAACCAATGTTAGAGCATATTGTTATCAGGGCTAGAGCAAATGGATTTCGGGAATTTATACTAGTTGTTCATCACATGTCACAACTAATCGAGGATTATTTTGGAGATGGGTCTAAATGGGAAGTCAGTATTCGATATATTAAAGAGAAGACACCACTTGGCACGGCTGGTGGTTTGGCACAGTTGTCAGGATTAGGAAAAGAGCCAATTGTTGTTACAAATGGGGATGTTCTCTCAGATTTAAACTATTCAGAGATTCTTGATTTCCATTTAGAAAATAATGCCAGTGGAACGATGGCTGTACGCCAACATGAAATTGCTCACCCGTTTGGAGTGGTAACTTTGGACGGCTTGAGAATAACAAACATTGAAGAAAAGCCAGTCCAGAGAAACTACATCAATGCCGGTGTATATGTAATTGCTAGGGAAGCACTTAGTTCATTAGAACAGGATGCTTTCATGAGTATGACTGATTTCTTCGCTACTCTTCTGTCCAGTAAAGCTAATGTTTGTGCCTATCCTATTCATGAGTCATGGATTGATGTGGGTCGGCCCGAAGATCTGAATGAAGTCACAACCAAGTTTAAGGAGCTTTGATTTTAGATGGAGAAAATACCGTATCCTAAAAATATTGATCTCTCTCAATTTGGAACAAGTTTTAATCCCGAAGCTGCTAAGTACGGACTGCCATCCAATCTTCAGTTCTGTAAAAAGTGCGTCATTTCGAACCAGCGCCCTAATTCAGCTGTCGAATATTCCCACACTAAGAATTCAAAGAAAACAACCATTTTTTTTGATGAACAGGGAATTTGTGATGCCTGTAAATTTGCAGAAAAGAAAAAGTCGGAAATTGATTGGGAGTTGCGGGAAAGAAAACTAAGAGAATTGTGTGATCGATATCGAAAAAATGATGGGAGTTATGACTGTATTGTGCCGGGGTCCGGGGGAAAAGATAGTTTCTACGCTTCTCATGTTTTGAAGACAAAATACGGAATGCACCCTTTAACGGTGACTTGGGCCCCTCACATCTACACAACATGGGGCTGGAAGAATTTTCAATCCTGGATACATGCGGGACATGACAATCTTTTGACAACACCAAATGGGAGAGTTCACAGACTCCTAACTCGCTTGTCGACTGAACTTCTATTTCACCCGTTTCAAAGCTTTATGTTTGGCCAAAAGTCGCTTGCTCCAAAAATGGCATTGCTGCACAATATCCCTCTCGTGTTCTACGGAGAAAATGAAGCAGAGTATGGAAATCCGATTGGCGATACAGAATCAGCTAAACGCGATTGGTCTTATTTCACTTCATCAGATCATTCTCAAGTCTCACTCGGTGGAGTTAGCTTGAATGAATTACAAGAACAGTTTGGCATTCAAAAAGTAGATTTGAACGCGTATCTTCCCGCAGATCCAAACAGAATCGAAGAGCAGGGCGTTGAAGTCCATTATCTCGGCTATTATCTTAAGTGGCATCCGCAGTCTTGTTACTACTATGCCGTTGAACATGGGAATTTTGAGGCAGCGCCAGAAAGGACTCCAGGAACTTACAGTAAGTACAATTCAATCGACGATCGAATTGATGACTTTCATTACTACACAACGGGAGTTAAGTTTGGTTTAGGTAGAGCAAGTTACGATGCAGCACAAGAAATTCGCTCAGGTGACATAACACGCGAAGAAGGAATTGCTTTGGTGGAAAAATTTGACCACGAGTACCCCCACAGATTTGCGTCAGAGATATTTTCTTACTTGAGCCTTCCTGAGAAAGAATTCCCAGAAGCATGCCAGATGTTTGAACAACCAATTATGGACGATCAGTACTTCAAGCGACTGACGGATACATTTAGATCGCCACATTTGTGGGAAATGAAAGATGGGTCTTGGAAATTACGAAAGACCCTAAAGGATTAGAGTTTTCATATGCGAAATATTAGGGTAATCGCTAGGCTAGATATAAAAGGGCCTAACCTCATAAAAGGGGTACATCTTGAGGGCCTGAGAGTCGTCGGCAACCCGGTTGAGTTCGCAGCAACCTATTACAATGAAGGTATTGACGAAATCCTATTTATGGATTCAGTCGCCAGTCTCTACGGGCGAAATCATTTAGCCGACATAATTAGTCTGACAGCTAATGATATTTTTGTTCCGATTACGGTTGGTGGGGGAATACGCACCGTAAAGGACGCAAAAGATGTGTTGAATGCTGGTGCAGACAAAATTGCCATCAATTCTGCAGCCGTCGCGAGACCGACCTTAATCAAAGAAATAGCAGAAAATTTTGGAAGTCAAGCCACGGTCTTATCCGTTGAAGCTAAGAAAACGCAAAATGACCTTTGGGAAGTCTTTACGGACAACGGTCGTGAGAAGTCAGGACTGCCTGTATCTGACTGGGTAGAGGAAGCGGCGTCCATGGGAGCTGGTGAAATTTTGGTTACCTCTATCGACAGGGAAGGTACGTGCCGTGGGTTTGACGTTGAACTAATGCACCAAATTTCAGAAAGGGTCACAATCCCGATCATCGCAAGTGGTGGAATGGGAAAAATCACTGATATTCAAGGATTATTACTGCAATCGGAGATTTCAGCTATAGCAGTTGCAAATTCTTTACACTACAAAAAAGTTTCAATCGAAGAAATAAAAAAAGAAATTTTGTCTTTAGGGTACAAGGTAAGAATATGAGTAAGTGCGAAAGAATAGCAATTATCGATTATGGTGTTGGAAATCTCTTCAGTGTGAGTAAGGCATTTGCACAAATTGGCAGGGAGGCATTTGTCACTTCAGATGCTCGTGAGATAATGAAATCCTCTAGAGTTGTACTTCCTGGTGTCGGCGCTTTCAAAAATGGAATGGAGAAATTGACTGATGCCGGATTGGTACATGTAGTAAAGGAGGTAGCTGATTCTGGAAAACCATTACTTGGGATATGTCTTGGCGCACAATTGCTTCTAGAAGGTAGCGAAGAGTTTGGGATCACTTCAGGCTTGGGATTGATTAAAGGTAAAGTGATTGAAATCCCAAATCAGTCAAGAACCGAGCATAATATCCGCGTACCTCACATTGGTTGGAACAATCTCATCTACTCAGGAGGAATATCTACGACCAAACGAACTATATTGGATTCTATACCTGAAAAAAGTATGACCTATTTCGTACATTCCTTCATGATGAGCCCGGACGATGCAAAAAACAGATTAGCAGATGTGGATTATCACGGAATTAATATCCCCGCAGTCATCAAAAGCAAGAATGTTTCTGGGACACAATTTCATCCTGAAAAAAGTGGTGATATCGGATTAGAAATACTAAGGAATTTTTGTGAATTTTAAACGCATACTTATTGTCGGCACAGGAAGCATGGGGTTTCGGCACTTTGAAATTGTCAGAAAACTCTTTCCCGAAGCACAAATCGCTGTATATTCGGAATCTGGGCGAAATTCACATTTTGCCGATACGTTCATTACGAAATCAGAGATAATGACGTTTCGTCCCGAAATTTCAGTGATTGCAAATCAATCAAGTCGACATCTTGCGACAGCCAGTTTTCTCGCAGAGTTGGGATCTCATATTTTGATTGAGAAACCTCTGTCCACAAATCTCGATGGTGTTGATCAGTTAATTGCATTAAAAAAGAGTGGAGATATTAAAATCGCTGTTGGCTATAACCTGCGATTCTTGCCATCTTTCAAAATTTTTCAATCACTACTGAGGGAACAAAAAATAGGTCGCATTTTTGATGTGCGGATTGAAGTTGGCCAGTCACTTGAAACTTGGCGCCCAGGACGCGACTATAGAGAAACCGCTTCGGCCAGAAGGATTGATGGCGGAGGCGTGCTTCGCGAACTGAGCCACGAGATTGACTACCTCATTGGATTCTTTGGATCTCCTCACTGGGTTTCAGCCAGCTTAGGGAAAGTGAGTGACTTAGAAATCGATGTCGAAGATATCGCGCACCTGATTCTTGGGATGAAGAATGAAGATGGGACTGAATTCATGGCTTCTATACATTTGGACTTCATCCGCCAAGACAAGCTACGCAGATGCATTGTGATTGGAAGACATGGAACACTAGAGTGGAATCTTCTTAGCGGGAGCATTGTCCAGAAGAATTCTGACTTTTCAGAAACAGAGATTCTAGCGCCGGGCCAAGAATCACTTTCAGACACTTACTCTATGGAGTGGAACGATCTGCTTAATGCAATCTACCAAGATGATGAACCAACAAATTCTCTGCAAAATTCAATTAGCACCATGGACGTTATAGTGGCATGCGAATTGTCTCAGGAAAAAGAATCTAGGGTTAGATTGTTGCCAATTACCGGAGGACCGCATGACTGAAGTGGCGTCATTTATTTTTGCAAGAGGTGGTTCTCGCGAACTAAGAAACAAAAATATCTTGAATTTTGCAGGTGAGCCACTAATTGCCTGGACCATAAAACAAGCATTAGCAAATGCTCGCATTAAAAGAGTGATAGTTTCAACTGATTCGACTGAGATTGCAGAAATTTCAAAATCATTTGGTGCCGAAGTCCCTTTTCTTAGACCACCTGAACTAGCGACAGATACTTCTTCCGAAATTCTTTCTTGGAAGCACGCCTTAAACTACCTTAACAAGACTGAGGGAAGAGTGCCTGAGATCTTTGTATCACTCCCTTGCACAGCGCCATTGAGGTCTCAAGAGGACATAACAAGAAATTTAGAGTGCTTATTTGAAAGTGGAGGTGATTTAGTACTTTCTGTTACTCCATCGCAGAGAAGCCCCTATTTCAACATGGTTCATTTGCAACCGGATGGTCTGGCTTCGCTTGTAATTGACAGTGGTGGTAGTTATACAAGGAGGCAGGAAGTCCCTCTAACGTATGATGTGACGACAGTTGCATACAGCGCTAAGTCAAGCTACATTCTTGAAACTACGAGCCTACTCTCAGGTAGAGTATATGCAAGCATTGTTGATCAAGAGAGAGCGATTGACATTGATAATCTGTTAGATTTCCAATTTGCGGAGTATCTATTTAAGAAGAGTGGTGGACAATGAAACACGCTTTGTATGAAGACTTAAAAGGAAGAAATGTCTTAATCACAGGCGGGTTGGGTTTTTTGGGAAGGGCATTGTGCTCTGAATTTGCTAATCAAGGCGCTAACTTGATTATCCTGGACAAAATTGCATTCGATAAAGAGTTTATCGATGATTTACGCTCTCGAGGAGTAGGAGCAGAATTTTTCCAGGTTGATTTTGAATCACAAGATAGTCGAGTGAATGCGATAAATAGTATCGCTTCAAAGTTTTTAACTCTTGATGTTCTGATTAATAACGCTGCATTCGTTGGTACAACCGATGTCTCAGGGTGGGCAGTCCCATTCCAAGAACAATCAATTGAAACATGGCGCAAGGCAATCGAAGTTAATTTAACAACTCCATTCCAATTAGTTCAGGGACTGCTAGAAAATCTACGTAAATCCAGTCAACCAGCAATCATTAATTTAGGATCGATTTATGGAACCCTTGGTCCTGACTGGAGTTTGTATGAAGGAACTGTTATGGGGAATCCTGCCGCATATGCTGCTTCCAAAGGGGGTCTTATTCAGTTATCTCGATGGCTTGCAACCACACTCGGGCCGACAATTCGTGTGAATTCTATTTCTCCAGGTGGAATCGAGAGAAATCAAAATCCAACCTTTACCGAGAAATACATTTCAAAAACACCACTAAAAAAAATGGCCACAGAAAGTGAAATAGTCAGCGCAATACTATTTCTTGTTAGTTCTTCGGGAAGTTATATAACGGGACAAGATATTAAAGTAGATGGAGGTTGGAGCGCATGGTAAATCTCTATTTCAAGAAACTGGAATCCATGTCTTGTTCCTTAAGCTCTCATGGGGTACCTGATGAAACTTGGTGAAGGTTATGGTGCGGAAGTTCAGCTATCTAGAAATAACACATACGGCAATCAGATTCTTATTGTCGATGGGCAAGGGCGTTCCGGAAAAAATTTGATTGCGGTACTGCTTTCAAGTTTAAAGAATGTAGAAAAAATGAGACTCGATAGCCAAATTGATTATATACCCAGATATTATTTCTTAGGAAAAATGTCACAAGATGCCGCGATAACGGCATTGAAAACTGAATTTGATGAAAAGTATTATTATAATTGGATTTCCAGAGATGTTAATTTTAGATTTGGTGACTACACAGGTGTCTTTAAACAAGCAAACAAATTTAGATACTTGAAAAGGCTTGTCATGTCAGCAGACGAGAAAGCCAGTGATAAGTTAAAACTCAGGCTTCCAATTTTTCAAGAAATGACTCATGATGGACTTCATGTTGCCAAATTGTATTTTAAGGCACTTGGAACCACTAGATTGAAAATGATTCATATTTTTCGGGATCCTATTGAGAACATCTATGAGCAGCACAAAAGAGATTTTGGCACAAGAATAGGAAATGATCCGAGAGAACTACAACTATCATTCACTTTTGACAATCAACCTATTCCTATAATCGCTATTGGGTGCGAAAAAGAGTATCTCAGCGCAAATCCAATTGAGAGGCTAGTTTTGATGGTGGACATCATGTTCAGAAGAAATGTACAAGGATATTTAGATTTATCGCCTGACGAGAAAGAAAAAATCTTGTTTATCGAATTTGAAGAATTTGTGCAATCCCCCAGCAAGGATTTACAGAGGATAGAAGCATTTCTTGGGCAGAAATTCACCAAGGGGTCAAAACGCATTCTTAAACGCGAGAATTGTCCGAGAAATCTGAGGCTAGATCAAAGGTATTTGAAAATTCAAAAGATTGAAAACCAATTAGGGCCACAATATAAAGAAATACTTTCTCAATTGTTGGTAGATTATGATTCCAAACCTTGGTTGAAGTGGAAAAATTCAACCTTCTGAAAGTGTGCGTGCGATGAATCGACCAATAGTCTACGTTGGGATGAGTGCCGACCTTGTACATCCTGGTCACCTAAATATAATTTCTGAAGCTGCAAAAATTGGCAGCGTAACCGTGGGCCTTCTTACCGATAAAGCAATCGCAAGCTACAAGAGACTTCCCTACATGAAATATGAAGACCGTTTTAAAGTTGTCTCAAGCATTAAAGGAGTGGATTTAGTAGTTCCACAGGAAACATTGGATTACACCACTAATCTTGAAAGATACAAGCCTGAGTTTGTCTTGCATGGAGACGATTGGCGTGAGGGCGTGCAACGTCAAGCCCGCCAAAAGGTTATTGAAACTTTGAGTAAGTGGGGTGGAGAGCTTATTGAAATTCCTTATACCGAGGGAGTTTCTTCTACTGGTTTTAATAACGCCCTAAAAGAACTCGGCACCACTCCCGATCTTAGAAGAGGAAAACTCCGGAGACTTCTTGCTGCAAAATCAATAGTAAAATTCATGGAGTCGCACAGTGGACTTTCGGGATTAATTGTTGAAAACACTAAAGTTACAATCAATGGCGTAGTGTCCGAATTTGATGGGATGTGGAGTAGCAGTCTCACTGACTCGACATTAAAAGGAAAACCAGATATTGAAGCAGTCGATGTTACTAGTCGCGTAACATCTCTAAACGATATTCTTGAGGTAACTTCAAAGCCTGTTATTTTCGACGCAGATACGGGAGGTAAAATTGAACATCTTCAGTTTACGGTCCGCACTCTTGAAAGACTAGGAGTGTCTGCCATGGTAATTGAAGACAAAATCGGCCTAAAAAAGAATTCATTGCTTGGCAATGATGTAGAGCAAACTCAAGATTCAGTAGATGGATTTAGTAAGAAAATACGGGCGTGTAAGTCAGCTCAGATCACTGACGATTTCATGGTGATTGCTAGAATTGAGAGCTTAATCCTTGAAACAGGAATGGAAGACGCGCTGCTCAGAGCAAATGCGTATATCTCCGCAGGCGCGGATGCGATTATGATTCATAGCCGGCACAAATCACCTGCAGAAATATTTGAATTCTGTGAAAAATATGCCAAATTTTCAGAAAAAGTTCCTTTGGTAGCTGTCCCTTCGAGCTACAACGAAGTTACTGAGAATGAACTCCAGCAGAGGGGAGTGAATATCGTAATTTACGCAAATCAGCTCTTGAGAGCCTCCTACCCTGCTATGCATGAAGTAGCGGAGTCAATTCTAAATTTTGGGAGATCATTTGAAGCGGACGCAAATTTACTTCCAATAAGTTCAATTCTCGAACTTATTCCAGGGACAAAATGAGACACAACCCTAAATCGATACTCCAGGAACTTCGTTCTCTCGGGTTTAGTTTTTTTACGGGTGTACCCGACTCGCTTCTCAAGGATTTCAATTCAATTCTTATGCAGGAGTCTCTACCAGATCAACATATTATTGCCGCGAACGAAGGAAATGCGATAGCTATCGGGGTTGGACACTATCTTGGATCTGGAAAACCAGCTTTTGTCTATATGCAAAACTCGGGGTTTGGTAACGCCATTAATCCCATCATATCTTTAGCAGACCCTGAAGTGTACTCAATCCCCATGATGATCATGGTTGGATGGCGGGGAGAACCAGGAATCAAGGATGAACCACAGCACGTAAAACAAGGGCGAGTGATGAAAACTTTGCTCGAAAGCTTGGAAATCCCATATTTTTATCTTAGCCAAGATCACGGTTCTCACGAGTTGAGTAGGGCGACAGAAGTAATGAATTCAACAAGTGGTCCTGTCGTAATTCTAGTTTCCAAAGATACTTTCGAAACGGCGGATACAAACGAACCAAAACCGGAAAACAGCCAATTAACTAGAGAAGAAGCAATCACGACCGTCGTAAAGTCTTTGCGTCAAGATTCATTCATTGTGTCCACAACAGGAATGACGTCTCGAGAATTATGGGAAACGCGCAAAAATCTAAATAGCGCAACAGATAGAGATTTTCTAAGTGTTGGATCAATGGGTCACGCCTCATCAATTGCCTTAGGTTTGAATCTTGCACAACCTCAAAAAACTCTTGTGTGTCTTGATGGAGATGGTGCTGCATTAATGCATATGGGAAGTCTTGCAGTTATAGGAGTGAATGCGAAAAGCCAATTTTTGCATGTAGTTCTGAACAATGGTGCCCATGACTCTGTAGGAGGACAACCCACAGTTGGCCAAGAAGTTGATTTTTGCGGAATAGCAAGATCATGTGGCTACTCAGCAGTATCTACAGTTAAAACTATTGAAGAAATTCAAGAAAAAATACTTTCATTTACAGAAGATTCTAGCCCGCATTTTTTGGAAATTACAGTTAAGAAGGGAAACCGAAAAAATCTCGGCAGACCAACAGAGAATCCAGCCATTAACCGAGATACATTTATGAAGGCTTTCAATTGAATTACATCAAAACCTTTATATCTGAAATCAAACTGGACAATGAAGTGTTATTCGGAATTGATTCACTTTCTAAATTAATTCTAGAAAAAAAATTTATAAATATAATCTTGGTAACAAGTAATGGTTTTGTTCAACGAAAAACTGTTTCTAAGATAGTGTCAAGTCTTAACGGTGTGAAAGTGCATTTGATAGCAGATGTTTCAACCAATCCAAAAATAGAAGAAATAGAAAAACAATTTAACGAGGTACAAAACTTCTATCCCGATGTTCTTATAGCGCTTGGAGGGGGTAGCGCGATAGACACAGCGAAAGCTTTGGTTCGGAGATTCTCCTTACCTCCCTGGATGGATCTCATGACATACTTAAAAGATCCAAAATCATTCACATTTAAATCTACAATTACGCTAGTTGCGGTTCCTACGACATCTGGAAGTGGATCAGAAGTTACTCCCTTCGCTTCCGTCTGGAGTCAAGCACTTTCGAGAAAATTTTCAGTCGTAGGTTTTGATTTAATACCATCTGTCGTCGTGTTAGATTCACAATTGACGCATACTCTTCCGAGAGAAGTCACAATATCTTCCGGCTTAGATACGGTTTCGCATGCATTAGAGTCTCTTTGGAATAGAAATTGTTCTGAGGAATCAAGTATTTTTGCTATCAAATCTTTGGAGTTGTCTTTAAAAGCACTTCCTAGGTTAGTTAATGATTTAAGCGACACTGATTCACGCGATCGCATGATGCTTTCGAGTTTTCTGGGCGGTATGGCGATAGCAAGAACTCAAACTGCACTCGCTCACTCTATTTCATATCCATTAACAGCATATCTAGGAATACCTCATGGAATCGCCTGCAGTTTTGCTCTCCCTCAAATACTTAGTTTCAATGCCCATATCGATTCAGATAAGTTTGTGAGATTGGCAAACAATTTTGGCTATAAAGGAACAGAAGAATTCTCAAATAGATTACAAACACTCTTAAAATTAGTTAATGTTCGAGGAGAACTTTTGAAGTATTCCGTAACAAAGGAAAATTTTTTTGATTTAATTGGTGAAATGATCGATTCTATGAGAGCGGGAAATAATTTACGTGAAGTTTCAGAATCTGACATTCAATCTTTACTCGAGATTAGCTTGGACAAATTACAGATTCCGTAGAATTATTTACTCTTTCTGGTTTTTGCAAAAAATCTGAATACTTTTGATAGAATTGCAATAAGAGGTCGCTCAGCAACAATCTTCTTTCCATGATAACTGAAAGATGAACCCACTAATTTAAAATACTCAACGGAACTCCCATAATCTTTAAGATACCAAAACCAAGGGTAAAGACTTTCTGACGGTATTACATGAATTGGGCGACTGAAGAAATCCTTTAGATCATCTTCGGTCCAGGCGTGAATAGCCCATTCCTTATTCAGCCAATGAGGGTTACCAAGCACTAACGTTGGACGTTCGCGAGAAATTGATTCCAAGCCTACTGTGGAGCTCCAAACAATATTTAAAGTAGAATCCTCTATCAAACTATACGTATCAATGTCAGAATCAGAAGAAATCTCGGTTACGTGGTCCAATTTATGGATCTCCTCCCAGTCCAAACCGGGCTTAGAATGCTTCTGCTTGATATCCGCATTGTTCTTTAAAGGATGGTACTTGAGTATTAAATTCCAACCGCAATCCTTGGTCACAGTTTGAAGTGCGGTGAAAGCGTCATACTGAGTTTTGAATCTTCGCTTATCGTTTGCAATAAAATTTGGTGAGTGCTCATGCTCACTTTGAGCGAAAAATACGGCAGTCCGAGCGTTCATTGAAAAACTCTTACCAGGTTCTTGCAGGCTTAGATATGTCATCGAGTCCGCACTGGGACCTTTACTAAGATTTTGAATTTCGTTTTGTAAGAGCTCAACATCCCGTTGAACAGGAGAATTTCTCTGCCAGTTAGCTTTGACCTGATCCTGCCATTCATCAGAATCGTAAAGTGACGCAAAATAGTCTTGAAGTTTGTCAACGCTCGATCCCCAATACACAACTCTTGAAGGAATTCCTAGTTCTCCCGCTATTGCTAGAGCAGCAGATGAGGAAATAAGCCGATCGTTAGTAGTCAAAATAAGATCCGGATTTATCTGAGATATAACCTTCCTTAGTCTTTCGATAGAATTCAATGTGTATCTAAAAAAGTGATTTATATATGGTTCGGCTTCCTCAAGAGTAAAACCTGTTGAACGCATTGCCGAAGCAATTCCAGAGAATATCAAAGCTCCAACTCTCATTTCACCTACCTGAAATTCCCGGAGTTCCTTAATAGAATGGAAGATCGGCACGACATCAGCTTTGGCAAGTTTTGTGAAAGAAGTGTCGCAGGATATTCTCAAGGACTCAAAGACCTTCTCTAATGCTCGACCCGTATTCCGAAACCTCCACTGTGGAAGATTGTCACCGGCATTGATTTCAAAGCGTCTTTTCTGTCTGCAAGCTAAATTAATCCAAGTGACATTGTTCGATCTTTTTGCCGCTCTCGCAGCTGTTTCAGCGGTAAGGAAATATGACCAATAAGTATCAAGTGGATTAACAACCATGACTCGAGTGTCACTAGAAATCAGTTCCTCAAAGTTTAGTTTAAGATCACTTTTCATGCGTGCATCATATACCTTTTGGCTTAAATGGAGGTGTGTAGAATCGAAACAATGCACTACTAAATAAATTATCACGGCTGTATCGATAATGTCCTATTTAAATATAATATTGTCACTGGTGGTTGGGAGTAGTTCCAATGGGTAAACAGATCGCAATTGTTACTGGAGCGGGAAGTGGAATTGGTCGCGCCATTGCTATCGCGCTCGCAGCTGACGGATATCACGTAGCGTTGATCGGTCGCAATAGAAAGCGACTAGAGGAAACTTTAGAAATTCTCGAAAAAGATAAAGGCACTGGCAGTATCCACTCTGGGGATGTAACAGTTTCAGCAGAAGTTGCCACAATCTTTGATG
>Ga0164292_10001672_pt1 | contig 18013 bp, 15 predicted proteins | sample GEODES117metaG_FD_111486 | JGI IMG/M metagenome (GOLD analysis project Ga0164292, IMG submission 111486) | Eutrophic lake water microbial communities from Lake Mendota, Wisconsin, USA - GEODES117 metaG | ecosystem: Environmental > Aquatic > Freshwater > Lake | place: USA: Lake Mendota...
TCGGCACCCCGCGAATCCCCGACCGGACAAAGCCGAACGCATGCCCATCCTGAGCTCCGAGCCCGACTGTTTCCCGGACAACCTTTTCGAACTGGGGGCCGATGACACCCCTTGGTGGGCTTGCTACACCCGCTCAAGGCAAGAAAAGCAGTTGATGCGTACGCTTCGTGTCGACGGGATCGCCCATTATTCGCCCGTCATCCCAAAACGCTATCGATCCCCCTCCGGGCGGATCCGCGAATCATTCATCCCGCTCTTTTCGAATTACGTCTTCGTCCGGGGAGACGAGATGGCGCGCTACGCCGCGGTCTGCAGCGGCTGCGTCTCGCGAGTGATGCCGGTCACCGACATCCCACAGCTCGTTCATGACCTGGCCCAGATCCAAAACCTGATCCGCACCGGAGCCCCACTTGCCCCGGAGGCACAGATCGACGCCGGCGACCTGGTCCGCGTCCGCACCGGCCGATTCGCCGGCTTCGAAGGGCGAGTCCTGAGACGCCACCAGCAAACCCTGCTTATCGTCGAAGTCCGGTTCATGAACCAGGGGGCTTCGGTGACCCTCGACGATTGCCAATTAGAATTGTTAGCAAAAGCGCCGATCACCGAATGACCCCTGCGGGACGAAGCTCGCGATGGCAACGGCACCGCCACGTCCTGCCTGACCACCGATCCACCCGACCCCGCGATACGATGCCCACGGCCTGCAAATCAAATCCGCGAAGCGTCGCCCGGCCTCAGCCAGGGCGAAAGGGAACACCATGATCGCGATCATCGGGCTGGGTTATGTCGGTCTGCCGCTGGGTATCCAATTCGCCAACCGCGGCCAGCGGGTGATGGGGATCGATGTCGATACCGCCAAGGTCGAATCGATCCGCCGTGGCGAGTCGTACATCCGGCACATCGCCAGCGAGACGCTTTACGACCAGGTAGCCTCGGGACGTTTAACAGCAACGACCGACATGGCGAAGGTCGCTCACTGCGAGGCGGTCGTGATCTGTGTCCCGACCCCGCTGAGTAAAAACCGCGAACCGGACATTTCGTTCATCTTGAAGACGGGGGAAGGGATCGCCCCGCACCTGCGGCCCGGGATGCTGGTCGTCCTCGAATCGACGACCTACCCCGGGACAACCGACGAGGCGCTCCGCGAGGTACTCGAGGCGGGATCGGGGCTGCGTGCCGGGGAAGATTTTCATTTGGCGTTCTCTCCGGAGCGAGAAGACCCGGGGAACCCCAACAGCCAAGTCGCGAAGATCCCCAAGGTCGTCGGTGGGCTCACCCCGGCCTGCATGACCCGCGCTAAAGAGCTCTACCTGCGGGCGGTCGACGGGGTGATCCCGGTTTCGAGTTGTCGCGTCGCCGAGGCGACGAAGCTGCTGGAAAACATCTTTCGCAGCGTCAACATCGCGCTGGTCAACGAGCTCAAGGTCGTCTACGAGGCGATGGGGATCGATATCTGGGAAGTGATCGAAGCGGCGAAGACCAAGCCCTTCGGCTTCATGCCTTTCTACCCCGGCCCGGGGTTGGGCGGGCACTGCATCCCGATCGACCCGTTCTACCTGACATGGAAGGCCCGCGAATACGGCCAAGCGACCCGCTTCATCGAGCTGGCCGGCGAAATCAACACGGCGATGCCCAAGCACGTCGTGACCCGCGTCGCCGAGGCGCTCAACACCGACCGCAAACCGCTCAACGGGAGCCGCGTGCTGCTGGTCGGGTTGGCCTACAAGGCGAACGTCGACGACGACCGCGAATCACCCAGCTATGTGCTGATGGACCTGCTCCGCGAGGCGGGGGCGGAGATCGCCTATCACGACCCCTTCGTCCCGGTGATCCGCAAGAACCGCGAGCACCCGCATTACGCCGGGATGACGAGCGTCCCTTGGGAAGAGGCCCATGTGCGGGGCTTTGACGCGGCGTTGATCGTGACCGCGCACGCCTGCGTCGATTATCGCCAGCTCGTCGACTGGTCCGAACTGGTGATCGACACCCGCAACGCGACGGCGGGGTTGCGGGGAAGGGCGAGGGTCGTCAAGGCGTGACGCGACGCAGGCGGGTCGCATCGAGCCGAGGTCGTGCCGCCCGGCGGGCGAAGCGCGGCCTCAATTCTTGGGGCGGGGGACCTTCGATTTTTTGACCCCTGTGGGCTTTCGCACCCCTTTCCCTTTCCGCTGCCGGCCGCCGTCGCTCGAGACGGCTTCGATGTATTCGATGTCGGACAGCGGCTTGCCGATGTGGGGCTTCAGTTGCAGGACGCGGTCGCGGATGGCGGCCGCCTTCTCGAACTCCAAATCCTCAGCCGCCGCGAGCATCTCCTGCTCCAGGGCGTCGACGTATTCGAGCGTGATCTTTTGGCCCGTCTCCTCCTGGCGTGCCGCCGCGGCGGTCCGCCGGTGCCGCGCCGCGTCCGATTCGATCCCCGCGCGGACCCCTTTGCGGATCGACGTCGGGACGATGCCGTGCTCACGGTTGTAATCTTCTTGGATCTCGCGTCTCCGCCGCGTCTCCTCGATCGCCGCTCGCATCGAAGGGGTGATCGTGTCGGCGTAAAGGATCACCCTCGCCTCGACGTTACGGGCGGCCCGACCGATCGTCTGGATGAGGCTCGTTTCGCTCCTCAGGAACCCCTCCTTGTCGGCATCGAGGATCGCGACGAGCGAGACCTCCGGGAGGTCGAGCCCTTCGCGGAGCAGGTTCACGCCGACGAGGCAATCGAACCGTCCCGCGCGGAGGTCCTGCAGCAGATCGACCCGCTCGAAGGCGTCCAATTCGCTGTGCAACCAGCGGCAGCGGACGTTCTGTTCTTGCAGGAACGAGGCCAGGTCCTCCGCCAGGCGTTTCGTCAAAGCGGTGACGAGGACGCGTTGGTCCTTCGCGGCCCGGATGCGGATCTCTTCCAGCAGATGGGCGACCTGGCCGCGGGCCGGCACGACCTCGACGATCGGGTCCAACAGCCCGGTGGGGCGAATGATCTGCTCGACCACCTCGCCCCCCGTCTTATCCAATTCGTATTCGCCGGGGGTCGCGGAAACGAAACAGATCTGCCGATTCTTGGCCTCCCATTCGTCGAACCGCAGCGGCCGATTGTCCAGGGCGCTGGGGAGCCGAAAGCCGTGCTCGACCAGCGTCATCTTGCGGCTGCGATCCCCCGCGTACATCGCGCGGACCTGCGACACGGTGACGTGCGACTCGTCGATGAAGGTGATGAAGTCAGCGGGGAAAAAATCGTACAGGGTGTCCGGGGTCGCACCCGGCGGCTTGCCCGACAACGGCCGGCTGTAATTTTCGATCCCCGGGCAATGGCCGACCTCTTGCATCATTTCGAGGTCGAAGCGGGTGCGGGCCGACAACCGCTGGGCCTCGAGCAGCTTCCCTTGGGCCTGGAACATGGCGAGCGATTGGTCGAGCTCCGCGCGGATCTCACGGATCGCCTGTTGGATCCGGCTCTCGGGCATCACGAAGTGCTTCGCGGGATAGACATAGACGTAGTCGAGCGTCTGCAGGACTTCGCCGCTAACCGGTTTGATGATCGAGATCCGCTCGATCTCGTCCCCCCACATCTCGATCCGATAGGCGAATTCCTCGTAGCTCGGCCAGAGCTCGATCGAATCGCCACGGACCCGAAACCGCCCACGCTCGAAGGCGATGTCGTTGCGGTCGTACTGGATGTCGACCAGCTTCAGCAACAGGTGGTCGCGGCGGAGCCGATCCCCCCGGTGGATCCCGACGACCGACTTCTTGTAATCGTCCGGAGAGCCCAAGCCGTAGATGCTGCTGACCGAGGCGACGATCACGACGTCGCGGCGGCTGACGAGCGAACTGGTCGTCGCCAACCGCAACCGATCGATCTCCTCGTTGATCGACGAGTCCTTTTCGATATAGACGTCGCGGGCGGGGATGTAGGCCTCGGGTTGGTAGTAATCGTAATAGCTGACGAAGTAATGGACGGCGTTTTCCGGGAAGAACTCGCGGAACTCGGCATAGAGCTGTGCGGCGAGCGTCTTGTTGTGGCTCAAGATCAACGCGGGGCGGTTCAGCTTGGCGATCACGTTGGCCATCGTGTACGTCTTGCCCGTGCCGGTCGCCCCGAGCAGTACCTGGTAGGGTTCGCCCTTCCGGAAGCCGGCCGCAAGCGCCGCGATCGCTTCCGGTTGGTCGCCGGAAGGGGCGAAGGGCTGGTGCAGTTTGAACGGGGTTTCGACGAGCATCGTTTTACGATCGCGGTTAATGTCGACGGGGTGTTGGCGTGCGGCTCGGGCCACATCCCATCATCTCATGGAGGCTAGCCCGCCTGATCCGCTGCCGCGGCCCCAGTCCACTGTCGCGATCCTAACGGCGGCTGGCAAGCCGGTCGGAAGGTCGCGGCAGCTCGAAACCGCTGACGGCAGGGCTAGCGTTTCTCGGCCCGCGGCGGGAGGGGAACGACGCTTTGCGCCGACCTCTGGGCCGTTGGCATCGGCCGCAACACGGCCGGCAACGGCTCGTCGACCCCCAACGGCCGCAAGGGGATTTGCGGGCCTGCCGGGTCGCCAGGGGCCGCCCCCGGTTTCGGGTCCCAAGGCCGGATTTGGACGTCGTCGATGGCAACCTCGCCCGCACCGAGCAGCTCGAACAAGACGCGGACCTCCCCTTCGCTGACCGATTGGCGATAGAGCCGCACCGTCTGCCACTGGGGGGTGGCGCGAACGAGAACGCCCAGCTCAGGCCCGGCGATGCTGTCGTGGACCAAGACCCCCTGGTCCGGGCCGCCGAACCCGAGCGTCCTCAGGCGGGCCTCGATCCGGATCGCTCGGTTGGCGGGCAAGCGAACCGCGGGGCTGCGGATCTGGAGCGTCGTTCCGGCATACCCCCCGGGCAACGATTGGGTCGAGACGCCGACGACGCTGGCGACCAGGCAGCCTTCTCCTTCGACCTGAGGCCCCTGGGTGATCCCGACCTTCGCCTCCACTTCACCCGCCAGTTCGGGCCGCCTCCCGACGACCCAACCGGCGTCCCCTAACAGCTGAGCCGTATCGAGCGACCCGCCGACAAGCAGGTTGTCACCCCAGGAAACCTCCCCCATCAGCGGCCCCCAGACGACCTGCATCGGGACCCCCGATGCCGCCAACAGCGGCGGAGAACTGACGATCGGGTCGAGCCTCCCGCCGGGGCTGAGCGCGGCGTGCAGTTGCCACTGCGAACGGAGGGCCCAGGCGTCGGCGCGTCTGGCCATCCGCAACGACTGGGCGGCCTCGCCGGTCCGGATCAACGGCTCGCCGTCGGCCAACGCCGACCGCGCGGCCTCGACGAGCCTCGAGCCCGATGAATCGGCGGGGATCGCGCGGGCGGATGCGGCAAGGCTCCAATCGGCCGCGGCCCGATCGACAAGCTCGCGGGTCAGTTGCAGCCGTTCGACCGCGGCGGTCGCGGCCAATTCGGCGAGCGCCGTCGATAACCTGCCACCTGTCGTCGCGTCGCCACCCAAGACGATCGTCTCGACAACGTCGGGCGAAATCAGTTCCAGCGAAGCGCCCCCCGATGTTCGCTGCACCGTCAGACGCTCGGCGGCGAAATGGGTCACCCGCCAGGCGAGCGGGTTCGGCGTGTCGGTCGGTAATTCGATCCGCAGCGCCCCGCCATCCCCCGCCAAGACCAAGCCGCGGTGCCGGGTCCGCGTCGTCGCGATGATCAGTTCACCCCCAGGGAATTGCAGCCGGTTCACCTCGTAGTCCGCTCCGCGGGGCAGCAACGGCGAAGCCGGCTTTCCCGCCGCCACCAACCCCCGGACCGATTCGAGGTAACGGTTGGCGTAGGCCACGGCGAGCGACCGGCTGTGGTCCTCCGGACGGCCGCTGGTGAGCGGGCTGGTGGAACGGAAAATGATCGCCCTCGGGGCGACCGAAAGGGACCGCGCGACCTGCAGCAATAAGGCGTGCGGGAAGAAGTCAGGGCCGCGCGGCGCCCCGATCGCCCCGCTGATCGCGTCAAGCTGAACGCGGAGCGAAGAGGGTACATCGGCCTGGACCCCAACCGCACCGCCACCAAGCAGCCACCCCTGGCCGATGTCACGAAGGAGCGCCGACTCCTCGTCGGCCGACAGGCCGCGGATCGGGGAGGGGAGATCGAGCACGAGCGAATCGGCGATCGACGCGTACTTCCGCGGCCCTTCGGCCGGGGCCAAGATCACCGGCCGTTGCCAGATCGCGGGCCAGCGCCGGACCCGGTCGGCGGCCTCGCGGGCCTCCTGCAATCGGTGCAGCGACATCGACGTGCCGAGGTAATACCCGGCCAACGGTTCGAGCAGCGGCACCAAAGCAGGGTCGGGGTTGCTGGGTGGCGGGGAATAGACCTTCACCCCCGCCCGCATCGCCTCGCTGAGGATCGCGTGGTCGAACGGCTTGGCCAACAGGATCGCGTCAAAGCCAAGGCTGCGGACCCACCCCAGCGGCTCGCCGTTGTGTTCCAAGATCCGCGTCACGCCCCCCGCCGGAAAAGGGCTCCCTTTGAAGTGGCGGCGGGTCGGCGAGTCGGTGACGCCGCCCCCCGACAAGCCCGCCAATTCCGCCGCCGGACCTCCCGCGGGGATCGATTGGGCGAGCGACCGCATCGAAACGACCGGCACCATCGCGTCGATCGTCAGGTTGTCGAGCTTGAGCGTCGTTTCGCCCGGCCCGCCATAGGCGTTGATCACGACCGCGTCAACGAACGGGTCGCTGAGATCTGCGGTGGGACCGAGCGATTGACGCAACGCGAACGTCTTGATCGCCAGCGGCTGTTCGATCATCCCGATCCCCAACTGCTGCCATGAACCCGCATCGCGGTACCCCGCCCCGGCGACGACGACCGACAGGCTTTGCCCCGTCTCCGGGTCGAGCTGCTTGGGGAAACGGACCCGCAGCCCGATCGTTAAACCTTTGCGGACCGATTTGACAAAGAGCCGGGCGGTCAATTCGTCGATCACGCGACAGGGCTCGATCCGGTACTCCAACATCGCCTGCGTGCCGTTCCCGCAGAGGATCGTGAGCGATTCGCACCCTCGGCTCCCCAAACCGCCCGTCGCTTCGTGCGTGTGGGCGGTCACGCGGGCCCCACAGTCGGAACCGGCCAACTTGAATCGGGGCGGGTAGGCGTCGAGCGGGTCGGAAAGCTGGCCAACCGCCACCCCCGTCGGGATCGCCACGGCCGTCATCAGCATGCCAAAAGCCAGAACCGTGAATCGCCTCGCTACCGCCAGGCACGCCGCCGCTGGCAACCACCGGCTAACCCGCACCCGCTGCATCACCGTGGAGGCTTGCCCGATCGGGCCGCGCGACCGCTTTTCGGATCGTTTTTTAAATCCCATCAGAGAAAGATTTGACCTCGGTGGGGGTGCGACCAAGACTCTCAACGTTCGACCATCGATCGCCGCGACCACGATTCCCGGTCGCGGAGTTTACGTCGATCGGGCGAATCGGGCCAAGTTCAATCGGCGCCGATCGCCCCTTCATGATTCCCAGCATCGAGTTTCCCGCCCGAGATCGCGAATGCACCACCCGGCCCGCAACCCTGTAAGCGAAACCCCTTCGGTACCGATCGAGCTTCAAGAGCTGGCATTGGCGATCGATACGCTCCCCATGCCCCATCGCGACCGCCTATCCCCGGCCTTCCGCAGGGTGATCGATGGCAGCACCCGTCGTCGGCGGATCCTGAACCTCGTCCAAGAGGCCCTGGCACAACTCCGGCTCGACATGAAGTACCTCGTCTTCGACCTCGAAGCGACCCGCCGCGAACGGGACCGATACAAGGCGATCATCGACGGCGAATCGCCTTCTTGAGAATTATTCTCATCATGCCCTTGTCGGCTGAAGCAATTTCGACAATATTAATTGTCGAAATTAGGAACGGGCGGCGTCGCCCGGGTCCGGCGGCCGAAGGGTAGCGAGGCGAATCACGCCCGGTTAATGGGAAAGCGACTCCGGCCTTGACGGGGGGCATTCCCCAACCTTTCGGCCATCCTTTGGCCCTTCTATCTTGCGGGCGATCCGCCACGACAGGACGATGAGCGAACCAACCGCCCCGCCGTCTCGAACCGCTGACGGGGATGCCGCCGGGGGGGCGATCGACGCGTTCCGTCGGAGCGAAGCGACCGTTTCGCCGAAGCCAACCGGTGGAATGCCGGGGGAAGGCGGGGTGGCCAAGATCATCCCGTTCGACGCCTTGGCCCGCTGCGGTGATGAGGTTTGGATCGAGAACGCCGGCCAGATCTATCGGCTGCGACGGACGCGGCAGGGGAAACTGATCCTGACGAAATGACCGGTCAGTCGGTCGGGTGGCGCGTTGAGCGGTCGATTTTTTGGCGACGGATGGGGTAATTTTGACCGGCAAGGTGCTAAATTCATCTTGCCGGATTTTTAGGGATCGCTAAACTCTGCGTCCCCGTCCAACCGGCCAGCGTAGCTCAGTTGGTAGAGCAGCGGTTTTGTAAACCGCCGGTCGTGGGTTCGAGTCCCTCCGCTGGCTCTGCAGATGGATTCCGCCTATCGACACGAAATGGCCCTACCGGCTAAGGCGTTGGTGAGTTGTTCGATGGTCGATCGATCGGCCAGATTTGTCGGCCGTGATATCGGTCATAATATCAGGCATGAGATCGGCCATGAGATCGGCCATGAGATCGGTCGGGCGGGGAATCGGGGGAGGTTGCCCGAGTGGTTAAAGGGGGCGGATTGTAAATCCGCTGACATTGTCTACATAGGTTCGAATCCTATACCTCCCATCGATCGGATCGGGGTTGATTGTCCGCGGCGATTCTGGGAGATTCCTGGCAGTCGCGGGTGTAGCTCAATGGTAGAGCAGCAGCCTTCCAAGCTGAATACGAGGGTTCGATTCCCTTCACCCGCTTTGTCGCAGTCGGTTCCGGAATGGCGTCCACAAGCGGCCTGCGAGGCTCGCGCAAATTGTCCGCCGAGCACCAACCGGTGCTGGGCGGGTGATTGGTACGGAGATTCGCAAGAAACTTGGGGGCAAGGACCTGAGGCAGAAGGACCTGAGGCAGAAGACCTGAGCGACGGGCTCGGGGATATGCCTTGGCGGAGATTTTGTGTAGAGACGTTGTACCGATCGTTCGGTTCGCTGCTGTAGCTCAGTTGGTAGAGCGCGTCCTTGGTAAGGACGAGGTCACGGGTTCAAGTCCCGTCAGCAGCTTGGTTTTTGCCGATCCGGAATGCCTTGAAAATTTCGCCGTTTGGCGATTGTGTTTTTGGGGCCGATCGGCGACAACTACCACCGATCCAGTTCCGCGCCAGGAACTCCTTTGAGTGGGGTGACCGCTGAAGGGAGCTTGGTCGTGGGGAGTTCCGAAGGGCAGGTTGTTCGGTGGGGATTTGTCCCGATCGAAGCTTCGGCCTTGGGGGCTTGGACCGGGAATTTCCCGCGGGCTTAACTCGCAGCGGGGCGATTCGCGGCGAGTAACGTTCCGGCGGCTGCGTCGTCGGGGCAGTGGTTGGCAATGTGTCGTTCGAGGTCCGCACCGCGCGGCCAGGGCAGACACGTCCTTTCCATTGCTTGACGCGTCCGGTCGGGGGCTCTCGAAAGATCAGGTTGTGCTCCGGTAGGATCGTAATTGTAGCGGTGACGTTGTCGTGTCGGATCAGGGGCTCGTGGTGGGTCTTGGGCGGTGCGGCTAGGTCGTTTTCAACTCGAACAGGTTTGTAGGGATCGCGGATTCATGCTTGGCTGATCCACCTCGCGGTGTGAACGCGAGCGGCCGAACCCATGAAACGCCGGGGGCGTATCTCCTGGGCGTTACCCCTCCGCGGTTGAATGCAGGTGAATCAGAATGGCTAAGGACAAGTTTGAGCGGACTAAACCGCACGTTAACGTTGGTACCATCGGTCACATCGACCATGGCAAGACGACCACAACCGGGGCAATCCTCGCCGTTCAAGCGGCGAAGGGCCTTGCCAAGGCAAAGAATTATTCCGACATCGCCAAGGGCGGTACGGTCCGTGACGCCACCAAGACGGTGACGATTGCCGTAGCGCACGTCGAGTACGAAACCGACAAGCGTCACTACGCGCACATCGACTGCCCCGGACACGCCGACTTCATCAAGAACATGATCACCGGCGCCGCCCAGATGGACGGTGCGATCCTCGTCGTATCGGCGGCCGACGGTCCGATGCCCCAGACGAAGGAGCACGTTCTCTTGGCCCGCCAGGTCGGTGTCCCGTACATCGTCGTCTTCCTCAACAAGATCGACTTGGTCGATGACGAGGAGCTCCTCGAACTGGTCGAACTCGAAATCCGCGAGTTGCTCAGCAAGTACGACTTCCCCGGCGACGAAGTCCCGGTCATCCGCGGCTCGGCCTTGCCGGCCTACAACTCCCCGGCCGATCCGAAGGCGAGCGCCTGCATCAGCGCCCTGATGGACGCGTTGGATCAGTTCATCCCCGAGCCCGTTCGGCAGGAAGACAAGCCGTTCCTGATGGCGATCGAAGACGTTTTCTCGATCGAAGGTCGTGGTACCGTGGCGACCGGCCGTATCGAGCGTGGGATCGTCAAGGTCGGCGACGAAGTGCTGATTATCGGCTTGTCGGCGACCCCGGCCAAGACGATTTGCACCGGCGTCGAAATGTTCCGCAAGGAAATGACCGAAGGGCGTGCCGGCGACAACGTCGGCTGCCTCCTCCGCGGTGTGAAGCGTGAAGACATCCAGCGTGGTCAGGTTTTGGCCAAGCCCGGGAGCATCACCCCACACATTAAGTTCGAGGCCGAAGTTTATTGCTTGAGCAAGGACGAAGGGGGTCGCCACACCCCGTTCTTCAGCGGCTATCGCCCGCAGTTCTACTTCCGGACGACCGACGTCACCGGGACCGCGAACTTGGTCGGCGCCGACATGTGCATGCCTGGCGACAACGTCAAGATTTCGGTCGAACTGCATAAGCCGATCGCGATGGACGACGGCGTCCGCTTCGCTATCCGCGAAGGTGGTCGTACGGTCGGTAGCGGTGTCGTTACCAAGATCCTCGAGTAAGGTCGCGAGCAGGCGATTTTTTCGGATACCCGTTCCCGCTGGGATCGGGTATCTTCGAAGGGTTGCTTATTCGCAGAAGCCGGTCGCGAATCTTAGCGCGGGAAGGATCACCGTTTCGCGGTTAAGATTTGCAACGACAGAAGATTCGTCATGACTTGGGGAGGAGACCGATTTCGGGTCCTCGCCGGTCGGATGATGGTGTCGATAACGACAGGTTAACCTGGATCAGTCAACGCGATCCCTTCCGAGGGAGAGCAAATGGGGCTCATGTCTTGAGGCGTGTGCGGCGTACGGTTGCCGCCATGGTCGTTTCTTGCCGAACAACGGCGGTGACGAGCTTCGGGACGGGGGCCACGGTTTTCGGTTAGGGCCGGATCGCCCGTAGGGTTGATCAGCCACAGGAGCGTAGCTCAATTGGCAGAGCACCGGTTTCCAAAACCGGGGGTTGCGAGTTCGATTCCCGCCGCTCCTGCTCGCAACGTTTATAAGTCATCACCCGGTTTGGAGCGGGCAAGCGTGTCCAGGGAAATCGCTTCGAATACCCCACAGCCATTGACGGCGAACCTCTTCAGGGCCTCGGTTTACAAGGCTTCGCAGGGGAGGATCGTTCGTCAATTGACCGCGCTGGCGATTTGGATGATCGTCGCGATGGGTTGTTACCGCTTGAGCATCTCCCTGCGGGGTGGTGTTTCGGACAGCCCATGGGTCCACACCGCCGTCCCGATGGGCTTGTTGGCCGCCGGGTTGTGGTTTGGTTTTCGCCTCGTTAACTGGCCTCGGTTCGCCGACTTTTTGATCTCGGTCGAAGCCGAAATGGCGAAGGTGACGTGGCCGTCGAAAGGGGAGCTGATACGGGCTTCGGTCGTCGTGATCATGACGATCGTTATCCTAGCCCTGGCGCTCTTCATGTTCGACGTGATTTGGCAATACCTGTTCAGTCTCCTGGGGATCGCGAGTTAACCTATCGGCCTTACGGTCGGAGTGCTGACATCCTGATTCCCGCAACATCACCCTTCAACTCGAAGCTAATTCCTCAACGTGAATGGTTCCGAATCCACCGACGAGACCACGCCAGTCGCCGAACATGAAGAGTCGGCAGGTGGGTCGTTCGTCGTCGACGAGATGACCGCCGACGGAGGGAAGGTCGACAAATCGAAAGCAGGGAGCGTTAAGAAGGGTGCCAAGCCGAAAACGGGCAAGATTAAGAAGCCCGTCGTTGACGAACCCGAAGCGGTCGGGAAGGCCGATTGGTACATCCTGAAGGTCGCCTTCAATCGCGAAGACACGATCCGCGAATCGCTCGAAAAGCGGGTCAAGATGGAAGGGCTCGAAGAGTACTTCAACGCGATCGTCGTTCCGACCGAAGATGTTGTCGAGTTTACCCGCGCCGGGAAGCGCCGGATCGTCAAGCGGAAGCTCCTTCCCGGATACATCATGGTCAACATGGTGATCAATGATGACACGTGGTTCCTGGTTCGCGAAACCGCCGGGATCAGTGATTTTACCGGTGCCGCCGGGACCCCAATGCCGATGGACCCCGCCGACGTCGAGCGATTCATCAACAAGCCGGCTTCGACCGATGATGAAGACCAGCCGATGAAGACGGCGATCCCGTACCGAGTCGGCGATCGCGTTCGCGTCAAAGAAGGGAACTTCGAAAACCAAGAGGGAGAAGTCGATACCGTGGACGAGGCCAACGGTCGCGTGACGGTGATCATCAATATTTTTGGCCGAAGCGTCCCGATGGAACTCGACCACTGGCAAGTCGAAGCGATCTGACACTGGCGAACTTAACCCCTTCTCCTCCGGTACTCGTCGTGCGACGCGGTACCATCAACGAGGAGAAGTCCGACGAGAGTGGCGCCAGCCAAAATGTTAGTCCAAGCGACATCCGACAAGACAGCAGACAGAATCAGACATTGGCTGATAGCAGCCAGCGTCCAAAGAAGCAGCAAGCGCAGACAGAATCAGCGACAGCAGATAACCTTCATTTAACGTCCCCCATTCATCACCCGCGATCGATCAGTCATGGCAAAGCAAGTCACCGGCCAGGCCAAGTTTCAAGTCCCTGGCGGCAAAGCGACCCCGGCACCCCCCGTCGGTACCTCCCTCGGTAAATTCGGTGTGAACCTCGGGCAGTTCGTTTCGCAGTTCAACGAGCGGACCCGGGAATTCAACGGCACTCCGATCCCCGTTGTCGTCACCGTTTACAACGACCGCAGTTTCGAGTTTATCACCAAGAGCCCGCCGGCAGCGGCTTTGTTGAAGCAGGCCGCCGGGATCGCATCGGGTAGCGGCACGCCGAACAAGGTGAAGGTTGCGACGGTCACCAAGGCTCAGTGCGCCGAAATCGCTCAGAAGAAGATGGCTGACCTCAATGCGCGGAGCATCGAGCAGGCGACGCTGATGATCGAAGGTACGGCCCGCAGCATGGGCATCATCGTCCAGGGCTGATATCGCCTCAACGCGAGCGTGACCTGAGTGCGGCATAACACGAACCGAGTCGGGGTTTATGCCGCTTTGGCCTCCTATGGGATGTGGGGTGTCTTTCCGCTCTTTTGGCGGCTCCTTGCCGACGTCCCGGCTTTAGAGCTCGTTTGCCACCGCATCCTCTGGTCGACCGCACTGCTCGGCCTAGCGATTCCGCTGCTGCGGCGTTTTGGCGGGATCGGCGGAGACGAGATGGCAGGATATCGTGCCCCTGTCGCGGAGATCGACCGGGCCGCATTGCCCCTCGGCTGGTCGACCGGGGTCCTGACCAACGCGGCACTGGCGGCTTCGGTGATCTCGATCAATTGGCTGTCATTCATCTGGGCGGTCGGCCAAGATCGCGTCGTGGAAGCGTCGCTGGGGTATTACATCTCGCCACTCTTCAGCGTCGCGTTGGGGGTCGCGGTCTTGAGCGAGCGGCTCGGTCGTTGGCAATGGGGGGCGATCCTGCTCGCCTCTGCCGGGGTATTGGTCATCGCCTCGAGCACCGGAACGATCCCATGGATCTCTCTGACGCTCGCCTCTTCATTCGCGTTCTACGGTTTGATCAAGAAGAATTCGCAGGTGACGCCGTTGGTCGGGCTGCTGTTAGAAAACGTCCTCCTTCTGATCCCAGCCTGCGGTTATCTCGCGTGGCTGTGCTATCGAGGGGTCGGGACGATGGGGCCGTCGGCACCCGGCGCGACGAACATGCTGCTAGTGATGGGAGGCGTGGTGACGGTTCCGCCACTGATGTTCTTCGCCCTGGCCGCGCGTCGCGTCGCCCTGTCGACGATCGGGATGTTGCAATACATCTCGCCTACGTTGCAATTCCTTTGCGGCACACAGGTGGTGGGTGAACGACTGGCGGGCGGGGGCTGGCTAGGCTTCCTCTGCGTCTGGGCCGCTTGTGGGCTGTACATCGTCGGGTCCCGCAAGGCGATGCGGGCCAAGCCGATCCTTTCCTCGGCGCCTGCGGCCGAGTCTGTCGCGTCTCCAACCGATCGGTAGCCTTGGCGATGGCGTTACTAACGATCGAAACGACATGCGACGAAACTGCGGCGGCGGTGATCGACCGCGACGGACGGGTGTTGGGTTCGGCGGTCGCGACGCAAGAACGGCTGCACGAGCGATTCACGGGCGTGGTTCCGGAGATCGCTTCGCGGGCGCATGTCGAACGGATCCTTCCGGTGATCGACACGGCGATCTCCCAAGCCGGGATCTCGCCGCGGGGGCTAACGGCGATCGGCGTGGCGCACACCCCGGGGCTTGCGGGTTCGTTGTTGGTCGGCGTGGTGGCGGCCAAGGCGCTCGCGGTGGCATGGCGAAGGCCGTTGGTCGCCATCAATCACCTTTATGCCCACCTGTTCGCCTGCCAGATGTCTCAGGCCCAAAGCGTTTACCCTTGCATCGGGCTGATCGTCAGCGGCGGTCACACCAGTCTCTACCATGCCCGCGGCCCGCTGGACCTGGAGTACCTCGGCGGGACGATCGACGACGCGGCGGGCGAGGCGTTCGACAAGGTCGCGGCGATGCTACGGTTGGGTTTCCCTGGGGGACCAGCGGTATCGAGATGTGCGGCGACGGGCAACCCCAAGGCGTATGACTTTCCCAGGGGGATGATTCATGACCGGTCCTACGACTTTAGCTTTAGCGGTTTAAAGACCGCCTTCCGGTATGCGATCGCCGGGCCGGGGAAGGTCGATTTCGAGACACTCGATCTTTCGCCCCAAACCCGCGCCGACCTGTGCGCGTCGTTCCAAGCGGCGGTAGTCGATTGCCTGGTGACAAAGTCGTGCCGCGCCGTTCGGGAGCGTGGGGTCAATCGCCTTTGCGTCGGCGGGGGTGTCGCCGCGAACCCGGCGCTGCGATCGACGCTCCTAGAGTCGGCGACGCGGCATGGCTTTCGACTGGTGATCGCCCCGCCGGAACTTTGTACGGACAACGCGGTGATGGGGGCGATCGGATGGGAATTGGTACGCAGGGGAGAATTCGCCGATCTGGGGCTGGATGTCATTCCGGGGTTGCAGCGTGGCTATTGAAGCGGAACCGGCCCTGCACGGGCTGCTGAATATCTTCAAACCGAGCGGGATGACGAGCCGGGATGCGGTCGATCGCGTCGTCCGGTCGCTCCGGTTGCGGTTCCCCAAGCCGCAGCGGCTGCCGAAGGCCGGGCATGCCGGGACGCTCGACCCGCTCGCCGCGGGCGTTTTGCTCGTCGGCGTCGGCGCGGGGGTGAGGCTGGTCCCTTACTTGCACCTGCTCGACAAGGACTACCGGGCCAAATTTCGGCTCGGGGAATCGAGCCAATCCGGCGATTTGGAAACCCCCGTCACGCCGTTGCAGGCCGCAGCGGTACCGACCCGCGATGCCCTCGAAACGGCGGCCGAGGGACTCACCGGGTTGATCACGCAAACCCCACCGGCCCATTCGGCGGTCAAGGTCGGCGGCCGGAAGGCGTATCGGTTCGCACATCGCGGGCAAGCGGTGGAGGTCCCTTCGCGTCAGGTGCGGGTTGACCTGTTGAAGGTCGAAAACTACGCCTATCCCGAGGTCGAATTGACGATCCGCTGCGGGACGGGGACCTACGTGAGAACGCTGGGGATCGACCTAGCAAAAGCGTGCCGGACGACGGCGGTGATGACCGACTTGGTTCGCACCCGGATCGGGGGATTCGGCCTGGAGTCAGCGGTGACGCTGGATCGGATCGAAGCCGATCCGGAAGGGCTCGAACAAGCCCTCCTTCCTTTGGCGTTGGGGGTCACTGCGCTGGCGACAGTGACGCTCGATGACGAGGCGATGACGCGGCTCTGTCACGGGGTGAAGATCGACGCGAGCGAAGCGGCGTTTGAAGACTCGCCCCCGGCCGACGACGGCGGAAGGGAATACGCGCTGCTCGATCGCCGCGGATCGCTCCGCGTGGTGGCGGAGCTGTCGCAGGGACGCTTTCACCCCAGGCGGGTCTTCCCGGAGATCACAACTCCCCGTTGACACCAAGCTGATGAAAGAAGTGCTCGACCTGATCCTGGTTTTCGAGCAACCAGTCGATCGAAGGTTCATTGGCGAGCGCCTTCCTGATCACCTTGACCGTCGCCTCACGATTGATCTCGAAGAGTTTCGTGTGGTCGATCGATTCGAGCTCGGAGACGCTGGGGTCGAGCCAAACGGAATAGATGATCCCCAGGTCGTTGGCTTTGGATTTGTCGATGATCCCGGCACGGACGGCATCGAGGACGCCGTGGGCGATCCCCGCCTGGACGGTCCCCATCAGGATGTTCGTGTACCGGCTATTGGAGACGGTCACCTTGCTGACCATCAGCGTCGCCGGTTTGACCTGATAATCGCTGTTGAGGATCGCGAAGACGCGGGTGTGCCCTTTGACCTGATCGCCGAGCAGGGTAGCCATCGCGGTCCCGACAGGGCCGTCGAGTTCCCCGATCGCGATCTCGGGTTCGGCACAAAGGTAGGGCTGATCCCCTTCGACCAGCGCTTCGCCGGTTCGCATTCCGATTCGCATGACATGGGCTCCGAGTTAGAAGGGCAAGACGCGACAAACGTAGACGCTCCTTTGTAGATTGTCGCGTGGCGGCTTCGACAGGGGGCGTCGCGGTTTGCTAATAGGGGACCGGCTTCGAGGATGTGGCGGCGACGGCCATCGGTTCGCCCACAACGTTTCCGCTCGGAGTGGTCGGGGGCCTCAAATCGCCCCGAACCGCCTTGAGCGCCGCGGTCCGCGTGTTGACCCCAAGCTTGAGAAAGATGTTCTGCAGGTGCCGGCGGACGGTACCGGGGCTAAGCCCCAGGATCTTGGCGATTTCGGCGTTCCGGTTCCCCTGGTCGAGCCAGTACATGACCTCCATTTCGCGCCGCGTTAACAAGGCCGACCGATTTTCCCCCGGGGGGGCATCGATCCTCTCGACCGGCCCCGATTTGAGCGACTCGGGGAAGAGGCAATCGATCACCCTCGCCAGCGGTTTGAGCGCGGCCAACAGGCCAGGTTGAAACTGCCGATTCGAACCGCAGTGAAAGGCGATTACCCTACCGGCGAAAGGCCCCAAAAAGACCGATGCCATGTCCTCGATCTGCATCTCACGATCGACCAGTTGGTAATGCATCGATTGACGCCACTGCCGGTCATCGACCAACTGGCTTCGAAGGAACGCGTCGCTTTGACCCGAATTCAGGAACGCCTGCAAGCTCGGGTGCGGCGGCTCCGTCGGGATCCGTATCGCGAGCTCCAAAAACTTCCGAACCAATCCGTGATCCTGAGGTAGCCACCCCTCACCGGGGTGAAAAATCTCCATCTGACGAAAGTCGGACGTGAAACTGGTGATCGAATAATAATTCGCATCCGAAACGACCAGCCGTACCGCCTCCAAACCCAACTCGGCGAAGGTGCGTAGGTCACGAGCGGACCTGATTCCATCCAAGCACTCGATCAGATGGTGGTGAGGCAACGTCGACGTGATGATTTGCATCTCAGTTCAAATTGCAGAATCCGACAACTCAAATAGAAAGTGTTGCCAATAAATGGCACTTTCGACGCAAATTCTTGCA
>Ga0164292_10001675_pt1 | contig 18005 bp, 8 predicted proteins | sample GEODES117metaG_FD_111486 | JGI IMG/M metagenome (GOLD analysis project Ga0164292, IMG submission 111486) | Eutrophic lake water microbial communities from Lake Mendota, Wisconsin, USA - GEODES117 metaG | ecosystem: Environmental > Aquatic > Freshwater > Lake | place: USA: Lake Mendota, Wisconsin...
CGGGTCACGTCGATATCCTGGGCCAACTGCGTGCCGGCCAGTTGTACCGCCGTGGTGCCGCTGAGACGGAAGCGCGGAGCCACGATGCCCATCGTGAGCCCGACGATCGCCACGATGACGATCAACTCGAGAATGGTGAAGCCTCTCGAGTCATGGAGGCGACGAAGTGAAGTTCGCGTCATGGTGTGCCTCATTCCTCAGTAGAGCGGACGGAACGCGGTCTGCAGCACGGTGCCCACCGACGGCGTCCCGGGCGGCAAGCGCTCGGGGAATCGGAAATTCACGTCGAAGCTCCACTGTCGTGTCGGGGCGCTGTAGTAGTTGCCGCTGACCGTGTTACCCCAGTAGCCCGTGGCGAACTGACTGGTGAACATGGAAACCAGTGAGCCCGTGTACCGATGTGTCACACCGCTCCAGTTCTCGAGGAACCGCGGGAAGTTTTCGAGTCCGCCGCCGTACGGCTGCGTACCGGCCCGCATCCAGTCGTTTGGTGTGGCCGAATGTCCGGCGAGAATTGCGGCGTTGACCGTCGTGGTTCGTGCCGTGTTCTGGTCGGCGACCTGCTGGTTCACATCGCACCACCCCGCGCTCGAACCGGTGCATCGCGTGGCCGAGGGCCACGTCGAGCGGGCGTCCATGTTCGGGTTCGGCGGCTGCGACAGGAAGGTGATGGCATCGCCCATGATGGCCGCCGGTCGCCACACGGTCGTGTTGAAGTCACCGAGCACGTACATGGGGCGGATCGTCGCGATCGTCAGCCCACCGGTATCGGCCGATGTTCGTGGGCGCGGCAACCGTGCTCCCTGGCGCAGGCGAACCGCTACGAAGTCGCTGCGGTCATCCGCCGGGTTGGTGTTGATGACGTTGATGTAGATGATGCGCGGCGCGCGCGAGCTGCTCGCCGAATCGGCCCAGATCCGCAGCGTGTCGAGATGAATGTCGATGAGATCCGGACGCACGGTCGCGTTCCCGCTGGGGCGCGCGTCTTCGCGCCCTTCGTAGAACGCGTTGCGCACCGGCTTGAAGATGCGGTTGCACTGGACGGACGCCGGCACCGCCAGCGTGGCGCTGCGTTCGTGCGTGAGGAACGAACAGAAGTTCGCCTTCATCGTGTTCGTGTCGGCCGTGGCGTAGCTGCTGAAGACACTGGCATCCAGCGTGATGTACCAGTCGGCCTTCCACGCCATTTTCACATCCTGCACCATCGCGTTGTCCGAGCCGACACGCGGTTCGAGCAGGGTTAGTGCCGGCATGTTCGCCGGGAGCGGCAATTTGAGCGGCTTCACGCCGAACGCGCCCGACATGAGGCGGCCATTGAAACGCTGCTCGCTGCGGGTCTTGAACAGCGGACCCGAGTGACTCCGGCTGTCGAAGTCGAGCAGCACGGCGGTGCCCGCGTTGTTGTTGATCCGCACACCGTTCAGTCGCTGGCTGGCGTCCTTACGCTGCCAGAAGACACTGTCCGGTGTGGTCAGGTTACTCTCGAATCGGGCGTCGTTCGAGGACAGGTAGAGATTGCCATTGGTGTGCACCCATCCCGTGAACGTCATCGGGGCACCCGGCAGAATCTCGAGATCGCCTTCGTAGAAGACGCCGAACTGAAAGAGCGGAATGGTCTGAGCGTTCACCGACAGCACCGCCATCGCGCGATTCCCGCTCGTGTCGCGCGCCGTCACTTCGATGTCGATCGGCTGATTGAGCGAATAGAGACCGGCGAACGGACCGGCGTTGATCGTGCGCGAGACGGGGGTGCCCAAGGTCCGCGTGCGCTGCTGCATGCGGAACCCGGTGATCGCCGGCGTCGTGATGCTGGCGATGTCCTCGCCATTGATGATGCCATCCTGCATCGCCGCATCGAGTTGCGCCATGACATCGTCGGCACCGCCCTCGGCCGCGTACTGCGCACGCGCGCCGCGGTAATCGGCGTTCGATGTGCGCGACATCGTGGAGACAGCCGACAGACCCGCCAGCACAATCACGGAGAACATCACGAGCATGAGGAGCACGATCTCCAGCGCGAACCCCCTGCGTGGGCGGGGGGGGCGAGGGGACCGATTCGGGTGACCGGCGGCTACCGATGCGAGCGTGACGAACATGCGATATCTCCTGCGCGAAGGCTTCGTACAGGAAATACGAACTTCAATTCATGATGCAACATTCACAGGACGACACTCGACGCACATCGGGCGAAAACAGCCGCCGGAGAAACAGTTGGCGCCAATTTGTGACGGATGTTGCCCGGCGTGAGACGTTCGGCTCGAGGTGACCGCGATGCGCCGTCCGGGGCAAGAGCACAGCGCTCGAGGCTCAGCGCCAGTGACTCACGCCGCACACCACGTCAGGCGGGTCGGGGAAAGAGCGGTTCACCCTTTTGCACCCTCCACCCGCTCACGTCGAGCCCACCCAGCGTGTCGAATCGCTGGTCTGCTACCTGTCCCGGCGCGCCAAGCTGGGCCCACACCTGTTGGGTCTTGTTGGGCATGAACGGCGCGAGCAGTACGGTCTGACGCGCGATCCGGCGAATGAGCGAGGCGAGGATGACTTCGAGTTCTCCGCGGCGCGTCTCGTCCTTGGCGACGGCCCACGGCGCCGTGGCCGCGGTGTATTCGTTGGCGCGCTGCGTCATGCGGTACACGGCGCTGAGGCCGTCGTGCAGCAGCCACCCCTGCTCACCATGCATGGCGGCGTGATAGGCCGCGAGATCGGCGTCGTCGGTCTCTTCTTCGGCCGGCCGCGCCGCACTGGGCACGACACCGTCGAAATACTTCTCCACCATTGCCATCGCACGGCTGGCCAGATTACCGAACGCGTTGGCCAGATCGCTGGTGTAGCGCTCCTCGAATCGTTCCCAGGAGAAGTTACCGTCGCCGTCGAAGGGCACTTCGCGGAGCAGGACATAGCGGAACGCGTCGGCGCCGAAACGATCGATGGCTTCGCCAAGATCGAGCTTCACGCCTGCGCTCTTGGAGAAACGTTCGCCACCGAGCTGGACGAAGCCGTGCGCCCACACCTGCCGGGGGAGCGGCAGCCCGGCCGCCTTGAGCATGGCCGGCCAGATCACCACGAAAAAGCGCGTGATGTCCTTGCCGATGATGTGGAGGTCGGCGGGCCAGCGCGCCTCGTAGCCCGCGTCAGGGAAGCCGGTGGCCGTGAGATAATTCGGGAGCGCGTCGAACCACACGTACGTGCCCTGCGTCTCGCCGTTCGACAGCGTGAGCGGGAAGGGTACTGCCCATTCGAGACGGGAGCGCGACGCCGAGATGTCTTCGAGCCCCTGATTGAGGAGGCCAAGGATCTCGTTGCGACGGCTTTCGGGCTCGCAGAACGACGGATTGGTGGTGAGCAACTCGCGCAGGTAGTCCTGATACTTCGACAGGCGGAAGAACCAATTGCGCTCTTCCACTTCCTCGAGCACCCGTGTGGTGTGCAGCACACACTTGCCGTCGGCGTCGATGTCGGCGTCCTGCTTGAAGGCTTCGCAGCCCACGCAGTACATGCCCCGGTACGACCGCTCGTAGAAGTCGTCGGGGTTCTGCTGCGCGATGCGCTCGATGAGGGCCTTCACGCCGGCTTTGTGGTGCGCTTCGGTGGTGCGGATGAACTGGTCGTAGCCCACCCCCAGCCTCGCCCACATGGCCTGGAAGCGGCCGGCGATTTCGTCCGTGAAGGCCTGAGGCGCCACGCCTTCCTTCGCCGCGGTCTGCTGCACCTTCTGGCCGTGCTCGTCCATGCCGATGAGCAGATGCACCTCGTACCCACAGAGGCGACGGTACCGGGCAATCACATCGGCGCCGATCTTCTCGAGCGCGTGACCAAGGTGCGGATCGCCATTCGCATAATCGATGGCAGTCGTCAGGTAGAATCGCGGCATGCACCCAATGTAACCAGCCCGGGTCCGCGGAGCCTCCATCAGGCAGGAGGGGCCACTCCTCGGAGAAAGGGGGAACGGGCGGTCCCGCTTGGGAGAATCGGGGAAAAGGGGGAACTGATATTGGGAGAAAAGGGGAAAAGGAGAAAATGAGACTGGGTTGGTCGCGTTGGCTCACCAATAGCGAGGCCTTTCTCCTTTTCGCTTTTTCTCCTTTTCTCCCAATATCAGTTCCCCTCTTTCTCTCTTTCTCCCGTCTCTCTTTCTCTCTTTCCCCGTCAGTCAGCGGAATCGGAGTCGTCGTCCGGATCGGAATCGTCCACGTCGGCACCCGGCTCATCCCCCGCTTTCCGCCGCTCCTCGGCAGCGCGAAGGCGCCGGCCGCCGCGCCGTCCACGCCGCCGCTTCCGGCGCGGGGCCTCTGCGCTCTCTGTCGATGCGTCCGGTCCAGCCGGCGACGGTGCCGTAGCTTCCGGCTCGGCCTCGACAGTCTGCTGCGGCTCGACCTCCGCCGGTGCCTGGATCGGCGCCTCGACGTGGGACTCCACCTGCGCCAGCGTGAACGTTTCGAACTCCATCGTATCGAGCATCGACATCGACTGCGGCTCGAGTTCTGCCATCGCCGCCGCGGTCTCCAACGCGTACTCCGCCGCGGTCGCCGCAAGCGTGCGCTCCTCCGCGATCCCGCCGTGCTCCATGCCTCCCAACTCGGCCTTGAGCTCCGCCAGCGCGATCACTCGCGTGTCGCCCTCCGCCGTGCGCAGCGTCACCCGCTCGTGGAAGATGTCGCACACGATCACCTTCTCCTCGCCGAGCGAGGTGGCGAGAATCTTCCCTTCCTTCGGGAATTTGCGCCGGCTCTGCACGTAGAACTCGTGCTCGTACCGCAGGCAGCACATCAGCCGTCCACACGCGCCGGAAATCTGCTGCGGGTTGAGCGACAGCTTCTGATCCTTGGCCACCCCGAGATTGACCGGCCGCAGATCGGGGAGCCACGACGCCGAGCAGTACTCACGGCCGCAGCGCCCCACACCACCCAGGCGCTTGGCCTCATCACGCACACCGATCTGCTTGAGCTCGATTCGGGTCTTGAACTGTGCGGCGAGGTCGCGCACCAACCCGCGGAAGTCCACGCGCTTTTCGGCCGTGAAGAAGATCGTGAGCTTGCGTCGGTCCCACTGCCACTCGGCGTCGGTGAGCTTCATGACGAGGCCGTTCGCCTGGACCCGCTCCATCGCCTTGCGGCGCGCGTCCTCGTTCTCGGCCGCCAGCTCGCGATCGGTGCGTTCGTCGTCCTTGGTGGCGAGGCGCAGGGCTTTGCGCGGCGGCGGCGTGGTGCCACAACCGTGTGCGCATCCCTTGCACCGCACTTCGGCCAGTTCGCCCGTAGCATGCACGCGACCGAAGTCTTCCCCGCGATCGGCTTCGACGATGATGCCCGCACGAAGTGCGGGCGGCGTCTCACCGTCCCACGAGAAGAACTCCTTCCGGTTGCCCCGGAATGCGACCTCGATGAGATGCGACACGCCAACCGCAGCTATTCGGTGAACTGACCCATGCGCAGGAACTTCTCGCGACGACGGCGCACGAGCTTGTCCGGCTTGAGGCGCCGCAGCTCTTCGATGTTGCGGATGAGGGCATCGCGCAACGCCTTGGCGGTGGTGGTGTGATCGGAGTGGGCGCCGCCGGCGGGCTCCTTCACCACCTCGTCGATGATGCGCAATTCGAGCAAGTCGTTGGCCGTGATGCGCAGCGCCGTGGCGGCCTTTTCGCGCATCTCCGGGCTCTTGCCGTCCTTCCAGAGAATCGCCGCACATCCTTCCACGGAAATGGTGGAATACACGGAATTCTCGAGCATGAGCACCCGATCGGCGACGCCGAGCGCGAGCGCACCACCTGAGCCACCCTCACCGATCACCGTGGCCACAATGGGTACCTGCAGCTGGCTCATTTCGAGCAGGTTACGCGCGATCGCTTCGCTCTGGCCGCGCTCTTCCGCCCCGAGTCCCGGCCATGCGCCCGGGGTATCGATGAACGTGATCACGGGCACCTGGAACTTCTCGGCGAGTTTCATGAGCCGCAGCGCCTTGCGGTAGCCCTCGGGGTGGGGCATGCCGAAGTTGCGCTTGAGGTTCTCCTTGGTGTCGCGGCCACGCTCGTGACCGATCACCATGACCGTCTCGCCTTCCAGCCGCGCCCACCCCGCCATGATGGCGGCGTCTTCACGGAACAGCCGATCACCGTGCAGCTCGATGAAGTCGGTGAACGCGTGCTTGATGTAATCCGACGTGAACGGCCGGCGCGACATGCGCGCCACCTGCACGCGCTGCAGCGGCGTGAGGTTCTGATAGATCTGTACGCGCACCTCGCCGAGCTTCTGTTCGAGCGGCGCGATTTCGCGCGCCACGTCGATGGACTGATCGGCAGCGAGACGCTTGAGCTCCTCGATCTGCTTTTCGAGCTCCACGATGGGGCGCTCGAACTCGAGAACCGGGGCAGCAGCCATGACTATCCTGGAAAGTTCACGCGTTGCCCGTCAGCCACCGGTGCGCACGAGGCGCACCCGGTCGGCGCCAAGCAGCGCGCGAAGGTCAGAAAGAATTGCGGGGGACGCCGTCACCGTCAGCGACTTCGAGCGGAACCGCACCGTGCGACCGTTCGCGTCGCGCCAGCGCAGCTCAAGTGGAGCGGACCCTTCATGGGCTTCCACCTTCGCTCGAACATCCTCCATCATCGCCGCGGGCAAGTCCAGCCCCGCGGACAGATCGATCGCCACGGCCACTTCACCGCTGGCCCGCACTTCCTCGAAGCGCGTAACCCCATCCACGATGAATGTCGCGTTCTCCACGCCCTGGTCCTTCTTGGAGTACCCGCCCTTGAGCAGGAGGGGGATGTCGGGGCGGACACGCTCCGCAATCACCCCCCACGCCTCCGGAAAGACCAACACTTCGGAAGATCCGGAAAAATCCTCGACTGTCAACCGGGCAAACTCATTCCCGGACTTCTTCGAGATCTGCCGCTTGATGGCGGTGACCACCACACCGATGGTTACCTGCTCCGGCACCCAGTTGCCCAACTGGGATACCGTATGCGTGGCGAACAGTTCGCTCTCTGTTCGGTATTTCTCCAGCGGGTGCCCTGAAATGTAGAACCCCAGCAGCTCCTTTTCGCGCTGCAGCCGCTCGCTTTCGGTCCACGGCGCCGTGTTGGGGAGCGACGGGGCCCCCGATTGCTTCGCCGGACCGCTTTCCTCGGGGCTGCCACCCAGCAGGTCGCCGAACAGCGACCCCTGTCCCTTTTCGGCCTCTTCCTGCTGGAGCCCGGCCTCACTGATGGCCGTGTCCAGCGCCGCAATGAGCTGCGCCCGGTGCCCGCCCAGGCCGTCGCAGGCGCCGGCCGCGATCAGCGCTTCGAACACGCGCTTGTTGAACACGCGCAGGTCCACCCGCGTGCAGAGGTCGTACAGGCTCGTGAACGGCCCGTCCTTGCGCGCCTCCAGCAGCGAGTCGATGGCACCGCGTCCCACGTTACGGATGGCGCCCAACCCGAACCGGATGCGCTTGTCGCCCACCACCGTGAAGCGCCACCCCGATTCGTTCACATCGGGCGCCAGCACTTCCAGCCCCATCTCGCGGGCTTCGGCGATGTACTTGATGACTTCTTCGGTCTTCCCGATGTTCGACGACAGCAGCGCCGCCATGAACTCGGCGGGATGGTGCGTCTTGAGGAAGGCGGTGTGGTACGCGACCACCGAGTATGCCACCGAGTGCGACTTGTTGAAGCCGTAGCGGCCGAACGTTTCGATCTGTCCGGCAAGCTCCTCGATGATCTTTTTGTCGTACCCCTTCGCGATCGCCTTTTCGGTGAACTTGCCGAGCTCCTTCTTGATGAAGTCCGCGTCTTTCTTACCCACGGCCTTTCGCAGCACATCGGCTTCGGCGAGCGAAATGCCCGCGAGCACCTGCGCGATACGCATCACCTGCTCCTGATAGGTGATCACGCCATAGGTGTTGGACAGAATGGGTTCGAGCTCGGGGAGCGGATACACCGTGGGCTCTTCGCCGCGCTTGCGGCGGATGTACACGTTGTGCATCCCCGCGTCGAGCGGACCCGGGCGCAGAAGTGCGTTCGACGCCACGAGGTCGTCGAAGCGGTCGCATCGCATGCGCTTGAGCACATCGGTGGCCAGCGCACTTTCGAACTGGAACACGCCCCCGGTACGACCGGCGCGCAGCACCTGATACGTCTTCTCGTCGGTGAAGCCGCGTTCCTCGAGCGTCACGTCGATGCCGAGCCGATCTTTCACATTCTTGATCGTGTCGGTGATGACGGTGAGCGTGGTGAGCCCGAGGAAGTCCATCTTGAGCATGCCGGCCTTCTCGAGCGCCGTCATGTCGTACTGCGTCACGATCACGCGCTCGTCGCCGTCGCTGCCCGACCCCTTCGTGGCCTGCGTGCAGATGGGCACGAAATCGTCGATCGGGCCCGGCGCAATCACCACACCGGCGGCGTGCACACCCGTATGGCGTGAGAGGCCTTCGAGCTTCACGGCGAAGTCGAGCAGCTGCTTGTACCGCGCGTCGGTCTGGTACAGCTGCTTCACCTCCGGCACCTGCTCGATGGCCTCGGCCACCGTGAGCGAGTTGTTCGGCGCGTTGGGGATGAGTTTCGCCAGCGCATCCGTTTCGGCCGGCGTGAAGCCTAGCGTGCGCCCCACGTCCTTCACGGCGGCGCGCGATTTCATCGTTCCGAACGTGACGATCTGCCCGACGCTGTCCTTGCCGTACTTCTGCCGCACGTACTCGATGACCTCACCGCGACGTTCAAAGCAGAAGTCCACGTCGACGTCGGGCATGCTCACGCGCTCCGGATTCAGGAAGCGCTCGAACAGCAGGTCGAACTCCAGCGGACACACGTCGGTGATTCGCGTGGCGTACGCCACCAGCGAGCCGGCCGCGGACCCACGACCCGGTCCCACGGGAATACCGCGATCACGGGCCGCCTTGATGAAGTCGGCCGTGATGAGGAAGTAGCCCGAGTACCCGGTCTTCGTGATCACCCCGAGTTCGTAGTCGAGGCGTTCCTGCACATGCGGCGGCAGCGGATCACCGTAGCGCTCCTTGGCGCCCTCGGTGGCCAGCTTCACCAGCAGGTCGTTCTCGGTAGCGATCCCCTCGGGCAGCGGGAAGTTCGGTACGTAGTACTTCTTTGCGAACTGCACGTCCACACTGTCGGCGATCGCCAGCGTGTTGGTGAGCACGTCCTCGCGGCCGGGGAAGAACGGACGGATCTCGTCGGCGCTCTTGAAGTAGAGGCCGTCGTCGTACTTCATCCGGTCCTTGTCGTTCCGGTCCTTGCCGAGCCCGATGCACAGCAGCACGTCGTGCGCGTCGTGATCTTCGTGCTTGAGGAAGTGCGCATCGTTCGTCGCCACGACCGGCAGCCCGAGGTCGTCGGCCAGGCTCAGCACCTTGGCATTCAGCCCCGCCTGCCCCTCGCTCGTGTGCGCCTGCACTTCGAGGAAGTAGCGCCCCTTGAACAGCTCGGCGTACCACGCGGCCGCCTCACGCGCCTCGTCGAGCCGGTTGTCGAGCAGATGGTTGGCGACTTCGCCAGCCATGCACGCCGACGTGACGATGAGCCCTTCGGAATACTTGGCCAGCAACTCGCGGTCGATGCGCGGCTTGGTGTAGAACCCTTCGGTGTAGCCCAGCGAGGAGAGCTTGGAGAGGTTCTTGTAGCCCTGCAGGTCGCGGGCGAGCAGCACCAGGTGGTAGTACGGCTTCACGCCAGGCGCCGGACGGCCACGCGTGCGCCGGTCGCCAGGCGCCACATACGCTTCCATCCCCAGAAGGGGCTTCACGCCGGCTTTTTTCGCCTTCTCCTGGAACTCCCAGGCGGCGTGCATGTTACCGTGATCGGTGATCGCAAGCGCCGGCATTTCGAAATGCTGCGCGCGCTTGATCAGATCATCGATACGATTCGCGCCGTCGAGGAGCGAATATTCCGAGTGGCAGTGCAGGTGAACGAACGACATGATGCGGAATGATACCTCCCCAGACTGAGCCGCGGCACCACTTGCCAATCAGGCAGTGTCTCCACCGCTACCGCACCAATTGGCGGCGTCTTCTGGCGCGCCTCGGCACGGCGGGGGCCACCCTTGTGGTGCTTTTTCTCGGGGTGACCCCCATGGGGTGCTACATCTCGCGCGCCGCGTATGAAGAAGCGAAGATCCTCGCCCGCCGGCAGCCGATTGAAAAACTGGTCGCGCGAGACAATACCCCGCCGGCCCTGCGGGCCAAGCTGGCCCTCGTGCTCGAAGCGCGGCAGTTCGCCATCGACTCGCTGCAGCTCAAGGCCGACGAAAGCTTCACTACCTTCTCGCCGCTCGATCGGGACACCCTGGTGCTGGTGGTCTCCGCCGCCTACCGGGACCGCCTCGAACGGAAAACATGGTGGTTCCCCGTGGTCGGCCGCTTCCCGTACAAGGGGTTCTTTGATTTCGGAGAGGCGCAGAAAACCGCCGAGTCACTGCGCGACGAGGGATTCGACGTGACCATGGGACCGTCGAGCGCGTTCAGCACGCTTGGGTGGTTCAACGACCCGCTGGTGAGCACCACGGTGAAGGCCGACAGCGTGACGCTCGTGAACACGGTGCTGCACGAATTGCTGCACACTACGTTCTTCGCGAAAGGGCAGGTGAGCTTCAACGAAAGCTTCGCCACCTTCGTGGGCGGTCGTGGGGCCGAGCATTTCTTCCGCGCCAGGGGGGACAGTCTGTTGCTGCGCCGTGCGCAGGACGACTGGCACGACGACCGCCTCCTGGGCGAATTCTGGGAGCGTACGGCGACGGAGATCGACAGCGTGTTCGCGACGCTCCCCGACACTGCCTCGACCGCGCGCATCGCCGCGCGCGACACGGTGTATGCCCGCGCCCGGCGTCGCCTCGTGGACAGCATCGGGCCGCAGTTGCGCACCTATCCCGCCGGATGGGTGGCCAAGGTGCCGCTCAACAACGCCGTACTGATGGCACGCCGTGTGTACGCCGAGCGTCTCGATCGCTTCGACTCGGTTTATGTCGCGGCGGGCGGCGACATCCGTGACGCGATCCGGCGCGTTATCTCCGCACACAAGGACTCGGTGGCGCGGAAAAATCGCTGAACGGCTCGTCGGAGACGCAGAGCCGCGGAGGCACGGAGAACAGCGAAAGGTAAAAATGCTGTTCTCTGCGCCTCCGCGGCTCCGTGCCTCCGACGAGCAGCTAACCCAATCGTCCGCTGCTACGGCTTTTCCGGCAGCAACACGAACCGCGCCCGATTCTCCTCGGTCAGGAACCGCTTCGCCGTCGCCGCGAGCTTGTCGGCGGACAGGCCGTTGATCAGCGTGATGTAGTCGCCCATCGTCTCCAGCGGATCGCCGTTTTCCACGCGGCTGCGCATGGTGCTGAGCCAGTAGCCGTTCTGCTTGAGCTCCACCTCGAACTCGCGGCGCTGCTGCTCCTTCACGCGCTCCACTTCCGCTGCCGTCGGGGGCGCGGTTCGCAGTTTGGCGATTTCGTTGCGCACGGCCGCGAACAGCGAGTCGGCCTTCTCCGGCGCACTGCCGTACTGAATGGCGATCTGCCACTCCTGACGAAGGCGACGGGAGAACGCGCTGCTCACGCTCACCGAGTAGGTGCCGCCCAGCGACTCGCGCAGGCGATCGAGCAACCGCATCTGCAGCAGCTCGCCCATGGAGTCGAGCAGATAGGCATCTTCGCGCCCCCACGGGGCAGCGCCGGCCAGCAACACCACGCTCTGGCTCTGGGGAGCGATGCCCTTGCGCACGGTCTTGTCGATCACGCCCGCGAACTGCTTGGGGCCGGCGTCGCGCGGCGCTTCCTTGCGCCCCGCGGCGGGGAGTGAGCCCAGCCACTGCTCGACCAACGGCTTGAGCGTGGCAAGGTCGACATTCCCCACGAAGAAGAAGGTGAAGTCGCCGGCGTCGCCGAACCGGTCCTTGTAAATCCGGAGCATGTCATTGAGATCGAGCTCCTTGAGTAGCGCCGCCGAAAGGGGACGCGCACGGGGATGCCCGTTGGCGAGCGTCTGCTGGATGGTGTCGCTGAAGACCGCCATGGGATTGGCGTCCTTGTTCTTCAGGAACTGCTCGAATTGCTGCATCTGCGCGGCGAACACGGTGCTGTCGGCGCGCGGCGCCGTGAAACGCAGGTACAGCAGCTGCATCAGCGTCTCGAGATCCTTCGGACTCGCCGAACCGCTCATCCCCTCGCTCAGGTCGGCGATACTGGGCAGTGCATTCGCCACCTTCCCAGTGAGCTTCTTGCGGAGATCGATCGCCGAGAAGTTGCCCACGCCGCCGGCCGCGATGATGGAGGGGGCGAGCGAGGTCTTGAATACGTCGGCGTCGCTCACGAGGCTGGCGCCACCGGGGCTGAACGCCGACACGAGAATCTGGTCGGCGTTGAAGTCGGTGGGCTTCACCAGCACGCGCACGCCGTTCGAAAGTGTCCAGTCGGTGATGTTATGCGCTGTGATGGTCTTTTCGCTCACCACGCGCCCGGCCGTCGGCACGGTGGTCACCAGCGCCCCTTCGGTCACCTGCTCCTTCCACGGCTCGATGTTCGCAGCGATGACCACGCCGAACACCGAACGGATCTCCGCTTCGGTGGGAACCGCCAACCCGGCCTTCTCTGGAACGGACACCGTGACCACGCGATTGGCGGCGCCGCTGCGCCCGGCTGATACCGCGTTTACCTCGGCGAGCGTGATGTTGGGCAGCAGCCGGCCAATGGCCGCGTACTCGAAGGCGATGCCCGGGGAGCCCTCTCCCGAGAGATAGTGGCTCACGTACTCGTCGACGAAGGCCTCGCTCGGCGTCTTGTCGCGCTCGGCGAAGGCCCGTTCGTAGGCGCGCAGGGTCGCGGTGCGCGCGCGTTCGAGTTCACTGGGGAGGAAGCCGTGGCGCTGCACGCGCTCGGCTTCGGTGAGCACGGCTCGCAGGGTTTCCACGAGGCGCCCTTCCTTGGCGCCGGCGTCGAGTGACACCACCTCGCTGCCACGCACGAAGGTGCCGCTGCTGGCGCCGGCGCCGGTGAACGGGGCCTCCGGCTTGAGCGCGAGCTCCTGAAAGCGCTGGTTGAGCATGCCGTTGTACAGCTGCTCGATGAGATCACTGCGCAGGTCGCCCACCGTGCGCGTGGCGCGGGCGGGACGCTTCCACAGCACGCCCACACTGGATGAGGTGAGCTCCTTATCGGTGGCGATGGTGACGAGCGTGCTGTCGTGCGTGGGCACACCCGGCTGCATGCGCGCACGCGCTGAGGCTCGTCGCGGAATGCCACCGAATGTCTGTCGGATGATCCGCTCGAGGCGCGCCGGATCGGCATCGCCCACCGCCACCACCGCCATGAGGTCAGGACGATACCAGTCGCGCCAGAAGCGCCGGACCGGCCCAGGGTTGGCCTTCTCGAGGATCTCCGGCTTGCCGATGGGCAACCGCTCAGCATAGCGCGAGCCTCGGAAGATCACTGGAAACTGCTGGTCGCGCAGTCGCTCGCCGGCGCCAAGGCCATCGCGCCATTCGGACAGCACCACACCACGCTCGGCCACGACATCAAGGCTGTCGAAGCGGATTCCGCTGGCCACGTCGCCGAGGAAGCGGAAGCTCTTTTCGAGAATCCCCGCGCTGTCGGTGGGCACCGGGAGGATGTACACCGTCTCATCGAAGCTGGTGTACGCGTTGAGGTCGGCTCCGAAGCGCACGCCCATCCCTTCGAGGTACTTCACAATGTCGTTCTTCGCGAACGATGTCGTGCCATTGAAGGCCATGTGCTCCACGAAATGGGCGAGCCCGCGCTGGTCGTCGTCTTCGAGAATGGAGCCGGCATTCACCACCAGCCGCAATTCCGCGCGCTTTTCCGGCTTGGTGTTCTTGCGGATGTAGTAGCGGATGCCGTTGGGCAGGGTGCCGATCTTCACGGCCGGGTCCATGGGGAGCGGCGCAGTGAGCGCAAACGAATCGCGCGGGGCGGGCTTGGTCTTCGCGGCAGGCTGCGCGCCAACGGCGCAGGGCAGGATCAGCGCCAGCAGCGACGCCGCGCGGCGTAAAGCGTGAGTAGTCATTTCCGTTTCGATGCGTCGGGCGTGGTTAGCTCTGGCCGAACTTGCCCCGCAGCAGGGCACGAAGATCCACGATGGGTTCGATGATGGCGCCTTCGCGCGGCCCGGGGAGCGGCTGCAGTGGCGGCGGGTCAGGTTCGCCAAGCGTGACCCGCTGCATGGTCTGGCGCACGCCGGGATCGAGAAAGCGCGACAGCTGCGAGAACGCGAAATCGGCCCCCATACGGGTGGCGTAGCTGTACAGGGGATACGTGACGTACAGTTCGTTGCGGGCGCGCGTCATGGCCACGTACAGCAGGCGACGTTCTTCCTCCACCTGCGCCTCGTCGTTGGCGGCGCGCGCCATGGGGAACACACCGTCGCTGGCATGAATGACGAACACCACGTCCCATTCCTTGCCCTTCGAGGAATGCACCGTGGAGAGGATGAGCGCATCGTCTTCGTCGGTGCTGCCCACGGCGAGATCCTGTGTGGCGGCCGGGGGCTCGAGGGCGAGCGTGGCGAGAAAGCTGGTGCGGTCGGCGTAGCCGGCGGCGATGGTCTCGAGCTGATCGAGATCGGCCATGCGTGGCGGCGCGTCGTCGTAGGTGGCCTGCAGAATGGGGTCGTACAGCTGACGCACCAGGCGGATGCTCTCCCCCGGGCTGTGCGGCTGGTTCGCCCGCTCCACGCGCCGCATGCCGTCGAACAGGGCCGCCACCGCCTGCAGGGCAGGGCGCGAGCGCGCCGCGGCGCGGACGGCGCCGATGGCCATGGGTTCCCACTGGTGATGCGACAGCAACTCGATGGCGGCGCGCGCCGTGGCATCGCCCACGCCGGGGAGCAGCCGGAGAATGCGGTACCAGCTCACCTCGTCGCGCGGATTCTCGAGAATGCGCAGGAAGGCCAGCATGTCCTTGATGTGCGCGGCTTCGAGGAACTTGAGCCCGCCCCACTTTTCATACGGAATGCGCCGATTGGCCAGTTCGATTTCGAGATCGGCGCTCAGATAGCCGGCGCGGAACAGCACGGCCATCTCGCGCAGCGGCGTGCCCTGCTCGTGCAGCTCCAGCAGCCGGTCCACCACGAAGGCCGTCTGCATCGCTTCGTCGCGCACCGTGACCAGCCACGGTGCCTCACCGCCATCGCGCTCGGTCCACAAGCGCTTGGAGTACCGCTCGGTGCTGCGCGAGATGATGGTGTTGGTGGTCTCGAGAATGGGCGCGATGCTGCGGTAGTTCTGCTCGAGCGTGACGATGCGCGTGCCCGGGAACTGCTGCGGAAAATCGAGGATGTTGCGGATGGTGGCGCCGCGGAAGGCATAAATGCTTTGCGCGTCGTCGCCCACCACCGTGAGCTTGCCGTTGGTGCACAGCCCGCGCAGGATGCGCGACTGCAGCGGGTTGGTGTCCTGGTACTCGTCCACCAGCACGTGGTCGTACAACGCGCGCATCTGCTGCGCGATGGGCGGCGCCTGTTCCAGCAGCAGCGCCCACGACAGCAGCAGGTCGTCGTAGTCGAGCAGGTTGCGCTCGCTCTTCCGCTTCACGTAGTCGGCGAAGCAGCGCTCGATGTCCCCGGTCCAGCTGAGGAAGTGCGGCCACTGGTCGCCGAGGATGTCGGCGACGTCGTGTCCGGTATTGACGTGCCGTGAATAGATGGACACCAGCGTTTCGGCGCGGGGAAAGCGTGGCGCGCCGCGCGGGGCGTTCTTGAGGTCCCCGTAGCCGAGGGCGGAGCGGGCGAGTCCCATGAGGTCGCCGGCGTCGGACTGGTCGAGGATCGTGAAGTCGGCGGGCAGTCCCGCGGCGGGGCCGAAGCGGCGGAGCAGCTTGTGGGCGATGCCGTGGAAGGTGCCGCCCTGCACGTGCTGGGAGTCGGACCCCACGAGCCGTTCACAGCGGCTGACCATTTCCTGGGCGGCGCGCCGGGTGAACGTGAGCAGCAGGATGCGCTGTGGCGGTACGCCCCGGTTGATAAGCGCGGCCACCCGATGGATGAGGGTGCGGGTCTTTCCGGACCCGGCCCCGGCGACAATAAGGAGGGGCGTATCCCCATGGCTGGCCGCCGCGGCCTGCGCCGCATTGAGCGCGGGTCCCTCCGCCGAGGGTGGCGGCGGGACGACGCGGCGCGCCGGCAGCGGTACATGGACGCGGGGCAGGTTATCGGCCATCCCCGAAGATATGGAGAAGGGCTGACGGAAATGAGGGCCCGGGGGCGTGACGTTTGCGGCCGATCGTCGTCCGTGCTCAGTTCGGCGTGGGTTCAGCAGGCGTTTTCGGTTTCTGTACGGACTGCCGTCGTGGATAACCCGGTGTCGGTCGGGGTCCGTCGCAACTTTGTGACGACCCGGACCGCGGACCGCCGCGTGCGGTAGCTTGACCGTGTCGTGACCTCTCCCTAGGTTTGCAACTTGCTATTGTCGCGAGGCGTGTGTGCGCCACCCTACCCTTGGGTGAGCGGGCACGTTCTTCGAGGGCGATAGGTGATGGGCTCGCGTGTTGGCGGAGCTTGGACCGTTCAGCGCGAGTGGAGGACTGTCTCTTCGGAGACAGGCAGGATTTCCGGGCATCACCCTGTGCAGTACGACACTGAACTCCTTTCGGCCGCTCCCCGATCCGAGATCAGGTCCTCTGCGGTACACCGGTGATGAGGCGTGCGCCGACCGGCGTCGCTTACCACAGCAGTTCTGTTGTTGCGCGGTCACCCGATCCGCGGAACGGCAACTACCTCCACTACCTCGCAAGAGGGGGATGAATGCAACTCTTTTCTCGGAACAAGGCGCTCGCCGCCCTGAGCCTCGGCGCCCTGGCGGCGCTCGGTGCTTGCGGTGACGACGTCACGGTGCCCGCGCCGGTGAATCCGCCGGTACAGGTGACCATGTCGCCGTCCAACGCCAACGTCAGCATTGGCTCGTTCGTGGACCTCGCCGTGGCCATCACGGGTGGCGCGTCGACCCCGACGCTCGCCTCGTGCGCGACGAGCAACGCGGCGGTCGCGACGGCCGCGGTGCAGGGCGGCAACGCCTGCCGCGTGACCGGCGTGGCGGCTGGTGGCGTGTCGATCACGGCCACGACCTCGGGCGGCCAGACGGCCGGTGCCTCGGTCACGGTCAACGCCCCGGCTCCGGCCATCGCGGGTCTCGCGCTGACGCCGGCCGCGGCCAACCTCCAGGTTGGCAGCAGCACGAACGGCTCGGTGACGATCACCGCCAACCCCACCACGCAGGCCAACGCGGGCGTCACGCTGTCGCGCGCCTTCGTGAGCAGCAACAACGCCGTCACCACGGTGACGAGCGCTGGTGTCGTGACCGCGGTTGCGCCGGGTCAGGCCACCATCACCGTGACCCTCACGGGTTCGGGCACGGGTCTCGCCACGGCTTCCGTGACGGGTCAGGTTGCCATCACGGTGTCGAACAACCCGCCCGCCGTGACCGGCGTGACGGTGACGCCGCAGTCGGCCGTCCTCACGACGGGCGGCACGCAGCAGCTGACCGCCACGGCGCAGCTCGCCGCGACGGGCATTTCGTCGTCGATCACCTACGGCACGTCGAACCCGGCGGTCGCCACGGTGAACGCCTCGGGTCTCGTGACGGCGGTGTCGGCTGGTACGGCCACGGTCACGGTGACGGCGCAGTCGGCCGGTAACAACCTCTTCGCCGCCTCCTCGGCGACGGCGACGGTTGGCATCGTGGTCATCACGCCGGCCCAGATCTCGGTGTCGTCGATCACGCGTACGGTCGGCTCGGGCGAAGTGCCCGTCGACATCAACTCGGTGAGCGGCCAGATCCAGGTCAACACGAACATGATCACGAACGGCCAGACGGTGACGGCGGTGCAGGCGTGGGTCTGCCGCGTCGGTGAAGCGGTGGCCGATTGCGCCACGCGCTCGGGCACCCCGGCCGCTGAGCAGCGCTTCGGCGCTGGTGGCGCCGCCAGCGGCAACGTGACGATGTCGATCAACACGGCCGAGTTCTCGACCGATTGGACGAACGCCACGGTGCGCTACAACAACGGCCAGAACGTGATCGTCGCGAC
>Ga0164292_10001676_pt1 | contig 18004 bp, 18 predicted proteins | sample GEODES117metaG_FD_111486 | JGI IMG/M metagenome (GOLD analysis project Ga0164292, IMG submission 111486) | Eutrophic lake water microbial communities from Lake Mendota, Wisconsin, USA - GEODES117 metaG | ecosystem: Environmental > Aquatic > Freshwater > Lake | place: USA: Lake Mendota...
GCATGCCCCACACTTCAAAGAACTCCTGCATCTCGTAGCTGAGCCCTATCGGGTCATTGGCTTTTACCAGCCCGGAAAAAATGAACAGAATTCCTACAATATAACGGGAAAGTGTAAGCGAAGCTTTCATATCAATGTTTTCCTTCTTCAATTAACAAAAGTGCGAATACTGCATAGTTGATGATGTCTGTAAAATTGGCATCGATGCCTTCGCTGATGATGGTCTTTCCTTCGTTTTGCAGGATCTGGCGTACCCGTAGCAGTTTCATCAGGATCAGGTCTACAAAGCTTTCCTGGCTCATCTCTCGCCATGCTTCACCATAATCATGGTTTTTGTCGGCCATGATCCGTTTTGCGAAGGCTACTTTATCGTCATACAAACGTTCTACGGTAGCCACATCCATATCGTCCATAGACAGGTCATTCAATTCCATTTGGATCAGTCCGATCACGCCGTAGTTGATGATGCCGATGAATTCGGAAACGATATCGTCGCCTACTTTCTGGTGGCGTTTTTCCTGTATTGTCCTGATCCGCTGCGCCTTGATAAAAACCTGGTCGGTCACGGATATCAGACGCAAAACCCTCCAGGAGGTACCGTAATCCGTAGTTTTTTTAAGGAAAATGTCTTTACAGGCTTTAATGACCTGATCGTATTGACTATCGGTGTTTATTGTATTTTGCATGTACATATATGGATACCGTCAAAAATAGTTTAAAGCATTCAATTGACACATTGAATTGCGGCGGCAGGCTTCTTTCTGTGGAAAAACCGCTGGTAATGGGCATATTAAATGTGACTCCGGACTCTTTTTTCGCCGGTAACAGCAGAACCAGTATGGACGGGTACGTGCAGGAAGCCGGGTTGATGCTGGAACAGGGTGCTTCGATCATTGATATCGGCGGGCAAAGCACCAGACCGGGTAGCAAGCGGATCGGGTCGGATGAGGAAATGGACAGGGTGATCCCCGTGGTGGCGGCGATACATGCTGCATATCCGGATACGTTCATTTCGATCGATAGTTACCATCACCGGGTTGCGGCAGCAGCGGTTCACGCCGGGGCCGTTATGGTTAATGACATCAGCGCCGGTGAGTTGGATCCGCTGATGATCCAGACTGTTGCTTCGCTGAATGTGCCCTATATTATGATGCATATGAAAGGAGATCCGGGCAGTATGCAGGAGCTCGCGGTTTATACCGATTTAGTTCGGGAAGTGATGGATTATTTTACTGCTAAAGTGGTGATTTGCCGAAAGGCTGGAATCAAGGATATAATTATTGATCCGGGCTTTGGGTTTGCCAAGAATATCGAGCAGAACTTTCAATTGCTGAAGCAACTTGATTTGTTTCGGATCTTTGGCTTGCCCATGCTGGTGGGTTTGTCAAGAAAGTCTACGATCTATAAAACCCTTGGTACCGATGCGCAGCATGCACTGAATGGTACAACGGTATTGAATACGATTGCGCTACTGCACGGTGCCCGTATCCTTCGCGTACATGATGTGCGGGAAGCCGTGGAAGTCATAAAGTTGCTTTCGGCTTATAACGCTACTCAGTAATTGACATGAAAAAAGCCCTGCTGATTATTGCGCTACTCGGTAATGGATATGAAAAAAGGGGCTTGAGGCCCCTTTTCTATTGCGATCTGATCTGATTTGATTAATTACCCGGAGGCATCGGCGGTGGCGGAGCCTGCTGCGGGGCATCAGCTACATCAACCACTTCAACTTCGAAGATCAGGTTTTCGTTAGGCTTGATCGCAGGTGGTGAACCCTGTGGACCATAACCCATGGATGATGGAATGAAAAGTCTTCCTTTTCCACCTTTGTTGAAAGCTGTGATCCCTTCCAACATACCCTGGATGGCGCCTTGCTGACCGGCGATAAAGCTGAACGGATCCATAGGATGGGGCTGTGTTTGCTTGGTGCTGTCGATATTTGAATCGAAAGGTATGCCCTCAAAATTAGTGCCTGTATATTTTATGGATACCAGCTTGCCAGACTCAGCCGCAGGTCCGGTTCCTTTTTCTTTTATTTCAACAAAAACGCCTTTCAGCTTTTCTGCCTTGATGTTGTTGTTTTTCAGGTAAGCATCGATCGTGGCTAATTCCTTATTACGGAATTTTTCCATCTCGGCCTGGTAGTCTACCATGACGCTGTCACGTGAAGAGAATACGCCAAGGATCTTCAGGGTTGTTTTGATTTTACCACCTTTTTTCATGTAAGGAGGCATTCCCATTGGATTGGCCTTAGCGAGGGAATCGTATTGCTGGATAGTCACTACGCTATCCCCTATTTTCAGCAGTTTCAGGATCTCAGAAAAATCATGAGGCCTGCCAACGCTGTCAACCATATCATAACCGGGAATCAGTTTATATGATTCGTTGATCACAGAATCATTATACGAGATCCTGTAATTGAACTTTACGATGTCGCCGTTCTTAAGTTGGGCTCCCTTGCCGTCTTTGAAGATCTTATACTCCAAACCGGTCTTTGTTTTTTCGAAACCCACATTGGTACATGCCGAACCCATCATTACAACAGGGATAAGGGCAACCAATAGTTTAGTGTTTACTTTCATTGTTTATGTTTATTGTAATTGAGATGCTACATCTTTAAGCGCGATCTTGAATTTCCTTACATTCTCCTCCACATTATCGCTGCTTCTTCCGCCGGCTGCATTGTAATGACCACCACCTTCAAAATAAGTTCGGGCAAAATTGTTGGAATCGAATTCGCCCTTACTCCTGAAAGACCATTTTCTTTCTTCGTCGCGGTCGATCAGCAAAGCGGCCAGTTTAATCCCCTGGATAGACAATGGATAGTTCACAAGGCCTTCGGTATCCCCTGTTCTGATATTGTATTTGAGGATATCCGCTTTGGGAATAGCGATCAGCGCGGTATTGTATTCGTACAGCACCTCCATCCGGTTGCACAACACATGGCCAATGAACCGAAGTCTGTTCTCCAGGTAGCTGTCATAAATATGGTCATGGATCTTGGAATGGTCTAATCCGGTGAGTTTCAGCGTAGCTACCATTTCATGTACACTGGAGGTGGTTACGGGGAAACGGAAGGAGCCGGTATCTGCCATAACCCCTGCATAAAGGCATTGTGCAATTGGCAGATCGATCAGGTCTTTATGTCCGGAATTAACAATGAACTCATAGATGAGTTCAGCCGTGGAACTTTTGGGGATCACGCTGATCCCGTAGGTAAAGGCTGAAGTATGCGGTTCTTCGTGATGGTCGATCAGCACCTTTACGCATTTCATGCTTTCAAGCTTCTTAGCCATAAATCGCGTTCGGTAGAACGTATTGAAATCAAGGCAAAACAACCATTCAGCGCGGTCAAGCTCCGCATCAGCCTTCTCGCGGGCGGCTTCATAGTCGATCACATCTTTACAACCGGGCATCCATTTCAGGAAATCCGCCCAATTGGTTGGTGATATTACCGTTACCTCATGCCCCAGTTTACGCAGGAAATGAGCCAGCCCCAGCGACGAACCCATTGCGTCGGGGTCGGGCTTCTGGTGCATGGTGACCACTACCCTTTTGGGTTCCTGTGTTAAAAACGGGAATAACTCCTGGATTGGTTTCATGAGGCGGCGAAGATAGGGCAATTAATAGTCAGAAAGCCAGAAAATGGCCTGTATCAGGGGGCTTTTTTAACCATTTCAACCGGTGTTTTAGCATTTCCATAAAGCGGCAGATGCATATTGGTTTTGCGCATCTCCTTTTAGTGTCGTTTCTTTGCCACCGCGAAAATTAAATAATTATGAGTAACAGGACCTTTACCATGATCAAGCCCGATGCCGTTGAAAATGGCCATACCGGAGCAATCATCGATCACATCATCAAAGCAGGCTTTAGCATTGTGGCCATGAAACTGATTCATTTATCTCCTGCTAAAGCGGGTGAATTTTACGCTATACATAAAGAAAGGCCTTTCTATGGGGAGTTGGTTGAGTTCATGAGCAGCGGTCCTATTGTAGCGGCTATCCTCGAAAAAGAAAATGCCGTGGAAGCTTTCAGAACCCTGATCGGCGCAACCAATCCTGCCAATGCTGCAGAAGGCACTATCCGTAAGCTCTATGCAGAAAGCATAGGCCGTAATGCGGTTCATGGTAGCGATAGTGATGACAATGCAGGGATCGAAGGTTCATTCTTCTTTTCCGGTTTGGAAAAAGTTAAATAAGCTTCGTTCCCTTCTACCTTTTTAAGAATCATCCTAACGGATGATTTTTTTGTCTTAAAATGGAAGCAACCTTGAAAATTAGCTGCCGGTCAATGCGTTATACGAAGAAACCGAGTGAGTTATACGCACTTATACCCTTTTTCTTTTTGGCATAGTCCTGGATGATTACCCGGTATTACTGTGAGGGGTTTAGGGTTGAAATTAAAGGGGGCTCATTTCTATGAGCCGCTTTCTTTTTGGGGATTGGCAAATTTACGGATTGTTGCATTAGCGGATTAACGAATTGGAAATGGCCGGATTTACGGATTTGCAATTCGCTAATTCGCCAATCCGTTAATCCGTTAATCCTTAAGATAGCGCTTTTAGAATTTCTTAGGGCAATCCGTACTACCCTTCCGGCTTTCTTTGTATGACGGGCCGGCCTTGATATTGAACGTGGCTGTGATACCGGAGAAATAGAACCAATCTTTGAAATTTGAACCGCCTCTGGTGGTACCTTCCGGCGGATACAGTGAGGGGTTGTTTTTAACTTCATCGCCCCTCCAGGCCACATTTGCCGCTATTTGACCCCGCTCACTGATCAGGATTGCCTGGTCAACATAGGTGGTGCTCAGGTCATCAAGGTAATCCGTGAACGTCCTCCTCATTCCGATCTCCCAGGCAATGCTCACATAGTCATTGACCTTGAACTTGATACCGCCGCCAAAGGGAATATTCAGCTGGGTAAGGTTATAGGGCTTGCGATTGGGGTAAGCAGCGAGTCCCTGACCCTCGGTGCTCAAGGGCTGGAGAAAAGTTTTACCCGCAACAGAGTCAAATGTGTAAGGATTAAAGCGATAGACACCAATGCCTGCAAAAATGTACGGAGTGACTCTGCTGTAGTTCAGATCCAGGATGTCGTAATGACCGGTTACACTGAACTCGGAAATATTGGAAAAGAAATTCAGGTTCCTGGCCACCAGAACTGGATCTGTATTGTCTTTATCATCACCGGTGATCTTACCAAAACAAAATAAACCCCTCACCCGAAAATGCGCATTGACAATATAGCTCGCACCAATTCCCAATGCTATTTTGGAGTTATACATGGTGTACCGCTTCTCCACCAGATCGCCCTGGTAGTTGGCCGTTCCGGCAAATGCATCTATGGCCCACTGCTGCGCAGTAGCACCAGAAATACATGTCACCATTGGTAGCAGAACGTACAGAACCAGCGTTTTCACCATCTGTTTTGTATTGAGAATTAAACTTATATGCAAATTTGCGACTGAAAAGTTAAGTTTCGCACTGGTAGACGGTTTATTTTAAACAATAACAAATGTTTTTTCCCCGGGGATTAGGTAGGGAATGAAAACAAGGCTTTTTGGCAGGCAGCTTTTCAACATCGTTACATACCTCTGAAAAAGGCTATGAGCAGGCCCAGCATCAACGACAGAACACTCGCCACCCCGTTTTTCCTGATCTCGGTGAAGCTCGCCCCCAGTGCCGTAGCTACAATGGTAAAATCACGCAGCATGGAACTGCCCAGAAAAGCCATTCCTGAAAAAGCGGCAATATCAGCGATGCCATTTTTTCTCAACCAGCATGGCCAGCATCAACCCCGCTGAGATAGCAATGGCAACGCCGGGGATTTTTCCATTTGTTAGTTTTTTAGAGTCCCAAAATGAGACATACATCAGCAGGCCAACCAGAAGGAAGGCGAATACAAGTCCGTTTTTGGCAAGTATGTCCTCGATCAATTCCATCAGCCGCCTTGCTCGGGGTTTTGAATTTTCTTGCCATTGGTCAACGACGAGATCAAGGGCACCAGCAAAAAGCAACATGAGGTTGAAATGATCCCGGCTCATATCGCCACCCACCTACTGTGCAGCGTTAAGTTGACGTGCTGGGTGGCAGACATGGCGATCACCACGGGTATATACATGGCATTCCAGAACATAATGCCCTTCTCCGGTTCCGTACCCGGATAGCCCTTCTTCTTCATCCAGTCAGACAGCACAATCAGCATCAGCATGGCAAAGCCTACTCCACCAATGTTGCCATGCACACCAGTCAATCTTCCTAATAACTCCCCTGTCAACAGGCCAGCGAGATAACATCCAGCGAGTATGGCTACTCCGTATATTTTCATGGCTTTTGTTTGATTATTTTCTTCACGTCAGACCTGATGGCGTTTCCCCATACTTTGTAACCTGCTACGTTATAGTGCAACTGATCATTTAGGTAATAACTGGCGATGGGCTTGCCGTTCTTTCCCAGAAAATGACTGGAAGCATTGATGTAATGCAGATTCCTGTTTGCCTTACAATATGCTCCAATCAAGGCATTGGCTTCCTGAATCTGACTCCAGGCGGTCCATCTTCTTTCATTAGGGCTGATGGCCAGCCAGGTGATGGGTATATCGGGATATTTCGCGCGCACTTTTTTTACCACGTATATAAAATGCTCCAGCACCTGGTCGGGCGACTTATCACGCTCCCCTGCAACTATGTCGTTACCCAAATACATAAACAGGGCCCTGAGCTTTTGCTTCTCCAGGATCTGATCAATATAATACGCTACGTCACGCAAATTACTGCCTCCAAAACCCCGGTTGATGATTTTGTCGTTCTTCAGATCGGTCTTGATATCTGTCCAAAGTCGGATATAAGAGCTTCCCAAAAACATGATGGCTTTATCAGGAAACTGATCCACCTCATTCAGACTGTCTAACCGTTTCATTTCCGCGCTCCATCGGAACACGTCGGTTCTGGCGGTGCCGGCGTTATACTTCAGCTGCGTATACAACCATTGACTCATGGATCTGAAAGCGCTGTCGAGTTTTTCTACTGAATAGTCAAGCGTATGTCCGGCGCCATAAAAAGGCCTCCAACCAGTAGACACCCCCAATGCCAGGCATTTTTCGAACAGAATATAACCGCCGTATTTGAAACCATGGTAATCAAAGGAACTATCATAGGGTACTGTTTTGTCAGCCGTTCCACTGATATTGAAAAGTGGCGCATCGCCCGCCTTTATCCATTGCTGATCGATCATAGCCCCCCAGCAATTGATCACCCCATTGACACGGGAACTATACCCTTCGTTCCCGCTGGCACCCTCCAGGCTCCCCCATTTAGTGCGGTCGATCAATGGCGGCACCTCATGCTCGTCCATGTAAGCGATAGCAAGACAAGTCTTGGATCCCGCCGAACTGCCGGTAATGAATACCTGCGAAGTGTCGATCCCGTAAAGGTCAGCGTACTTTCTGAAAAATCTAATGGCAGCTTTTCCATCCTGCTGCGCCCGGTACAAAGCTTCATGGTAATCCTTATTCGTTCCCTCATTCCCTACACCCAGTCGATAGTCGATGCTGGCCGTTACGTAACCCTGCGCTGCGAAGCCCTGGCAAACCATGGAACTGAACCGCCCCGTTTTTGTGTTGTTTTTAAACCCGCCGCCGTGGATGAAGATCACCAATGGTCTTTTTTTCATCGTATCTGCCTTGGGCATAAACATATCGAGCAGAAGAACTTCCTCCTCCCCTTTCAGGTTGGTTGCCCTACCATAGGGAACGTTGATCGCGGAATCTACCCCTGCTATAAAGGCGGCTGTAAATCTCTTCTGCCCATACCCCGAAACGGCAACCAGCAACAACAGCAACAAGGCCAAAATATGTTTCATCAGAACAATTTTTTCACTTCGTTTTTTGTAACCTTGCCTATCGCATTTCGAGGCAACTCGGGAAGTATCAAATACCGTCTCGGCAATTTGTAAGAAGCCATACGTTCCTTCAGCCAGCCATTCAATTTTTCCGTATTCACTTCGCCTTTTGTAACGATTGCTGCAACGATCAATTCTCCCCACTCTTCATTTTCTATTCCAACCACCGCACAGTCTTCAATGGCGTTATATTTTCGCAGCTCTTCTTCAATTTCAAGCGCGGATATTTTATACCCGCCCGACTTGATCATATCTACCGAGTTGCGGCCCATGATCCGGTAATATCCTGCTTCCACAACGGCTACATCCCCCGTTTTGAACCATCGACCCTCCCTAAAACTTTCCGCCGTGGCTTCAGGCCTTCTCCAGTATTCCAAAAAAACATTATCGCCTTTAACTAAAATCTCTCCCGATTCACCAGCCGGTACATCTACGTATTGTTCATTGACCAGCCGTATGTCAACGCCTGGCAAAGGAAGGCCTACATAGCCTGCTTTTCTTTCGCCACGATAGGGATTGCTGATGGCCATTCCGATCTCCGTCATACCATACCGTTCCAACAAAAGATGCCCGCTGAGCTTCTGCCATTTTTCCATGATAGAAACGGGCAGTGCCGCTGAGCCGCAAACCATCAGCCTGAAATCCTTCATGGACTCCTTCATGCTTTCCTGTTCTTCTGCCGATGCTTTTTCCCAGAACTCAATGAGTTTAAAATAGATCGTTGGCACGGCCATGAAAAGATTGATCCTCCCCTGCGCAAATAAACGGAAGATATAGTCCGCTGAGAATGCAGGAATGAATTCACACAGGGCCCCACTCCACAAGGCGCATGATACTACATTGATAATGCCATGCACATGATGCAGCGGCAATACGCAAAGAATGTGATCCTGTTGATTCCATTCCCAACTGTTTACTAACGCTTCGATCTGGGCTTCAATGTTTCGGTGTGTGGTCACTACCCCCTTGGGTTTGTTGGTGGTGCCACTGGTATAGAGGATCATCGCCCGCCTTTCTGCGTCCACAAGGGGAAGCGCAACTTCAACGGCCGGCTGATCATCGTTCAACAGTACGACCCTCATACCGTTCAGGGCGGCGTATTCCAACAAAATGGATTCAAAACGGGGCGATACAACGATGGCAGTTATGTCTGCATCGTCCAACACATAGGTGAGGGAAGGCAATGGATGCGTAATACAAAGGGGCACGGCTACCCCACCTGCCCGCCAGATACCCCACTGCACCTTTACATACTCAAATCCGGGCTCTACCATAAATGCCACATGGGCTTCACGAAGATCGATCTCCTGATCCAGCAAAACGCCGGCGAATTGTCCGGATGCCTGCAGCAGATCGGCATAACTGAATGATCTGTTTCCGGAAACAATGGCTGTTCTGTCTGTTACGAGTCTGGCTTTATCAACGATCCTCAGCATGTTCGATTTAAGTTCAGCGTTTCAATCCGTTCATACAAGAACATCTATCCTACCTGTTCCGGCTTGCCATAACATTTGGGTTGACGAGGATCAAAACTTTAAGTAGTGCTTTGTATTGTTATAGCAAATGTCTTGTACGATCCCACCGATCCATGGAAGATCGTTTGGCAACTCACCGCTTTCCATTTCCTTGCCCAGCATGTTGCATAAGATCCTGCGGAAGTACTCATGTCTGGGGAACGACAAAAAGCTTCTCGAATCCGTCAACATACCAATGAACTTACTCAACAATCCCATATTGCTGATGGAATCAATATGTTGCTGAATTCCTGTCTTCTGATCGTTGAACCACCAGGGCGCACCACTCTGGATCTTGCCCGGAAAACTGCCGTCGTTGAAATTTCCCGCCATGGTAGCCAGCACCTCATTATCATACGCATTGATGCTGTATAACACCGTTCTGGTAAGGCAGTTATTCCTGTCCAGCCGGTCTAAAAAATTTCCAACTTCCTTGATATTCACGGAACCACCCATGGAGTCCCAGCCGGTATCCGGCCCCAGTTGCTTTAACATGCGGCTGTTATTATTACGCAATGGCCCCAGATGATACTGCTGTACCCAGTCTTTCTCATGGTTCCATACCGCGATGATGTGTAAAATGGCTGACTTGAACTTCCTTTTCTCCACCTCTCCCACATCCCCGCCCTTTCTCAGGGTAATGAAGATTTCTCGTATCTCACTGTCGGTATAATCTTCCGCATACATTTCATTCAGTCCGTGGTCCGTTGCACGGCAGCCCATATTGGCGAAATGATCGTGCCTGGATTTCAGCAGATCGAGATATTGATCGTACGTTCCGGCATTCATTCCGGAGACGGCTTCGAGTTTGTTTACATATTCATTAAAAGCTGGCACATGGTCCACCGCCATAGCCTTATCCGGACGGAAAGACGGGTACACTTTGATCTCAAATCCACCTTTAGCGATGCTATCGTGAAATTCCAGACTGTCTGTGGGGTCATCGGTGGTACATACCACTTCCACCTTCATCATCCTGAGCAGATTGCGAACGGAATATTCACGGGTCCTGAGTTTTTCTGTGCCGAGCTCATAGATCTTGCGTGCGTTTGAGGGCGACAGCACCTCGTTCACCCCGAAATAACGCCGCAATTCCAGGTGGGTCCAATGGAACAAGGGATTTCGGATCATAAACGGGACCGCCGCTGCCCACTGCTCAAACTTCTCCCAGTCACCCGCGTCACCGGTGCAGTATTTTTCATTCACCCCATGCCAACGCATGCCCCTCCATTTGTAATGGTCCCCATAGAGCCAGGCCTGGGTCAGGTTCTCAAAACAGGGATCTTCGGCGATAAGCTGAGGAGAAAGATGATTGTGGTAGTCAATGATGGGCATGTCTTTGGCATACCCGTGATAGAGGTCCTCCGAGGTCTGATTATCCAATAGAAAGTTCTTGTCAAGGAAGGGTTTCATATGGAAATAAATGTATGGATAAATAGGGGACTGATTAACGAAATCGATTGACTAAATGCAAATAGGACCCTTGGAAAGTACCTTTTTATTTTGTGGCCGTTCCCATCTTAGGGCAAGCTTGGGATGTATGCAACAAAAAAGCCCCCGGCTCTCGCCAAAGGCTTTCTTTGTTGGTCGGGAAGACAAGATTCGAACTTGCGACCCCTAGCACCCCATGCTAGTACGCTACCGGACTGCGCCACTTCCCGAACTGAAGGGCGGTAAAAATAAGACATAATTCCTTATCGCAAAATCCAATCATGAACATTATCTTCGTGGAATTCCTTTTGCATGAATATCCTTATACGCAAGGCTTATATTCAAGATCCCTCCTCTCCTTTTCATGGTACCGTAAAAGATATCCAGATCGTTGACGGCAGGATCAGGTCCGTAGAAGACCATATTGAGCAGAATGATGCCCAAGTGGTAAATGCTGAGGCGCTGCACGTTTCACAAGGTTGGGTTGATATCTTCGCTGATTTCTCCGATCCGGGTTATGAGCACAAAGAAAGCCTCGAAACAGGCGCCTTTGCGGCCGCAGCCGGAGGCTTCACCCACGTATTCCTGGTGCCAAATACCTCGCCCGCCATCCATTCAAAAAGCCAGGTTGAATACATTGTTGAAAAGAGCCGCCGTTTGCCGGTAGCACTTCATCCCATTGGAGCGATCACCCGCAATACGGAAGGAAAGGAGCTTGCCGAGATGTACGATATGAAGTTGTACGAGGCCCTGGCCTTTAGTGATGGATTCAATGCCATACAGTCGGCGGGATTACTGATCAAAGCCTTGCAGTATGTGAAAGCGATCGACAGCGTGGTTATTCAGATACCGGACGACAGATCCATTAACCCCGGTGGCTTGATGAATGAAGGCGTTGTATCCACCAGGTTAGGACTGCCCGGAAAACCATCCATGGCAGAGGAGATCATGGTGGCCAGGGATATCAAACTCGCGCGATACACAGAATCGAAGCTCCATTTGGCTGGCATCAGCTCGGCAAAATCATTAGAATACATCAGGCGGGCCAAAGAAGGCGGGATACAGGTGACCTGCTCCGTTACCCCCTATCATCTCTATTTTACTGATGAGGATCTGGTGACATACGATACCAATCTGAAGGTCAATCTTCCACTAAGAACAAAGAAAGATGCAGAGGCCCTCATGGTTGGGGTTTTGGATGGCACTGTTGATTGCATTGCCACACACCACCAGCCACATGAATGGGATAGCAAAACCTGCGAGTTTGAATATGCCCGTTCAGGAATGATCGGCCTGGAAACCTGCTTTGGTGTGCTCGGCAAATTAGGTATAGGTACTGAGCGCATCGTTGAATTGCTGTCGGCAGCCCCGAGGCGGATCTTTGATCTTCCCCAGGCCACGATAAAAATTGGAGCAGAAGCAGACCTCACGCTTTTCCAGCATAATGAGGAGTACGTTTTTACAGAGGATATGATCAGGTCCAAGTCTAGGAATACGGCATTTACCGGTCACACTTTAAAAGGTCGGGTATTTGGGGTGGTGGCCAAGGATGGTCTATATTTGAATTACTAAATCATACTACCATGGAACAAGTCCGCGAACAAAAGAAAACCAGCATACTGCTCCAATACGGGCTGATCTCTGCGCTGGTATACGTAGCTTCTTATGTTGTCTTCTATCTGATGGGTGCAGACTCGATGCTCTCTTTTGGAGGGTACGCCACCGCAATCATCCCGATCGTCTTTGCTGTCATTGGCTGTTTACAGGCAAAGAAAGAGAATGGAGGCTTCCTCGATTTTAAGGAGGCACTTAAGGTCAGCTTTGGCATTATGGTGATCACCTCATTCATCAGTATGGTCTTTAGCTATGTGCTTTTCAATTTTATTGATCCGGCATTCGCTCAAAGTGTCACACAGCTAACCGTTGAAAAATTGCAGCAAACGTTTGATAAAATTGGTGGCTCGCAGGAGATGATCGATAAGGCTGTGAAGGATATAATGAATAAGAATATTTATTCCCTGCCTTCGCTTTTTCAGTCATTTATGTTTAGCTGCATTTTTAACTTCATCATCGCCCTGATCATCTCAGCCATCGTAAAAAAGAAAAGACCCGACTTCGAATCCCAATAGCCCTGCATGGATGTAAGCATCATCATACCCCTGAAAGACGAAGAGGAATCACTGCCTGAGTTGTGTGCCTGGATAAAGTCAGTCACCGACACACACCAGTATTCCTATGAGATCATTTTGGTGGATGACGGCAGTACGGACGAGTCCTGGGAGGTCATCAAACGACTCCGAAACAATGATCACCATGTCAAAGGCATAAAATTCCAGCGGAACTATGGTAAAAGTGCAGCCCTCAATGAAGGCTTTGCCGCCGCGCAGGGAAATGTAGTCATCACGATGGATGCGGATCTGCAAGACAGTCCTGATGAAATCCCCGGTCTTTATCATATGATCATGACGGACGGATATGATCTGGTGAGCGGCTGGAAAAAAAAGCGGTACGATAACGTACTTACTAAAAATCTGCCTTCCAAATTTTTTAATGCCGTTACGCGCAGAATGTCGGGCATCTACCTGCACGATTTTAATTGCGGCCTGAAAGCTTATCGTAAAAGGGTGATCAAGTCCATTGAAGTATATGGTGAGATGCATCGTTATATTCCGGTGCTTGCAAAATGGGCCGGCTTCAAAAAAATTGGCGAGAAAGTAGTTGAACACCGCGCCCGGAAATACGGCACCACTAAATTCGGTTGGGAGCGATTTGTCAACGGATTCCTTGATTTGAACTCCATCATGTTCATCGGGAAGTTTGGAAAAAAGCCCATGCAGTTCTTCGGCCTGCTGGGAAGCCTTTTCTTTTTTGTCGGTTTGCTCATTATCCTCTACCTGATCGTTTCAAAGATCTTTGAGCCTGAATTTGGCCTCACCAACAAACCCGCTTTCTATATCGCCCTTACGGTGATGATCATTGGTTCACAGTTCTTTCTGGCCGGCTTCATCGGAGAGCTGATCGCGAGGAATTCCCCCGAACGAAACAGTTATATGATCGAAGAAACAGCCGGACTGGATGCCTGATCCAAAACATATCATTATTCTGGGATCAGCCTATCCCCTCAGGGGTGGCGGACTCTCTACGTTCAATGAAAGACTGGCCCGCGAATTCATGGCTGCGCGACATCGCGTCACGATCTATACATTTTCACTGCAATACCCTTCTTTTCTATTTCCCGGTAAAACGCAGTATTCAACTGAGCCGGCTCCAATAGACCTCGACATTAAAGTTACCGTGAATTCCATCAATCCCCTCAATTGGCTGCAAGTTGGCAGGGAATTGAGGACGCTTAAGCCCGATCTGCTGCTGGTCAGGTACTGGATACCCTTCCTCGGACCAGCACTGGGAACCATTTGCAACATCGTTAAAAAAAATAAACACACCAGCGTAGTGTGCATAGCGGATAATGTTATCCCTCATGAGAAAAGACCCGGTGATCACATCCTGACCAACTATTTTCTTAGATCAGCGCATGCCTTTATCACCATGAGTGAACAGGTCATGAGCGATCTGTATAGTTTCAAAACAGGTAAACCAGCTATGTTAGTTGATCATCCACTCTACGATAACTTTGGTGAAGCCATATCAAAAAAACAGGCCCGTGAACACCTTGGCCTCCCACCGGACGACAAGATCATCCTTTTCTTCGGCTTTATCCGGCAATACAAAGGGCTCGATCTGCTTTTTGATGCCATGGCTGATCCATCCATTAAAAGCAACAGCGTTAAACTGCTGGTAGCCGGGGAATTTTACCAGGATAGCAAACCCTATCTCGCCCAGATAGAAAGACTGGGCATTAAAGAATCGGTTATTCTACACAGTGAGTTCATCAGTGACCAGGAAGTGAGGTACTACTGTTGTGCTGCAGATTTTATCATCCAGCCTTACCGACAGGCCACGCAAAGTGGCGTCACTCCCCTGGCCTATCATTTCGAAAAGCCAATGATCGTAACCAATGTGGGTGGTCTGCCCGCTATGGTGAAACATGGTGTAACAGGGGTGGTCACAGAACCTGATGCGCTTTCCATTGCCAGTGGAATTGCGGAAGCCTACAAACTGGGCGAAGAGTATTTCTTACCCGGCCTGCGGGAGGAAAAGAAGAAATATTCCTGGAAGAAACTGGTGGACGCCATCATGATCCTCGCAAATCAGGCAAAAGCATAAATTTACACGATAACAGGATATTTACCTGGATAAAACAATGTATGGAAGATAAGATCAAGTCAATCATCAGTGCCTCCATCGATGTAAAAAAACAGTTCCTCGAGAACGATCGACTGGTGTCAACCTTAAGGGAGATCGTGAATGTAACCGTTGGTGCCTTGAGAAATGGCAGCAGGTTATGGTTTTGCGGGAACGGAGGCAGCGCTGCTGATGCACAGCATCTGGCCGCCGAATTCAGCGGGCGTTTCTATAAAGACAGGAAAGCACTGCCGGCAGAGGCGCTGCACTGTAATACATCTTACCTGACTGCCGTTGCAAATGATTACAGCTTCGATGAAGTCTATGCCCGGCTGGTGGATGGAGTATGCCATGGCGGGGATATCCTCTTCGGATTTTCCACCTCAGGAAATTCGAAGAACATCTGCAATGCCTTCGAGATCGCGAACAATAAACAGATCATAACAGTTGGCTTCACAGGTGAAAGTGGCGGGCAAATGAAATCCATGAGTAACTATCTGATCAATGTGCCATCTTCGGACACACCCAGGATACAGGAAGCGCACATCATGGCAGGCCATATCATCTGCCAGTTCGCTGAGGAACTATACTTCAGTGATCCCAACGGAGAATGAAATGAAACATGGATAGCTGGATAAAAAATATAGACCGGAGCTGGACCTTATTCCTCGATCGTGATGGTGTTATCAATGTTGAGAAAGAAGATGATTATATCCGAACCTGGTCGGAGTTTACATTCATTGAAGGCGCATTGGAATCATTTCCTGTTTTCGCCCGGGCCTTTGGAAGGATCTTTATTGTCACCAATCAGAAAGGGGTTGGCAAGGGGCTGATGTCTGCCGAAAACCTCCGGGAGATCAATGATGGCATCATCCAGGCCATTCAGGAAGCCGGCGGACGCATAGACAAGATCTACTGTTGTACGGCGGTAGACAACAACGACCCATGTCGCAAGCCCAACCCGGGTATGGCGCTCACTGCAAAAAAAGAGTACCCTGACATAGACTTTAAAAGGTCATTAATGATCGGTAATACCCTGGGAGATATGCGTTTTGGGCGGTCATGTGGCATGTATACCATCTTCATTCCTTCGCAAAAGCCGATGCCGGATATTCCAAACAGCCTGATCGACGGCGTATTTCCCGGTCTGGCCGGTGTTGCTAAAGCTTTGTAAAAACTGGGGGCTGCAAAATAAATTTAATGCAATTTTGTTCCATGCTTTATTCGCGTATATGCTTTATGGTTATTGCCCTCGCCAGTGTGTTGAAGGGATATAGCCAGCAATCATCACCCCAGGATCTGACATTACTGAGGTCTAAAGAAGATTCACTGAAGGTGATCGGTCCAAAGATCGTGATGTCGAGGGAAGCAGCGGATCGTTTTCGCTCCGACAGTCTATTTACGCGCGTGCTGGTAAGGGCCTTACGAACTCCGAATTCTTTCCACTACCCTTTCGATTCGGTTCAGAATATTTCAAAGCTCTATTCACCGGATTCCAGTTTCAGGATCTTCACCTGGCAGGTAGTAAAGGACGAAACGATGGCGCGCAGGCATGGCGCTATCCAGATGAAAACAAATTATGGATCGCTGCGCTTGTTTCCCCTGATCGATAAAACAGCATTGATTGATTCACCGATTGACACCGTGACGAATCATGAGACCTGGATCGGGGCGATATATTATAAGATCATAAAAACAGAACATCAGGGAAAGGCTTTTTATACCCTGCTCGGGTACGATGAAAATACCATGCGCAGCACCATGAAAAGGATCGAGGTGCTTCATTTTGACAACTCGGGAAAGCCTTTGTTCGGCGGGCCTTTTTTCAGTTTCCGGGAAGACAGTGTAAAGAAAAAGGATCAATCCAGGTTCTGGATCGAGTATAAGAAAGAGGGAAATGCACGTTTACAGTTCGATGATGAAATGAACATGATCCTGTATGATCACCTGATCCCCGAAAATGGCGAGACTGGCAAACGATACACCTACATTCCTGATGGTGATTACGAAGGATTCAAATGGAAAGATGGCAAATGGGTACATGTAGATAAGGTATTCAACTTTAAGTTGAAAGACGGCGAAGCGCCCACACCTCTTCCAATGGGTGACGATAAATTTGGCAATGCACCACCCCCCGTGCCAAATAAAAAGCCAGTGAAGAAGAAGAACGGGTGATAAAACCATGTCAATTGTTTTCCCTAAACTTTTCACTTCCAATTACCATCTACGTTTGAACTGGACAAGGATAGAAGCCGCCGTGATTATCCATCTGCGTAAGATCATTGTCTTGGTCCTGCTGCTGCATGCCATGGTACAGGTATCCCAGATCCAGCGGGATGATATCACTGCCGATGAAGAAGACCACCTGACCTATGGGGTGCAGATATGGAAAGGAAACCCATCCCGCCGCGTAGAAGGCAGGGATTTTCGTTCAACCATGCCCGTAACCGCTATTCATGCCCTGCCAAGGGTCTTCGAACAAATTCTGCAACCGGGTAAAGTAAAGACCGACTGGGGCAAATCGGACATCAGATCCGGACGATACCTCAACCTCTTGTTTACCCTGGGTCTGCTGGTGTATATTTTTCTGTTGAGCCAAACGTTGTTCAGTCCTCTGACGGGCCTTTTTTGCCTGATCATGGCAGCGGCTGATCCAAATATGCTCGCACATGGTCACCTCGTTACTACAGACATGGCTGCAACATTCTTCTGCATTGCCACACTGTATCACCTGCTACATTGGATCGATAAAAAGCAAACATTCCAATTCATGCTTTTCACTCTGTGCATTGCCTTCGCCCAAATAGCTAAGGTCAATAATCTCCTGCTTTACCCTATTTCTACATTGGTCTTGCTCCTGGGCGTGATTCAACAAAAACAATTCAATTATAAGCGCTCCATGACCTTTTTGTTTTTA
>Ga0164292_10001681_pt1 | contig 17986 bp, 19 predicted proteins | sample GEODES117metaG_FD_111486 | JGI IMG/M metagenome (GOLD analysis project Ga0164292, IMG submission 111486) | Eutrophic lake water microbial communities from Lake Mendota, Wisconsin, USA - GEODES117 metaG | ecosystem: Environmental > Aquatic > Freshwater > Lake | place: USA: Lake Mendota...
CTCTCTGCCGGTTGGCGTGGTGCCCAAGGGGAACGAGACATTCGACAAGGTGTATGAGCTGGGTGTGAGGATGTTGCCATCGGTGTCTTGCACCATGTCTTGCTGAACCACAGCGCCGCCTTTGATCAGGCTGGGGTAGCCGGTGCTGCCACCAACGGTGGTGGTGTTGGCTTCCAAGGTCAGCGCACTGATGAACTTGCCTGTGGGCTCTTTCGCCACCAAGGCGTTGGTGTTGCGATCCCAGGTGATGCTCACAGCTGCGCCTTTGGTGGAGGCAGCACGAACCGCTGTTTGAATGTCTGCAGCAAACAAATCCAAGTGGTCAGCGTTGGTTGGATCGAAGGTGGCATAGCTGGGTGCAGGATCAATGCCGGTCAAGCTTGGAAATTTGCTGCTGTCCAAGGTGATGGTGTCTGTTTCCGTGGTGCCATCATTGATCGCAAAAGTGATGCTCTTGAAATGGCTCAGCAGGGGTTCGCTGTCAATCGGTTCGCTAGCGAATTGAATGTTGGCAAGGGTTGTTTTGGACTCGTTGCTGGTCACTGTTGGCCCTGTCAAGCCTGTTTTGGCTGTCAGCGCCAAGGCGTTGATTTGGTGGCCGCCCACATCTTTCACAATCAAGTGACCCGCCACATTGGGGTCGGTGGCAATCGTGACCTGGGCCGCTTCAAACGTGGACCAACCCATTTCCACCAATTTGGCTTGGGCCTTGTCTTGCAATTCTTGGGCGAAGACATCCAAATCGCTGGGGTCGGAATCGCTCAGGTCGACCGTGATCGAGTCGCCGTCCAAGGACATGGTCAGCGAGGTGTAGTCGCCAATTTCAGTCAAGGTCACACCATTCAAAGATTTTTGGTTCTCAATCAGGTTCTGTGCGCCCGTGCTGATGCTGCGCAGCACGAAGCTGGAAATCTCGGCGCCGCCAGCATCGTTGACACGCACCTCATTGCCGTTTTGCACATTCACCGTGACTTTGCCAGCGGCTTCAGGCGTGTACCCCAAGCGTTGTTGCAAGTCCAACTGGATACGGCCTTGCAACTTGGTGGCCAAGTCTTCCATCGGTTTGGTGCTGAGCGTGGTGCCCAAGTCAATCTGATTCGAAACAACCTGCCCATCAATCGTCATGGTGTAGCCCTTGAACTCACCGGGCGAAGGGGATGCACTGAAAGCCACGTTCGACAAAACATTGCTGCTACCGCTGAGCTGGCTGTTGATTTTGTTGACCACTTGCTCGTAGGTCATGTCATCCGCATCCAATTGAATGGTGCGGTTTTGTGTCAAAGTGCCATCGGCATTGCTGGCGGTCACTTGAAACGTTTGTTGACCGGCAAAGTTGAAATAGCGTTCGTCACCAAATTTACGATTCAAGACATTGGTGAATTCCTTGGCGATTTCGGTGCCCGACAAGCGCATCGGCGTGCCCGCCAAATGGTCCAATCCCACGCTCAAAGGGGTGCCGCTGCCATCCACGTCAATCTCAAACAAGTCTTTCAACTGGCTGGGTTGCAGGGTGCTGAAATCAATGCCTTCCAAAGTGCTCAAACGGGGCGCTTTGCCACCCTGCACCGTGGCAGGCTCGGAAGCGCGTTGATCGGTCAGCTGGTTCAAGGAGAATTTTTGGGTTTTGGCGTTGACCAGCAAGTCGCCCACTTCGCTCTCAGGTTTGAGCTGGCCGTATTTGTTGACATACATTTTTTCGCCGCTGGCCGGATCGGTGGCCTGTTGCAAAGCAGCAGCCACCAGCGTTTCACCCACATACACATAGGTTTGCCATTTGTTGTTGGGGTCGGCCTGACTCGCGTTCTGTGTTTTGGCGTAGTACACCGTGGCCAAGTAACCATTGCCACCCTTGTCATACACGGTGAGCGCAGTGCTCTTGTTGTAGGACGCGGGGTCGTTTCGGTTGAAGGATTGCGTCACCACCTGCGCATCAGCAGGAAAGTTCAGACCCAATTGCACCAAGGACGTTTCTTTGGCCATGCCGGTGGTTTTTTGCGGAATCGTCAACACGTTCAAGTCGTTCAAGTTGGCTTTACCGGTCGAGTCAACCGACGCCGCCATCAAACGCTGTCCCGCCGAGTTCACCACGTTGTACTGGTCGTTCATCATGAACGAGCCGTTGCGCGTGAAAATGTCTTGAAAGCCGTCGGCTGATTTCAAAGGAAAGAAACCATCGCCTGAAATAGCCAAGTCCAAGGTATTGGACGAGAAGTTCATATTGCCCTGCCCAAACTCTTGGGTCACGCGCTTCAAAGACACACCCTGACCAATCGTGGATGTCGCTTTTTGCAAAGGCGAGGTGGCAAAAATGTCGCCAAAGTCGGCGCGACTGCGTTTGAAGCCCACGGTACTCGCGTTGGCAATGTTGTTGGACGTGACGCCCAGCTGTGCAGTGGCTGCATTCAAACCGGTGAGTGAGGTAAAAAAGGACATGGTCTAGTTGCTCCGTTGAATTTCGTTCTGCTGCTGTATCAATAAGCGATGCGTTTGACATCGGTGAGGCTGACGCTCTTGCCGCCATCGACTTCCAACAGCCAGGTGTTGTCACCTGTACCGGCATTGCTGACACTGCGCACTGTGGACAAGGTGTTGACCACGGGTTGCATGGCTTTGCCCTGCGCACTGATGAGCACTTGCATGCTGTAAGTGCCATCGGGCATGGCAGCGCCGCCATCGTTCATGCCATCCCATGACAATTTCATGGCACCGGCTATTTGTGCGCCGAAAATTTGTTTGCGCACCACTTGGCCTTTGTCGTTCAATATTTGCATTTGCACGCCATCAGCGCCGGTGGGCAAGTCCACGGTCGCATCAATAGGCTGACCGCCCAAAAGCACCAAGGGGCCGTTGGGCACGGCCACTTTGCGGCCAATCATGGAAGCACCGGCCAACATCTTGTCGCCCTGCAGGCTTTGCGCCATGGCCTCCATGCTGTTTTTCATCGCCGTGGTGGCTTCAAGTTGAGAGAACTGCGCCAGCTGCGCCACAAAGGCCTCGTTTTTCACGGGGTCCAAAGGGTTTTGGTTTTTCAGTTGCGTTGTGAACAAGGTCAGAAATGCGCCTTGGTCCATGGTGTTGGACGGTGCCTTGACTTTGTTTTTGGCGATGTAATCTTCGTAGCTGACGATGCCGTTGGGCAAAGGCGCTCTGGCGGGGGATGCTGTGGCCATGTCAATTTGCTTTCAGGTATCAGGATTTGGTGATTTCAATGGTGCGCATCATCAATTGACGAGCGGTGTTCACCACTTCCACATTGTTTTGGTAGGAACGTGAAGCGGCCATCATTTCGACCATCTCTTGCATTTCGTTCACGTTGGACAAATACACATAGCCGTTCTCGTCGGCAGACGGGTTGCCGGGGTCGTAAATGCTGCGAATCGGTGTGGGGTCGTCCACCACCTGGTCCACCTTCACGCCACCTTGGTATTGAAAACCGGCGTTGGTCATTTCTTCTTTCACCAAGGCCTTGAACACGGTGCGTTTGGCACGAAAGGCTTCGCCTTCGGATTTCGCAACAGTGGTGGCATTGGCCAAGTTGGAGGCGGTGGTGTTGAGGCGCACGGTTTGCGCATTCAGCGCGGTGCCTGCAATACCAAATACGCTGTCAAGGGTTCTCATCGGTTATTCCCCTTTCAAGGCTTTGCGGATGCCGCTGATGCGGTTTTCCAGGAAGTTCAAGGTGGTCTGATAGTCAGCTGCGGCTTGACCGAACTGGGCTTGTTCCACATTGATCTCGACGGTGTTGCCATCAAAAGAGCTGTTGAAAGGCACGCGGTAGCGTTGTCCGTTATCGGGTTGCTCTTCGATCGCCGCGTAATGCTTGGCATTCGTGGCTGATAAATATTCGCGGGTGGTTTCCTTCAGCATGGCTTTGAAGTCCAGCTCTTCCGCTTTGTAATTGGGCGTGTCGGCATTGGCAATGTTGCGAGACAACACCTCCAAGCGTTGACTGCGCACGCCGAGGGCTCGCTCGTGAATGCCAAATGCTCCAGCAAATAAGTTCATGACACACCTCCTCGGTTGGTAGAAATCGCCGTTTTCACGACACCAAGCTCTCAAGTTGTGGAGCCTGCGGTCGATACTTGCAATTTGTGTGCCACCAAAGACTGAATACTTAGCACCGCGCTCAAACTGAACTCAGCGGCAAAACATGTCCGCCAGCTCGGTCCATCGGCAAAGCTTTGCCGCTTAGCGCAAATAGTCTTGGTTCAAATAAGCGCTCACGCGCAGCGCCTGAGCGCGTTGAGAGGCCTCGTGCGGGGCTTGGCTGTTTTTAGCTTGTGCCAAGGTTTGCGCATGCTCATGCTTGCTCAAACGTTCAATGGCATTTTGGTAAAGCCCTTGCATGATCGAGTTGCGGGTAATGGGTGCGCTTTTATCGCGGTTGACATACAACTGCTTGGCTTGTGTGCCCGCGATGTTCAAGTTGGCGTCCGGGGATTTGATGTTGCGCGCTGCAGGCGTGAGCACCGTCAGGTACAGGTCGTCCAAGCTGGTGGGGCCCATGCGCCGCAAACCCGTCTCATCGAAATACTTGCCCACCATGTCGAGTTGCTGCAACACGCTGTGGCCCAAGATGGCCTTGGGGTTGTGGCCAAAGCCCGCACTGGCCGCGCCTCGGTCAGGGCCATCACAGAATTGGATGATGCCGTGACAACGGTTGTTGGTGGCCTTGGGGTTCATGCCATCGCTTTCCATCAAGGTCATGCGGGCAAAGTCGTCGGGCGCAAACTGATAGGTGCGCGACATGCTGACAATTTTTTCAAACACCAACTGGCGTTCTTGGGGCGGTATGAACCCCTTGGCCACGGCCCGGTCCAAGGTTTTTTCAAGCACGGGGTGTTGCCCCGTGGCCAAAGAGGGGCGTGACAGGTTCAGGTTGCGCGCTTGTGCGGCTGAATTCATGGCCAAGGCAGAGTGGGCCGCGGGCGGTGCTTTTGCTAACTTTTGAGTTGCTTCTGCAGCCATGAACTCATTCAAAGCACTCATGTTCAGGCGTTGGCCTGGGAAAATGCGGTCTGGGTTGCTGATGCCATTGGCTTTGGCCAAGTCTTGCGACAAACGCAAGGCCTGGGCGTTGTCGACCGGGCGACCCAGGGCCTCCATGTGATTTTTCACAATGCTGCTGAGGGTGTCGCCGTCTTGTACCGCCAAGCTGGGCACCTTGGGATTCAAAATCGTCGAGGAATTGACACCAGGCTTGTGTTGCAACTGCGCCAAGGTTTGGGCAAAGCCCACGCGTGCAGGCATGCTGCCAGTTTGAGAACGCGCAACAGCATTGCTGTCATTTGGATGTACAAATGTGGTTTTGACGAGTGCCTTGGGATCAATATTGAAGTTCATTTTGCGCTCGGTGGTGGTCAAAAAGGGTTGGCATCAAAGTTGCATCGGGTTTGGGCATGACGCTCAAAACGTCAAAACATCCACACCCTTGGAGAACATCTTGCAAATGCTGTGCCGAACTTCAAAAAGAATGCAACAAACTGGTTTCAAGAAACTGGTGGCCTTTGGCTTGCTGATGGCCAGTGCCTGGGGTGCAGCTTGGGCCCAAAGCACGCCAGCCAACCCGGCTTGGAGCGCGATTGAGCAAGGTGCCAAGCAATACGTGATCGACAACTACAAAGTGGACGCGCCGCTGGTGAACATCTTGCCGATGGACAGCCGCATCAAATTCTCAGCATGCACCGAGGTCATCTTGTTTGACCAACCGTTTGGCAACAAACAAAGCGTGCGTGCGCGTTGCGCCCAACCTGTTTGGCAACATTTCGTCATGGTGCAGGTCCGCTCTGGCATCGGCGCGCAGCTGGCCACCGGCAGTGCCAACAACAGCGTCACCCGCTTGGTCTGGGTGTCGACCCAATCCCTCAAACGTGGCACGACCATGCAACCTGGCATGTTCAAGCCGGTCGAGCAAAGTGTGGCGGCCCATGAAACACGTTATGTCAATGACGAACGTGAATTGGTCAACACCGAGTTGTTGCGTGATTTGCCCGCCAACACACCGCTGAAATTACAAGACTTGAAACCCACCACCATGGTCAAGCGCGGTCAGCAAGTGACGGTGGCTGTGGGCGAAGGCAAAGGTTTTGTCATCACCGTGAAAGCCGAGGCCCAACAAGATGGGCTGTTAGGTGATCAAATCCGCTTGAAAAACCCGGAATCCGGTCGATCTTTGACAGCGGTGGTCACGGGTGTGAACATGGCACGCGGTTTGTGAAAATGAACCCAAAATGATTCATTTAAAGTTTGAATTTTTTTCCGGTAAAGCCCTCAAGTCTCAAGACTTGGGGTCGATACTGACGATAACGCAAAGAAAATTGCGACCAGTGCTCAGTCATTAAAGGACCCATCATGGCAGATCCCATCTCTTCCTCTCAATCCCGTGTGGCCCACTCTGTGGTCGCCAATCGCACAACCCTGGACAAACTGGATAAAAAACCGGTTGCCAGCAAACCCGAGCAGCCGATCGAGGCCAAAGCCCCCGCCAAGCCTCAAGGAGCCGATTCCGTGAACCTCAGCAATGTGAAGCAACGCATCGATGATCAACCTGGTTTTGACCGCGCCAAAGTGGATGCCATCAAAGCAGCCATTCAAAGCGGCAACTACCCGGTCAATCCTCGTCAGATTGCCGAGAATTTTGTGTCCCTGGAAAAAATGATCCAAGGTTGAACTGAACCATGACGTCAACGACCGTTTTGGACACGCCCCAATCTGTGGAACAAGCCCATGGCTTGGTCGATCGTTTGGAAGAAGTGCTTGAACACGAGTTCAATGCGCTCAAGGTTCAAGACTTGGATCAGTTCGAGCTGCTGCTGGGTGAAAAAAACCACCTGCTGAGCGAATTGGGCCGCCTCACCGGCGTGCAGCAACCGGATGACGCCGACAAATTGGGACCGCACTGGAATGAATTTCGCACCCGCATGATGAGTTGCCGCGACATGCACCGCCGCAATGAAATCCTCATCCTGCGCAAACTCGACGCCATCCGTGGCGCCCTCGAGAGTTTGAATGTGAACGACCCCACCAGCCCGGTGGAGGTCTACGACCGCCTGGGTCAAATCAAGCGACTGCGTCGCTTAAGAGGCTTTACCGAAGCTTGACGCTGTGGGTGCTGCGCCGCCCACCGCTTTCTCATCACCGGGCTGCATGCCCTTGAGCCAATACACCCACGACAAAATCACCGCCACCGCGGTGTACATGTCTTGCGTGATTTCATCGCCCACATCCAGCTTGCTGAGCAAGGCCAACAATTGCGGGTCTTCGGCCACGTAAATGCCTTGTTTTTTGGCCTCGTTGATGATGCGCAAAGCCAGCTCGGACTGGCCCTTGGCCACCACCTTCGGTGTTTTCAAATGCCCGTATTCCAGGGCGACGGCTTCTAAAGGCTTTTTCATGGGCATGGTTTGTCAGGCTCGTGCATCGATGACCGAGCCGCGGGTGCCCGAGACTTCACTGGCACGCACCAGCGGGCGTGGCGCATTGAAGATTTGAAAAGACTGCAAATTCAAACCAGCGGCTCCCAACTCCAAGCCCAGTTCACCGGCGCGTTGCCGGGCCGCAGCGGCCACATCAGCCCGCAACGCCCACATGACCAAATCCACACTGGTTGATTTGGAGATCAGGGTGTTGAGCCAAATCTCGCCGAGCAGTCGACTGCGCGAATGGATGTCAACGCTGAGCGGGGGTTCCTCCTGACCCGGCTTGCGGGCGGGTCGTTGGAAATGCAGTTCAACAGGCTCGGCGTCCACGAAGGGCAACAACACGTGCAAAGACAGTTCCCCGCCCAATGACTTTTGTGCACTTTGCGCTTGGGCCGACTCGAGCTCGCGGATGGCCTGCTCCAGTTCTCTGCCTTGCTCTTGATCAACGCCTTCAAGCGTGCCTTGTTGCATCAAGGCCAAGATCTGCTTCATGATGGTTTTGGGGTCATCCACCGGCGCTTGCGCATTCAAAAGCATGTTTTCGATGCTGCGGGCTTGGCCCATGACGGCTTTTTTGAGCATGCTGGGATTGATCTGCGCCATGAACATGCGCTGCTGCAGCAATCGATAGACCATGCCATTCAGCTCGGTTTGGCGTCCCCACAAACCCAAGCTCATGTCATTGAGCAATTTCGCAACACTTGCAAAACCGGTGGGCTGCGTCAACAACATGCCCAAGGTGGTGGTATTGCGGGGCTCCATGCCCGGCAAATCCATGTTCTTCAATCCAAAGCTGGCAGACGCTGGCGATGCACTGGAGGTTTGTCCAGGCGGATAGGACTGGATCAAAAAGCCCCATCCAGCGGGTGAATGGCTGGCTCTTAAAAAAGGTTTGTCACCGTCTTTGAGCACCCAACCATTGGGCAGTTCAAAAAAGAAATCTTTGACCCAAAGCCGAACCCGTTTGTCGCGCACCTCGACCATGGCTTGCACGACTTGTCCATCGCGCAAACCCAGTTGTTGCGCCACTTGGGTTTGCACCCACATGGGACGCGTCTCTGGGTGGATGGGCGTGACCCGATTGGCGGCGGAGACAATTTCGGCACCGATCATGAAAGGAGTCCTTTGGCGCCGCCACAAGCAACGCTAAATCAGGGGTAACGCACCCAGTTGCGCTTGTTGTTGTCAGGTCCCGGATTGTGCCCTGCTTGGTGAGCTGCAGCGCCACCATGCGGCAACACATTGGCAGCCGTGATGGTTGCCGTGTTGGCAGTGCTTGCTGCGGCCATGGCGGTGGCGCTGTCTGTCAGCAACGAAGGCATGATTTTTTTAATCAGTTCAGCCGGTTCGGGCAACATCAGTTGGGCACCTGCAAGCAAGGTCTTGGGATTGCCTTTCACGAAGGCTTGCGGGTTGTTTTGCACCAAGGCGTTGCGCAAAACATCGCTGCGCAAAGGTGTGCTGGCATAAAACTTTTGAATGACGCGGTCCAGCGTGTCGCCCGCCTTGACTTTGTACTGACCCATTTCGGCCATGACCACCAAGTCGGCCATGGGATTGACTGCGTTTTCAACCTTGGCTTTTTTGGCCGCCATCGTTTTGGACTTGTCTTTGTCCTCGGCAGGCGTCTTGGCGGCTTCTGCTTTGCTCGGCTCGGGTTTGAGGGTGTCGAGTTGGGTCAAGGCTTTGGGCATCTCCAAAGGCGGTTGCTTGGACGGCTCTTGCGCCCAAGCAGCAAGGGTCAAACCTTGCAGCAACGCCAAGGAAACAGCAAAACGGGCGGGTTGGATCTTCATGGTGACTCCTCGGAAATTCAGGGTGTGTGCGGGATGGCCACCCAGTGGCCATGACCGGACATTTTGTGGGCAGTTTTGATTTTCAATTCTGCATAGAAATCGCTGACTTGGACCACTTCGGCCATGGCCAAACTGTCGAACGCTTTGGGTTCCAAAGCGCGAGAAGGCAACTGCTGCCGGTCTGTCAACACCATCTGAGCGCCTACTTTGAGGCCACTGGCAGCGCCACCCGCAATGCGTACCGCATCGCTGCGCACTTTCAGCACATCAAATTGCGGCACCCGGCATGACAACGCCCGCTCCATGCCTTGCACAAAACCGACCACGGCGGCTTGCACTTGGGCCAGCACCACGGGTGACAAGGGCTTGGACGAAATGGGCACTTGCCGGGGTTGGTCGATGTTTATTTTTTGTTCGCCCACAAACAAGCTTGCACCTTGGGCTTTGCTGCGCAAATCCCAACGCACATCGTAAGCACTGACACGGGGCAAACCGGCAGCCATGCTGGGCGAAATGCTGACAATGAGCTGCCATGGAACATGTTGCTCACCCTGCCCCACCAACAATTGCTCGTAACTGTCGGCTGGTGATTGCCGGTCCATCATGCGCCACAGGGTCGACTGTTGGGACACCCTGAATGCTTGTTGTTTGATCGACTGCGCAACTTGTTGCGCTTCAAATTGAAAGGCCACCGGCAGTTGGGGCGCATAACGCAGTTGCCAGCTCATTTGATGCCAAGCGCCTGCGGTGGTTGGCATTTTGCAGCCGCCCATGGGCAAGGGCTTGCTGTCCATTTGCACATCATCCATGTCGCGGCCATAGGCCAAGACGCGAATGCCGCGCACCTCCATGCCTGTTACAAAACTGCTGGCTTCACGCAATACGCCAGAGCCGTCAATGAAAGCCGCCGACCGAACTTCAGTGGGGCCTTTCATGGAATGCTGCAGCAAGGACTGGCGAATCGCTTCCAAGCGGTCTTCCGCACTCATGGGGTCTGCGTGCGCACTCAGGCTGACACCCGTCAGAGCGACACCTAACAACAAACCATACCAACTTGATCGCCTGAACATGATGCAGCAACTTTCAATCAAACAAATCAACGTGAAGCGCGTGTTGCAATTTGTGTCAGGTACAGCATGCGCAAGTCCTGCACGGCATTGCGATCCAAGGACATGGTGGTTTCATAGGTGTCATCACCCACGGGCGTGATGCTCACGAGTTGGGCACCATAAATCACGCCTTCCACACGAGTGCGAAAGGTGTCGTTCATCACCGTCATGTCTGCCACGGTGGTGTTGGCATCCAATTGCTGGCCATAGACCTGTTCGGTCAGGGCGCGGTAGGCGTCCAATTTGGAGGCGCGAATGGCCAACAAGCGTTGCTGTGCGGGATTTTTATGGTTTTGCACGCTGATGACGGCATAGCCGGTGGCCACATAGGTTTCACGCTTGTCCATCATCGGGGTGATCATGGACGCTGGCGCAGGCTCAGGCGCATTGCTGGGTGCCGCCTTGTTGATGCTGGCGGTGGAAGGCGCAGCCACGGCCACAACCGGAGCTGGTGCGGCGGCATAGGGTCGCATCGCCTCGCAGGCGGTCAGTGAGCCCAGGGCCAGGGCGGTCAAAACAAAACGTTGAATCATGGTGATTTCCTCTCGATGTGAAGCATGCTTGCCCGGCTCATCCAAACAAGCTGTGCTTCATGGGGTACATGCGAAGAATCGACCACTGCACCAACTTCTTTAAGCCCCGAGACCTGTGCAGTCGAATACTTTTGACGGCTTGCTGATTCAAGCCCTTCGGCGACAATGACCCAAGCATGAATCCGCCTTCCTTTTTCATTGGTTCGAGTCCGATCGCCAACGCCTTGCGTCGTTTGGTGACCACCATCTCCAACTCGAACGCCACGGTGCTCATCACCGGTGAAAGCGGCACGGGCAAAGAGTTGCTCGCGCGTTCTTTGCATGAGCAATCCGACCGCGTAGGCGGCACTTTCGTACCCATTAATTGCTCTGCCATCCCCAAAGAATTACTCGAAAGTGAACTTTTCGGCCACCGCAAAGGTTCTTTCACAGGCGCAGTCGCCGATCGCATCGGTCGCTTCGAGTTGGCCCATGGTGGCACCATCTTTTTGGATGAAATTGGCGACATGTCCTTGGACATGCAGGTCAAGTTGTTGCGGGTGCTGCAAGAGCGGGTGATCGACCCAGTGGGCTCGACCCGTCAAATACCCATCGATGTTCGTGTCATTGCCGCCACACACCGTGATTTAGAAGCGGAAATCCAAGCCGGCAGATTCCGCGAGGACTTGTACTATCGGCTTAACGTGTTGCCCGTGGTCACCCCCCCATTGCGCGAGCGGCCCGAAGACATCGCCGAGTTGCTGCGCTTTTATGCCGAGCACTACAAACTCCCCAAAGGCCAAGCGGTTCGCTTTTCGCCCGATTTTTTAGACGCCTTGGTGGCCTACCCCTGGCCGGGCAATGTGCGCGAGTTGTGCAATTTGATGGACCGCTTCAGCACTTTGTACGCCGGCCAAATGCTCGACTTGCGTGCCATTCCGGCCAACTTATTGCCCAAAGGTTTGGTGCCGGTGCAAGCCGAGATGTTGGCCCGCAGTGGTCCCGTGGTGTTCCCGCAAGAGATGACGCCCCCGCCTGAGGTGTTGGCTGAAATGGCGCACGCTGGTGGGATGTCTGAAGACTTGTTGCCCAACCAACCCGAGCCGCAAGACAATGAAATAGAGAGCATCATCATGCTCGCGCAAGGCATGCCGCATTTGCCACCAGAAGGCATTTCTTTGAAGGACCGCCTGGCTGAAATAGAGCGCAACATCATTGAACAGGCCTTGGAGCGCTCACAAGGCAATGTCTCTCGCACAGCCAAACTGCTGAACTTGCAACGCACCACGTTGATTGAAAAGATCAACAAATACGAACTGCGTACCGCCTGATTTTGGTCGGAACTTAGAACCAGCCGATTGTTCGCTTACTTGGTCTCTTGATTGAGCACCGTGATACTCATGCGGCGGTTGCGCGGGTCAAATTTGTCTTTGGGATTGAACGGATCGGTGTCAGCAACCCCTTCAATCCGCTTGAAGCGCTCTTCCTTGATGCCATTTCGTTGCAAAATTTGACGCGTGGCTTCCGCCCGCTCTGCCGACAAGGACCAGTTGTTGCGACCTTGCTGATTTTGGAAAGGCACGGCATCGGTGTGTCCACGAATGGCCACTTTGTTGGGCATCTGCGCCAATGAAGCTGCTACCTCGCTGATCAACGCTGCCGCTTTGCCTTGCATGCCGGCATTGCCACTTGGGAACATCGCAAAGTCGGCGTTGTCGATGATCTCGATGCGCAAGCCTTCTTGGTCACGGCTGATGGCCACTTTGTCTTTCAGCGATTCAAACTTTTTGTTCTCTGACAATTTCTCTTTGATTTCTTGCTCGAGTTTTTCAAAGTTTTCTTTGTCTTGCTGCTCTGCAATGGCTTTGCGCTCGGCTTTGCTCAATTTGTCGGGGTCGCTACCACCTTCGCCTTGACCGCCATCGCCTGAGCCCAGGCCTTCACCTTTGCCGCCTTTGGACGGGTCATTGGCCTCGTTTTCATTTTCAGGGCCGGGGTCGGTGTCGGGGTTGGGGCCGCCTTCGGATTTGGGCGTCAAGCGCTCAAGCAAACCGGTTTGACGTGCTGCATAGGGAAAGGCATCGGGGTCGATGATGGAGCGACCACCCAAGACGCCGTTGGAGCCAGCCAATTGACCAACGGGCACCAAACTGTGCGAAGTGGGTTTGAAATAGTCGGCAATGCTTTTGCGTTGGTCGGCATTGGACGCGCCCAACAGCCACATCAACAAAAAGAACGCCATCATGGCGGTCATCATGTCGGCCAGCGCAATTTTCCAAGCGCCACCGTGGGCGCCGCCATGGCCATCTTCAATTTTCTTGATGATGATGACCGGCGCAAGACCTTCAGCCGCAGGCGGGGCCCCTTCAGCCGGAGGGGGCGCGTCTGGTGGCGCATCCGGCGCAGCATCGGCGCTAGCTGCAGCAGCAGCGGCAGGGTCTTCCTTGGCGGCTTGTTCCTCAGCCATGGTTACTTGCCTCGCATGCCGTCAAAAATTTCACCAAAGGATGGCTTGTTATGGTGGTTGATCACCGATCGGGCTGCCTCAATCACCAAGGGCATGGGGTGACCATGCAAGTTGGCCACGATGAGTTGCTGCACGCACTTGAAAATTTCACCGTCTTCTTCAACCACCTGGGCAATGCGAATGGCAAAAGGACCTGCAATACCGTAGGCCAACAACACGCCCATGAAGGTACCCACCAGGGCTGAACCAATCAGGGCGCCCAGCACAGGTGGTGGTTGGTCAATCGCACCCATGGTTTTCACCACACCCAACACGCAAGCCACAATGCCCAGCGCAGGCAAAGCGCCCTCCATAGAGGCCCAGAACGTGGCATTCATGCCTTCATGGTGTTGGTGGTTTTTGATGGAAGCAGTCATCACATCTTCCACCGCATAAGGACTCAAGTTGCCAGAGGACACCACCATCAAACGGATGGTGTCGCAAATCATGTCGAGCAAGGCATGGTCTTGCAAGAGGGGCGGGTATTCCGCGAAGATGGCGCTGGACTCGGGGTTTTCGATGTGCGGCTCAAGGGCCACAGCACCTTCGGCCTTGAGCGTTTTCAATATTTTGGAGACCACCAAAATAATCGCCAGGTAATCTTCTTTGTGGTACTTGGGGCCTTTGAAAACCTTGCCCGCTGCTGCAAAACCAGTGCCGACACCGGCCTTGCTGTTGCCAATGAGGGCCGCACCAACGGCCGCACCGAAAATGGAGACAAATTCGAAGGGAGCCGCTTTGATAATGGGGGCCATATCGCCGCCGTGGACGATGTACACGCCAAAGACGCAAGCGAACAAAACGATTAGACCTACTGCTCCCATTTCCTACTCCAAGTGTTAAAGCATGTGGCGTCCGAGGAGGCCCCATGCTTTCTATCTATCCCACAAGCGTAACCGAATCAATAGACCCTTTGGTGTCTAGAACTTCAGTTGACGGCTGCAACAACTGCAGGCCGTGGGATCAAGGCTGGCACAGTTTCCCATGCGCTGCGAATTTCCATCATCAGGCTATGGATTTCTTCCAAGGCCTGCAAATCGTTGCGTGCATTTACGTGCAACAAACGGCGTGTCACGTAGTTATAAAGTTCATTCAAGTTGGCGGCTAAATCACCACCCTTTTCAAAGTCCAAGGCACCTTGCAGACCCAACACAATGCGGCTGGCGCGGGCAATGGCTTTCGACTTTTCGCTGACATTGTTGTGTTGAATATGACCCTTGGCGGTTGACAAACTTTCAATCAAACCATCAAACAACATTTGAATCAGCTCGACGTTGTTCGCTTGTGAAGCGCCGGTGCTGACTTTGACTTGTCCATAGCTTTCAATGGCTCGGTGGTTGGCTCGCATGATCAAAGGCTCCTGAAATTAATCGTTGACCCTGATTGATTCGGCGTGATGCGCTTGAACTTGAGAGCAGACCATGTTTGTCAATGTCGTTTTAAGCGGGAACCGCTTTGTTTTCATCGGCAGCAGCTGTACCCATGACCGGCTGGGCGTTTTGCAGCGCCGATAAATCAGGTTGCAGTGCCGATGGTTCTGGCAATGGCTCGGCGACGGCGGCCACTGGTTGTGCGACTGGTTGTGCGACTGGTTGTGCGACTGGTTGTGCGACTGGTTGTGCGACTGGTGCCACCGGCGGTAATGCAACTGTTGGCGCAACAGCCAAAGCCTCTTCCGATGGTGGCAATGCACTCTCGGCCTCATCCTCATCAATATGAAGCATCAAGGTGGCTGAGTAAGCTTCTGTCAGGTCCAAGCCCAATCGCGCGTAAATCATGGAGGTGACTTGATCCAAAGACTGTTGAATGCGCAATTCTTCATCGGGGTTTTTGGCGGCAAAGTCCACGCCTGCTTGGTAAATGCTGGCCAAATGGTGCATCGGCAACCAAGACTCCAAAGAGCCGCGCGGTGTGGGGATGATGCGGTTGTTGGTGGGCACACCAGCTGTTCCGGCGCGGCCATGCGTGTAGCCTTCCATGAACACTTGTTCGATGTGCTGACGCAGCACGGGCTCGTAATGCGGCTTCAAGTTGGTCACAGTTTTGGCGTCCATGCCCGGCACGGGCAAGCCACTCATGGCATCCCACAGGGTCTTGCCGCTGAGTTCGCCAAACAAACCATCGTTATAGGTTTTGGGCAGATCGGGACTGGCATAACCCGAGTAAATGACATTGACTTTGTCAACCACATAGAGCACCAAGACAAAGACCAACAACAGGCCCCAAGCCATGAAAAGTTGGAAAAAGCTACTCATGCAACCCTCCTACTTGGTTTTGAAATGGGCTCACGTTCGACCTGCAGTTGTCCGCGCAATTTCTTGACCACCGAGGACAAAATTTGACTGATGCGGGACTCGCTGACTTCCAAGACCTCGCCGATCTCTTTTAAATTCAACTCTTCCACGTAATAGAGTTGCATCACCAACTGTTCGCGCTCGGGCAAGTCGGCAATCGCATCGGTGACCGCCTGCATGAACTCGGCCTCTTCCACCATCACATCCGGTTGTCTGGAGGCATCGTCGGCAATGCTCATCACTTCTTCAGTGACGACTTCAAGCGAATAGGTTTCAAAACGGCGGGCTTTGCCACGCTCTTTTTGGAAGTCTTCCAAATCTTTGCCCATGTACTCGGCCATTTCAGCCTGGGTGGGCGCACGGCCCAACTCAGAGGACAAAGCATGCAGGGTTTCGTTGTGGGATTTGTTGAATGCCACCGCCGAACGTGGCAAGAATGACAGTCGACGGACTTCGTCGAGCATGGCGCCGCGCACCCGGCTGTGCGCGAAGTTTTCAAAATCCACACCTTTACCGGCATCAAACACACGCGAGGCTTCCAGCAAACCCATCATGCCCACTTGAATGAGTTCATCCAATTCCATGTAGGCAGGAACGCGGGCTTTCAAATGCAGGGCCACCCGCTTGACCAAGCCAAGGTGGGCCAACACCAACTCTTCGCCTTGGGGGCGAGCTTGTTGGTACATCTTCATGGGTGAAAGTGGTCTCATGCTTCATCCGATTTGCTTTGCAGCAAACGCTCCATGAAAAATTGCAAGCCACCCGAGGGGTGGTCAATCGGTCTGAGCTGGGTACACAACTCCGCCAGACGGCGAAAGTCACGCGCGGCTGCAGTGCCAGGGGCCAACTCCATGACGGATTGGTATTTCTTCAAAGCGGTCAAGACCATTTCATCCCGCTCGATGGCGGTCAGGTAATGGATGGATTCGTTGAGAAACCGCACGCACACATCGTTCAAGCGTTGATACAGCTTCCAGCCCTGGGTTTGGGTGTCGACCATGTTGGGCAGCAAATAAATTTCATCCAGTTGCATCTCTTGAGACAACACCTTGATGGTGCCGTAAGCATCGGCAATGGACGAGGGATCGTCTTGCACCACGATGAAGCGGCGCTGGCATGCCCCTAAGAAAGCCAGTACGGAGGGAGAAATTCCGGCGGCCACATCAACAATCAGGTAATCAATGTCTTTGCTCAGGTCGCTGAAGGCTTGCACGATGCTGGCCGCTTGCACTTGGCTGAGCGCTGCCAGCTCTTGCATGCCCGAAGCGCCGGGAATGAGTTGAATGCCTTGTCGAGTTTTCAAGGTGATTTCGGCCAAGGTTTTTTGGCCCGCCAAGAAATGACTGAGGTTGTATTCGGCGCGGGCGCCCAGGGCAATCTGGGCATTGGCCAGACCCAAGTCGGCGTCGAACAACATCACGTCGTGACCGCGCTGCGCCAGCGCCACCGCCAGGTTGATGGACACCGTGGTTTTGCCCACGCCGCCCTTGCCACTGGCGATACCGATCACTTCGGTGGTTTTGTGTTTAGTCATTCAGTGCCCCTGCTTGTTGGGATGCCAATCGGGTGATTCTGGCTGAAGTCATGGCCATGGTGCTGCGCATGTCTTCGTGGGCCGCGTCGCCCGCTCCCAATGACAGGTTGTTCAGCGCCAAGTTCACCAGTTCATCCATTTGCAGTTGACGGCTCCATTCACCCAGGCGTTCGCCTCGGCTGGCAGCACTCACGCCCACATGGCCTTCAGTCAGCACTTGAATGAGGGACCAAGGTTGGGTGGACTCGTCCATCTTGCTGATCATCAGGCTTTGCCACTGAATTTGTGGCGTCGAAAGCAAGCGGCGCAAAGAAGATTGCGAGGCATCGGCTGGAATCACCACATGGAATTGGGCGGCAGCCGAGATGTTGGAGATTTCAGCCACACGTTCGATCATTTGAACACCAGGGGTGTCAATGATGATGAACTTGCGTTGGCCATGTTCTTCCAACAACAGTTTCAAGGTGGTGGCATTGGTGGCGCGAAAACAATCGACGCCCGACTGTGCGCTCAACAACTGGGTTTGGTTCCAAGCACCTGCACGCTGATCGCTGTAGCTGATGACAGCCACTTGCTCGGCACCCAAGTTGACGCTGGCATGTTGGGCTAAACGAGCCACCATCAGAGACTTTCCGGCACCTGATGGACCCGCCAACACGTGCAAACCTGACTCTGGCACACCCACGCTGCTGTGCTGCATTGAATGCACCAATTGGCGGCGAATTTCCTCGATGGCGGGCTCTACATCTTCAAAACTTTGAATGCTGTCAATCAACAAGGCCCGCAAGGCCACCGGAATGGCGGCATCTTGCAA
>Ga0164292_10001682_pt1 | contig 17983 bp, 17 predicted proteins | sample GEODES117metaG_FD_111486 | JGI IMG/M metagenome (GOLD analysis project Ga0164292, IMG submission 111486) | Eutrophic lake water microbial communities from Lake Mendota, Wisconsin, USA - GEODES117 metaG | ecosystem: Environmental > Aquatic > Freshwater > Lake | place: USA: Lake Mendota...
CGGTAGCGCAGTTGGTTAGCGCGCCGCCCTGTCACGGCGGAGGTCGCGGGTTCAAGTCCCGTCCGGGTCGCAAAGGTTTTGGTGTTGTATGCAAATTAATTTGTGTGCCATGCGTACTAGCGGACAACTGCTAGCAAAATCTTTGTTGGCTTGGTAGCTCAGTTGGTACGAGCGAACGACTGAAAATCGTTAGGTCGCCGGTTCGATCCCGGCCCAAGCCACTTTCGCTTTTACTTTTCACCGGATGGATCAGGAAAGGCGCTCTCGGTCTAACTTGTTCTAAGTTTCAAGTATCTGTTTCCAGTGTGTGAAATCAAAGTTGTAATGGGCCTCAAAATTTTTACTATCAATTTACCGGAATTTGACTTTTGAAATTCGAGCCTAATGAGGTAAGACTCCATAAGCGATTCCCTGCGATTCAAATTAGAAAGCGTATCTGCATCCCATTCGTAAACTCCAGTTACTTCTTTGGACAAGAAATACTCACCATGTTCTAGAAGTTGTTGGATGAATTTTTGATCAAATGCTAACTTTAAGTTTTCGTCCAGATTTCCTAGATTGATGGTTGCTTTGTAATCAAACAAACAGGCACATTGGGAGATTAAGTTCGAGCTGTATGAAATTAGATTCACTTTTAAATAATGGGCAACATTTATCCCAAGAGCCTTTTCGTTTTTGTCAATAATCTTGCAGGAACCTATTCCAATTAGGCCCTTTGATTTGGTGCTCAAACCGGAAGCTAATCTCTCTATATTTAAGGAGACAATTTGATCATCATCTGCACACCAATTCCAATAATCAACGACTGGTAACTTGGAGAAACCTAAGTTTATCGCAGAAGGTAAACCCATCCCAGGGTCAGCTATAAAGACAAGCCGTTTATCTTTGGGCAGAGCTCTTCGTAGAATTTGTAGCTTATCTTTAGGCGCAACAACAACGCACCTAACCACCATGGTACTTGCGAGTATAGAATTTGTTGTGCGCTTAAAAGATCCAATGCGAACACCTAATGTTGGGATCACATAGCCTAAACTAATCTCCACTTTTGTATTTCTCACTTTGCACACTTATTGGCAGAGAATTCCCGTATTTCTTGTAAAGATTATCTAAATCTGCTTGCGTTGCTGAAGTCCATAAGGAGTTAAGGTTCAGAATCCATTGCGAAGATTGATACCAATAGGTATCTTCCCCTAAAAATCTAGGATCATCAGATAACTCGTTTAAAACATAGTTACTCCGAGAAACGAGAGGATTCTTGGAATCAGTATTCTTAACTAACAATATCTCTTCGGCAAAATTGGAAAGTGGCGAAGATAGAAATGAACTGTGTGTGATGACATAAAACTTCGAAAGTAAATTCATTTGAATTCCTAAAGGTGTCGACCAAATTATGAAAAATGATGCCAATAATAAACTTGGACTTGTCAGTCTAGCGTAAAAAGAACTGAAGGATTGCGAGACTTCTCCCTTATGAAGAAATTTATGGAAAACGGATTCACTAAACATAATTGAACTTAAAATCAGGGCCGGCAAGGTGAGCTTCAAAAGATAGTGTCCACCTAAAAAACCTTGGCTAATTACAAGAATTTGTAAGGGAATTATGATTAGTATGAATCCATAAAGCGAAATCCTTAACTCCAGGTACTCCTTGTAATAGGACCGTTGGATCACTAAATAAAGGGAAAGCGCCAGCGTAATCCAGACTACTATGAACTGGTTATTACCTATTGTTAGAAAACTAACTTGTTTACCTTCAAATGCATTTCTCACAAAGGAAATTGCTGGGACCCCCAACATTGTTTGCGATATAAAAAAGTAAGAGACTTTCTTCAAACGGAAACTAAGAATTATCGTCGCCACAAGCGCTGGCGCAAAATATATCGAATACATAGCGCCTGAAATCAACAAGAAGCCGAGTCCGACAAAGAAATTGGACTTAAGTAAAGATGCACCATAAACAAAACAGATTGTTGCTAACAAATAGTTTGGGTATCCGGCAAAATGCATCATAGGAATTACACCAAGATAAGTGAATCCAAACCTAAAATATTTTTGAATTGTAGTAGTACTTGATGACTCAAGTACTACTAAAGCATAAGCTTTTTTTAGAAGCGTATAAGCAAGAAACACAGATAGAGCGCAAACAAGAATATAGGTTGATATCAATCCTGACCCTGTGACGTCATCGCTGCTTAAGAACGCGCCAAAAAATGCATGCCAACCTTGAGGTGTAAATCTAAACTCATCTAGAAAAAGGTTGGGTTCATTTACATTCACACATTTGGATAAGTAACTCTTACATTGAACTATTGCTTTTAATACTGCTGAATGGGATACGTTGTCATAGCCATTTAAGAGTGTTGCTAACTTCATGGATGTGTCAGAAATTAGGCGAGGGATGAATAGTATTGCTGTCATAATGGCCGGCAAAAACAAAAATTTGGAGAAACTGATTATTTTGCCACTAAAGTTCTGTTTGTTAGTAAATTGGGTTGAAATGTAAGCTAATGCCAAAGAATTGAGGATCACCAGGGACGAAACAGTAGTCCACTCAAACAAAAGTATTGGATAGAGGAGCAAGAAGAGCGAGAGAGAGAAATCTTTTACTGTCCCAAGAAATACCAAAACCGAAATTGTTGCCACATAGACTGTCAATCTGAGCACGGAAGTGTCCACACTTGATAATGCGTAAAAACAAGTGAGAAAAACAGTCGCGACCTGCAGGGGCCAAAGCTTTGAAGCTGTCACTATGTGTAATCACTCCAATCTCATAATCAACCTGGCGAATCTACAGGCGAATCATGAGAATTATCTCCTAAGAAACTTCCAATACTTCGGTCGACAGGCCAACAAAATCGGAAATAGAATCGATGCAAAACTTCCAAGCAAGTCTTTGCTAGAGAATTCTTCCGATTCGGAAAGAGCACCCTTGAGGAACTTTTTGATACCTTCTCGATTCCGTCTCTTAGTTGACAAATAGCGCAACAAATCGCCGGGAATCAGCCACCTTGATTTCACACCGACCTTGAAAGCGTCTGTCTGAAGTGAGTTGTTGCCAATTAGTGTTTGGACGTAAGCTTCAGGGAAATTTACGCCAGCTTTATAGGACAAATCTAAACTACCCCAAAACCTCGGATTAATCTCCAAGAGAAGGAAGTCATTTGCTCTGTCATCGAACTTCCATTCAATCATTGCTACTCCAGTCCAATTCAATGCATCCAAGATTCGAATAGACCGATTAATAAGTTCGTCATTCTTCATACTTATTCTTTGGGTACTTGGGCCTCCCGTGATTGGATATTCATAAACTCTTTCGTAAGAAAATTCTAGGATGCAACTGTGTTCTGCGTTGTAAAGGAGACACACCCCGACGGTCGTTCCATCTCTAGGAATTCGCTGCTGGACCAACAATTCTCCATATTTAGATTCATGTAGTGCAAAGTCATAATTCAAATAACTTGAACCGTCTATGAATACAACTCCTCTGGAACCACTTGAAATTCTCGGCTTCACTACCCATTGTGATTTAGTTTCTAAAATTCCTCCATCTGTCATAAATAAAGAGTTCTCAAATAGATCCATTGAGAACTTATAGCTCTTCGGATGTGGAATGTTTAAACACTCAGCAAAATCCATCAAAGTTAACTTGTCATCAGCAATTAAATAAGATTCTAAAGACGGAACTAGAAAATCAGCATACTTTTTTAAATACCTTTGATTTTCAATAACCCACTTCATGGTCATATCTTCCATAGGGATCAAAATGGTCTTTTCCCCTTTTGATTTATGAAATTCGTTTTCTAGAAATTGGTTTATCTTTTTCCATCGATTCTTTTTTGTTGTTTTGATTCGACCCTTCGTCAAGTGTGAAACAAAAGTGGCACTTAAAATTTCGTCGGATTCGACTATGCAAATCAAATTCGCTGACTGGAGAGATCTTAATGCGCTCAAGCTCTTCCGCCAGAATCCATCAAGAATTAATACCTTAGTCATAGTCTTTTGGATTGATTTCTCTAAAAAATTTTCTAGATTCATTTAAAAAATCTACTTCATTGAAATTATTCCGTCGGTTATATAAAGGAACCACTTTATGATTGACCACTTGCAGAATTGGTTTAGAAATCACCACCTCGATACGACGGTGAATGAGGTAGCGCAATAGCATGAATGGAAAAAGTAGAATTAAACTTTTCTTCTGTGTAGGATAGTGCTTGACTTTACTGATAAATTTAAAACCTGCTCTGACGGAAAAACAAACCTTTTCAATCTCTTGTGTATCCCGAAACATTTTCGAAGGACTCATAGCGGTATAAAACTTGTACCATCCGATAGGCCGATACGTTAAGTACTGCAAACTCTTTAACTCTAAACTCAGAGAAAGTGAGGCACCTAAAAGATGGGCCGCGTCATGATCTTGATGCCCACCTTCAAGTGCAGGAAATACACAGTTATCTAGGATGATTCCATTTTCTGCGATGTACTTTAAAATCAACCTTCTTAAATGAGCTAGATCTGTAACCAAGAATCCATCAAGTGAATTTATGGATCCATCATTTAGCAACGAAACTTTGTTTAATCCACTTAATACCACATCAGATTCTGACCTTCGTTTCTGAGCAAGCGTTCGAGATTGTGGACTAGTAAGAAAAATGCAAATCGATTGTTTTGAAGATTCTTCGGCCATTTGAAGAATCGGTAGAGCAAATAACTCGTCATCATTGTGAGGGAATAGGAATAAATTGGTTTTTCCTTCAATTGTTTGTCTTACTTTACTCACCCATCTCACCTCAATCCTTGGAAATGATATACTCATTTTTGAAGTGCAATGCAGGTGTCATGGGTATTTCCATGAAGTTCTTCTGAGACCTAGGAGTCGTAATTGATCGGTATGAAGTCTCTTTCTCCTCTAGATCGATTTAAGCTGAGTCTGCCAGACGTAATCAAAAGAATCACGGCAAGATTTGGTATTTCAATCAGTTCGCTCTCAAATGTTTCAGAATATCGTCTTGTGGCTGATTCGATTAAAAGAAATAATGTTGACTTGCTAATTGATTTGGGCGCTAATCGTGGTCAGTTTGCCATCGGTGTTCGAGCATGTGGATACCGAGGACCTCTGGTTTCTTTCGAACCCGATTCTGTGATTTTCAAAAAACTGGAAGCTGCCGCGAAGTCGGATAAACAATGGGAAACTCTCAATCTGGCCGTAATTGACTCTGAGGATGAAACAATGAGTTTTAATGTTTCGTCAAATCTCGGATACAGCAGTTCCCTTCTTTCGTTTTCTAGTAACGCCAATCGTTTCTATCCCAGATTAGAAACTTCAAAGAAGATAACCGTAAATTGCATAAGCCTAAAGAACGTGCTGAAGAAGTACGATTTTGCGACTTCGGTTTTCATTAAAGCGGATATACAGGGTTTCGAAAAACAGCTTTTTTCATTTTTTGACCTGAAAAATTCAAAAAATGTTTCAGGAGTTATGATCGAGATTTCTCTAACACTAATTTATGAAGGTGAGTGGAGCGTCCTCGAATGTCTAACATATTTCGAACTTCAAGGTTTCAATCTAATTGCAGTTTCACCTGAGGATTACAGTGAAAAATTTGGCAACCCCCAGGTGAATCTTTATTTCGAGCGTTCACCAATTAAAAAAGAACCTGTTGTTTAAAAGATAGCTTTCAAACTCATTTGAGAAATTGGCGCAATTTTTCGATCTCAATGCTATTCATCAACTTTCTCAATTTTCGATTTAGCACCACTATTTCCATTCTCAATTTGATTAAATAAGTTGAGAAAACAAAGAATCCGAAGAAAAAAATCATATTCGAAGCAAGTTTGAATCCAAATATTTCGGCTAGTTTATTTGTAGGCTCGGCATGTGCAAGGAATGCAAAGCCACCCCAGAAAAGTAGAGTGAAAAACAGAATATGCCTTAACTCAATCAAGTTTCTACTGAAATAAACAATTAAGAGACTTGATATAGAAAAGTACATAACTAGGCATATTAGGAATAACTTCATTTTTTTATCTTCCGCATACTAAGCAGTTTTAGGATTAGCGAAAGATAATTCATGACATTCTTAAACCCTTGGCTCGAAGACTCACCATGTGAACGCAATACCATGTTTACTTCAACTTCCTTGATCTTGATCTGGTTGTTTAAAAGTAGCGGGTAGATCAAAACGGTGTCCTCCAAAAAATTAGTATTGGTGTCTAGCTCCTGAATTATTCCAAAACATGACTTCGGAATAAGCCGAAATCCGGACGTTGGATCTGAAAGTTTTATTCCATATTTCTTATGCAAAATTCGAATGATGATGTTAATTGCCTTGATTCGAATGTTTCCAACTGGATAAACTTGAAAATTCCGAACACCAACTACAAATTCTCTTCCATTAGAAGACTCTAGCATTTTCTGAATTTCCGCGACGGGGTGCTGGCCATCACCATCAATTATGCAGACTTGTTCAAATTCGAACTCACTTCCGATTCTGATGGCAAGTTGAAGCACTTGCGCAATCCCAACATTGAAAGGTAAGTTAACTAGTGCGACGTCCATTCTTTTCGCAATAACTGAAGTTTGATCGGTAGAGCCATCATTTATAACTAAGACTTGAGAATTTATCTTCTTACGACTTGAAAACACCACTGCATCATTGATTACTGACTCTAGATTTCCTTCTTCATTAAAGGCAGGAATCACAATCAATGTTTTTGGTGATACCACTCAGATATTGTAGGACTAGCCAAACACCTTATGTCGAAGACGCTCCGAGTGGGTTAAATAACGTTTTTCCTCTTAAGGTTGTGGTCGAGTATTCTCTCTGCAACAGCAACTTGTAATGGATTCCAAGCATTTAGAATTATTCGGCCAACAAAACCTGCATTCGTTTTTCTGATGTGAGAGGACTCAGCTATAGAAATTCTACGCTGGCCGCCTGTCAATGTGGACTGTGAAAATCGAAAATTAGCTGCAACCGAGTTAACAAATTTGAATTTTGCAATTCTTCTTGAGCGCAACCAAAAATCTAAGTCGGAAGCCAATTTGTAGCTCTCGTTGTATCCATTTAACTCTTTCCAGGTCTCAACATTTATTAATGTGCCTGGATGTGGGATTAAATTCGGAACCCAAAGTAGAAATCGGCTCAGGAATGGGCCACTGTGATTAGTGAATAAAACTTTTTCGTTATCACTTAAGTACTTTATCCCTCCATAAATTACATCAAATTTCTTTTGCGTTGCAACTTCGTAGAGTCTTCTAAAACCATCTACGTCTAAACTATCATCGTCTCCTAAGAAACAGTAATATTCACATAAACTTTTTATCTTGTCTATGCCGATATTCAAGGCACTAAAAACACTATTCCCAAGATCCTCCAATAAAATCAAATCTCCAGTAATTTCTATGTCCATTGATCTCACTCTTGAAATTTCGGGACACACAATAACGATCGTGGGGTGGACTCCCGTAGCGTTGACACTGTTTATCGCCTTCAGAATTCTTTCTCTGTTGTGTCCAAGAGTTGGAATGATTACAGCAATCTTCATTTTAGCGAACTTCTGTAATTGCGAGCAATTAGAATTGCTAAGAAAGGAAGAATAGGTAAATAATAACGAAAATTAACTCCATAAACTCCATTTAATCCAGAAATAATCAAACAACCCGCAAAAATCATTACGAATAACTGAGAATCCCTTATCCGAAGGTTCGAGAGAGCCATCATTAGTCCCAGTAAAAATAGTACTAAAAGTATTTTGTCTAACATCAACAGTTGAGTAAGCTCTACAAACAGAGTTTTAAATGCAGAAAACGGTACTCTAATGATCTTTTCTAGAAAATTACTGCCTGTTTCATTGGGAAGTAATGCTGTTTTTGGAGCATAAATGACCGCTGGTAGACTAAAGATTGAAGAAAAAATGAACACTTTGAAAGCTTTTGTTTTTTCATTTTGAACTATGTGATGAACTGACACCATAATCCAAAGAATCCAACAAAATCTTATTTGCGTGGAGAGGAGGATTAAAACTACTGACACAAAGTTGAAGGACTTTTTCGGCTCAATTAGGAAGTGGTATAAATAAATAGCGAAAACTAAAACAAGTAAGCCATCAGGGTAGTTTAAAAGCATCCATCGCACAATCGTTGGTGAAGAGCACAACATCAAATTGAAGGCTAATCCTAGTAAAGGCAAGTTCTCTCTTTTGAAAATTCTTTGAGTATAAATCAGTAAAAGATAGAATGACACAAAGGGAATTATGAGCATGCCATACATTCCAAACAGAATCACGAAAGGTGCTGATAGAATAGGATAAAGAGGCCTAAAGATAATTGCTTTCCAAATATCTCCTGAGGTATCGGTCAATAGATCAAAACTGATTGCAGAATTCTTGACTGAATGTATTGAGTACCAATTCTCTACAATTGATGCGCCACTGAATAGATGTTCTCCTGTAAGCCTAAGCGCATATAGTGAGTAATAAGCGCCATCCGGCTGGAATACACCATAATCAAATGTATATACGATTCCGTTGAAAAGAATCTTAGAAACTGCCGTCACAATAAATAGAAGTGAAACAATCCAATACTGCCTATTGACTAGAGTATGGACAACTTTAGTGAGCATATGAACAGACTAGTGTATGCATCTCAAAAATTTGTTTTTTACACCCACAATTTGTGGATCTACTTGAGCTACTGTAAATTTTTCCAAACAGTCCAGGTTCTATTCTCATAAATACTCCGATATTTCTTAACTCCGCTGTTCTTCATGAACCTCAATGCGTTGGTGGCCTCTATCACCCTCCACCCTGTATGGATAACAAGAAACTCGCACTCATACATTCTCAATGATCGAAATGTTTGATTCGCGTCTGAGTTTTCATTAGCAAAAGGATTTCTTAAATCACTTCCAAGAGTTGTAACCTTGCGCGGCCAGAACATTTGCGCTCTTGCATCGCCAGTAATGCAGACTTCCCCTTTTCCTAAACCCCTAATGAATTTCACAGCGAGCAGAGCTTCATCCTCAGCGTAGAAATCGTATCCGATGGAACTTCCAGTTTGGATGGACTTCAGCGCGCTCTGTCTTTGTAGTATTTCATTTAAATGAAGTGCAGGTAAGGTGATCATAAGACACCACAACAAAACAACTAGGTTGCTGCCATTTAATCGTTTTATGATTTGCGTTCTTGCAATTCTGCTCACGTTTCGGTTGTTTCTTGTGCTTACATTTCTAATATTGACTTTGCTTTTGTTTGTGTGTTTAAAATTCTCGAAAAAAAGCACCAAAATTGGAATGAGCAAATACAGATAATAGCGATAAACTAGACCCATGAAATAAAGTTGGATTAATGCTGCTACAACAAGCATTGTAAATTCAGGAGAAGGTTTGACTTTAAGAAGCATATGACTAAAAATACCAAGGATAATGACTCCTGATGCAAAGTAAATTTGAAGCTTCATTAATTCAGAAAAATCAAAAAAATTAGAATTTGCGAAAGTGAATCGTGCTTGATCCCAAGACATTGAAATCACTGCTTCATTAGTTAAAGCTAGTGGATTGTAATGCTCTCCCCGAAAAAAACTCGTAAAGAACGGATAGAGAGGGTTTCTCACTTGGAGAAAGTTTTTCAGTTGCCAAATCATTATTGGTAACGAAACTAAACCCAAACTCCAAATCATTATCTTTGGTTTATTGTTCTTTTCGTTAAGACTCTTGTTTACAAATTGTATTGCAAAAGGAATAAGCGCTAAAGCTATGTGAAATTTCGAAAAGATCCCAAATCCAATTAATGTTGAAATAGGAATAACAGACTTTAATGAGTGATCTTTCTCCCGAACCCATTCAATTATTGCGAGAAAATATGCAACCACGATTAAGTCAGTTTCAGGATTAGCCCAAGTGACAGGTCCCGCTATAACAATCAGAGAAAATATACCAACGATTGAAACAAATTTCACAAAGAAATTTACTCTTTTCAGAATCTGCATGCTTAGCAGAATGATGCAAAGAATTACTGCGTAATTTATCAACCAATTTATTTCTATCGAAGTTCCCAAGCTATACCAACCTCGTAGACCATCAAATCCTATAGGTAGACCGTTCATTGGCAATTGTTTTCTTGCGTCAAAGAAGTGGTCTTGATATAAAGCCCTTAAGGGTAAATAAATGTGGTACGCCAATGCGTCATAACCATTGATCGGAATCGACAGAGACCTGAGATAGACTCCAGCTAAGCAGATTGAAATTGTGATGGAGAGTTTACGAGTTGTTGAAACTTGACTTACATTTCTTGAAAAACTCTGCAATATTTTCGCCAAGTCCGTTAATCTGAATTTAATGCAACCAATAAAAAAAATAGATGTGAGACTTAACAGTAAGTTGACTGGATTTAGCAGACCTAGGATACCCAGTGCAGCAAAGATATAGCAGAGGATCGCTACACCTAGTAACCATGCTCTTATGATCCCTCGAAGATTTTGCTCCAAACCTGGAAAAATGACATAACCGACTGTTACGGTCATAGCACTGTAGATCAAGAAGATTGCTGTCTCCAGGATCACAAATTGTTTACTTCCAATCTTGTATATTTCTTCAACTCACGATGTCTAAACTGTAGTCTGAGCGGTCGTTGTGTCGTATTCTAGGGTATCCATCACGATTCGTAATCCAGTTAAGTGAAACTTTGTGTTTTTAACTTACACGTTGGTTTAGGAGAGAAAAAGTGTCGAGATTATTGGGCCTATTCGTTGTTTGCGTAGCAAACAGTAGACTATTCGCTTTTATACTTTTTCGAGTTTCGATTTTGTCTAGTGACTTCCAACAACAACTAAAAGTTATTGAGCGACTGAGATACTCGGGTTTCTTGCTTGCAAATATGGAAGAGAGAAATTCTCAGTTGGGGCAAGATATCTGGGCTCTATACAAAACAAAATTCAAAACCGGCGGTTACTTTGTTGAAGTTGGAGCGTGTCATCCAATAGCACTTAGCAACACTTACTTGTTGGAATCCAAGTATTCATGGGATGGACTTCTGATTGAGCCTAATCCTGATTTGATCCCACAGCTCAGAAGTCACAGAAAAGCAAAAGTGATTCCTTTCGCTGTTGGCCCAGAAGGTTCAATAAATTTAGACATCGCACAAAGTCCAGAATTCTCTAGGAATTCAAACCTGGACAAGAAATCTAAACATAAACTTTTCAAGTCATCTGGTCGAAGCATAAAAGTTGAATCTTGGCCGCTAGCTGAAATATTTGAAAAAAACAATTCTCCAAAATTAATGGACTTCATGTCAATTGATGTTGAAGGCTTTGAATTGCAGGTTTTGGAGTCAAACGATTGGAATAGATGGAGACCTAGTTTTATTGCTATAGAACACAATTTTAGGCAAGACCGACAGAAGATATTAGAATTCATGAAGAAAAATGGGTATGGCTTATCGCTTGATCATTCTCAATATAGCTGGGATGATTTTTTTGAGGACATCATGCCTCGAGAGAGTAATTAAGTGTTCCTTACAATTTTGATTCCTTGCTTGAACGAGGAAGAGACTGTTGGAAAAGTTATCCAAAAGGCACAACGAGCAATTGAATCAAGTGGTTTTGAGGGCGAAGTCCTGATTGTAGATAATGGCTCAACTGATTCAAGTATTGCAAAATCTCTATCTTTGGGCGCTCGAGTTATAGAAGTGAGTGAAATTGGATATGGTTCAGCGTTAAGGGCTGGAATAGCAACAAGCCAAGGCCAAATCACAATTATGTGTGATGCTGATGATAGTTACGATATTGAAAATGTTTCAAGTTTTATTCGGCAAATATTAGGTGGTTCTGACCTGGTAATTGGAAACCGATTTAAAGGTGGAATTGGACGCGGAGCTATGCCTTGGCTACACAAGTATGTTGGGAATCCAATCCTAAGTTGGTTGGGGCGATTATTTTTTAAGGTTGGAATTGGTGATTTCCACTGCGGAATTAGAGCATTCAAAACAGAGGCGATTCGTAGTTTAAACTTGACATCGAGTGGTATGGAATTTGCGAGTGAGATGGTTGTGAAAGCCTCACTTCACGGGTTAATAATTACAGAGGTCCCGACTGTCCTAAGCGTAGATGGTAGATCTCGTGCTCCACATCTGAAGACTTGGAGCGATGGTTGGCGACATCTGGTATTTCTCTTAGCGGCTAGCCCTCGCTGGCTGTTCCTATATCCCGGATTACTACTAACATTTATTGGGTTACTTGGATTCGTATTTACATCGGTAGGGCCGATTAATGTTAGTCAATTTCAACTTGACCTTAATTCCTTTATAATTTTTATCGGTCTTATCTTGGTCGGTATTCAAGTTATCCTCTTTGGAATCCTGGCAAGAATTTTTTCAACAAATTTTGGAATTTTACCCGTAACTACCTCCGTTACAGGGTTCTCAAAGATTTTCACTTTAGAGAGGGGTGTTGCTCTTGGAGGTATCCTTTTGCTCACTTCAATTGCAACAGCCTTTGGATTACTCATGCGATGGGACGGAAATAGCATCGCTGGTATAGATAGAGACTCTGCGTTGCGTATCTCAGGAATCGTCGTTTTAACATCTGGAGTGGGTATTCAGACCCTTTTTGCCTCATTTTTCGCTTCAATGCTTCAGGTTAAATAGCTATGAGGCTTGCAGTAATTGGCACAGGCCCAAGCGGATGGTCGGCAACGAAAAAGCTATTGAGTCTCGGACATGATGTGACTGTCATCGATGCGGGCTTGGTCGAGTCAGATGTAACTAGCGATCTAAGGGTGGGAAAATCTCACTTAGGCAAAAAAATGTTTTTTGGGTCGGATTTGCCATATAGAACTTATCCCGCAGGACCTTCTCATGCTTCAAGTCAAGTAAATCCATTATTTTCTTTTGCTAAAGGTGGATTAAGTCTTGTATGGGGGGCAACGATGTTGCCCTATTCTTCCGAAGATACTGCGGAGTGGCCAAAACACATTTCCAACTTGGAAAAATACTTTATTGAGATTATCGGTGAAATCCCTGTGACCGGCGCGCCTGATGGCCTTAGTGCAGCATACGGTGACTTCTACTCCCGCAACAGCATATCGCCTTCCTATCGAATGATTAAGTTACTTGAGAGTTACTCAAATTTGAAAGATGGTGGAGTTTTAGTTGGGAGATCTAGGCTTGCAGTCGAAACTGGAGCACCCGGCGTCGATGGATGCGTTTACTGCAACAAATGTATAACTGGATGTCCCTCAAATCTAATTTGGAACTCGAGGGACCCAATAAAGGGTGTCACGTATTTGAAACTGAGACTTGAGAGGATCGAAGAGGTTAGTTCGGGTGTAAATCTTGAAGTGATCGACTTTACTGGCGTTTCGAGCATCCTTGAGGGATTTGAAAAAGTCTTTTTAGCGTGCGGTCCTATTGAAACTTTTCGAATATTGGCAAGTTCGGGATTAGTAGAGAAAACAGCGGTCCTAAAGGATAGTGCGACCTTTTTTTTACCACTGGTTGCCTTGCCAAAACTAGGTTTCCGCTCTGATAATTCCTTTGGACTTGCACAAGTGTTTATTAGATTAGGCAAATCAGATTCTAAGCCATCTTCCCAGTATCAACTTTATGAGTATGCAGATGAGTTGATCTCGCGTGCGAAAAATGCTCTACCGTTTGGGAAGTTACTTCCAAAAACAATTCTAAAATTTGTCCTCAAAAGAATGATGGTTAGCATCGGTTACCTAGATGGGAAATTCTCGCCAAGCATCAAAATCAATCTTTTGGAAAATGGATCTGTCTTGACTGAATTAAATTCTGCAGGGGTTACAATCAAACAACGCAATCAAAGAATTCAAGAATCTATAAAGAGGCTCTCTCAATCGGTTATAAGTCATGGCCTTCTGCCCCTTGGTTCCTTAACTCAAATAGCGCTACCCGGGGAAGGCGTTCATTTTGGAGCTTGGTTACCAATGGGAGAAAGGTCAGATTTGCTTGGTAGGCCAAATGGATGCCAAAACATTCATGTTGTAGATTCATCTGTACTACCCACAATTGCACCTGGCCCAATCACCTTTACAGTTATGGCTAATGCGAGACGAATAGCCGAGCAGCTAGTTTAATGAGAGTTGCAGTGACTGGTAGCACCTGTGCAATTGCAAGCCATGTAGTTGCAGGGCTATCTTCTGCAGGATACACAGTTATTGAAACCGGTGGCAGCACGTCGAATATTTGGCGTCTTGGACAAGAATTTCCATTGGGGCTTGACGCCGATGCGCTTATTCATCTTGCGCACGATAGGTCGCTTACGGTTAAGCAAAACATACAAGCTGCTAGTTTACTCTGCACGTCATTCAAGGGTCCAAAGATATTCCTTTCTTCGTTCTCTGCGCATTCAAAATCTCTTTCACGATATGGAAAATCGAAATTTGCCATGGAAGACCTATTCAACAAATCAAATGGTGCTTCAATAAGAGCCGGTGTTGTTTACGGCAATCAAGTTGGGGGTATTTTTGAACAATTAGAGAACTTCATTGCGAAACTACCCATTATTCCTGTCATTTTAAGAGGGCACCCGCTTCTCTTTACATCACATATCGATGATCTAGTATTTGAAATACTCTCTAAACTTCGAGCGGTCGATGGTCAGACAACTTTTGCTGCACATCCAAAACCAATTACCTTGAAAAATCTTTGCATCGAAATAAGCCATTCGGGCGGGTTTCAGAAGCCATTTCTCTTCATCCCAAAACAGCCAATTGATTCAATCGCAAGACTCTTGATACGTGTTATCCCAAACTTTCAATTAATGGATAGCTTACTTTCAATGTCCTGTGAGGTGAGTTATGGAGAACTTTCAAAGTTAAAGGTCCCTGAAACTACCTTCCGACCCTTTTCGCTAAGCTCTAAGAATTAGTCCAACCTGACAAGACCATTAGGTGTCGTTAAATGAACTGCAACGATTCCGTATTCACCATCATTTGTTGATGGGTCAATAAACTCAATATTTGCGCCATTTAAACCATTAAGAATTTCTGTCTTAAACCAAGAATCAGCGAGGTGATCAGTGTCAGCAATCGTGATCTTTTCGATTGCAGCAACAGCTTTTCCATCTTGTGATGGGTGATCTGCCGTTAACCATTGGATGAAGAATGGAAGTTCGCGAGAGTCGGTAATTTCATTAACTCCGATTTGCTTCCACTTTAGATCGCTGCCATCTGGACGTGTGCGGTGACCTTCGATTGCGCTACGCCCAAACTTCTCTTCAACCTTTGAAATGTCTTCAGTTGCAAAAACCCAAGTAAGCCAGCCTCCGCCTTCTTGTGCTTTCTTACTAACAGCTCTGCCCCAAGGAGTTTGCTCTGTTGCAGGGTGATCTAGTGGGCAGACAACTTCGATGTACTGACCGTTTTGAAGAGGCAGTGTGAAGTTGCGAGTGCCAAAGCGTGGGTGGACTCCACCATCAACGAAGGTACTGCCAAGGCGAGAGCCAAGGCGTTGAACGGTGTCGGCGAGCTGATCATGGGAAGTTACATATGAGACATGGTCTAAGCGCATGGGGAAATCTTGCCCTATGAAAGGGGGTGCTGCTTACCAAGAATGAGCATGGGAGTGGGCTGGGCAGGCGTGGAGTTTGTGCGGATTAGAGGGCTGGGGATAAGGCGGTGTGGGTGTCGGTGGCTCCTTTCAGACGTTTTTCAAGCATTTGGAATGACTCTTCGAGGCTGTCCGCGGGAGGTCAAAGGGCTTGAGATAGAAGGAAGCACTAGCGACTTCGTTAATCCGTAACAGAAAATGTCACGCAGAGTAATTCGTTTGTTATCACACTCCGGCAATAACCTCATTCATTACTTGAAAGATGAGTTAGGAAGTGAGAAAGCGATAATGCGTGAACAAGAAAAGCCAGTTTGGATTACACGACATGGTGTTGATGTGGCTGTGGTGATTAGTCCTGAACTTTTTGAAGAGCTCGTCTCGGCGAAAGAGGAACTTGAAGACATTGTCGCTGTGGATGAAGCGATGCTAGATAAGAGCCCTGGCATTCCTTGGAATCAAGTACAAAGAAAAATAAATATGAAGCTGTACGCATTAACTCTTAAGAGGAAAGTTTTACAGTACTTGTTTCGTAAACGCGATAATTAAGGATTGTCCATTTTTTATCGACTAGCCAGGGACCCTCTCGATAGTGACTGTGTCAAATGTTCCAGACTTCGTGACCGTTACTTTAATTCCATCGATAGTAAATGTCTCGCCCTCGTAACCAAGAATTTTGCTCGGGGTGTCAGGTCGTACAAACCACTCAGGAGCTTTTTCTTGGTCCACCCGTGCGTAATAAGACCACTGCTTCTGCTCCCAATCAAAACCATCAACACTTCGATCAAAGCGTGCATATAGCTTGCTTGTGTCTACTTTGGTCACGGTGACCCCAGCCATTCCCTTTGGAAAATGGGAATATGGCCCAGATCGCCGCGATTCAATAACGAGGATTTCCTGATCACTCAATTTAATCATTGCCGAAGTTTGTCCTTTAGGGTTCAAATCTATTGAGTCAAGTTGAATACTAGTTTTTTGTAATGTCGCTTTATCCAAACATGTGATGTTTTTCTCGTCATACCAGCCATTAACAAATCCACTCCACATATCAACATATGCAGGCGACCCGTATCCGAAGTCGCGTCCTATTGGGTTCTCAATGTTTGTTGGTCCAAGAAAGTGGAAATTGCCTGGAGCATGCAATGAGAATCCAATTCCATGCAAAACTTCGTGATAGTAGTACCAGGAAGTGTTTTGCGGAGTTCCTTTTTCATCGGTTGTTGGATCTCCGCCCCAGTAATAAGGAGAGAAATCGCCCCACGGTAGTTTTACTTTTCCACCTTTATAAGGCATATAGCCGTTATTGGTTCCAAAGAGTGACTCAGGAAAGTAGATGAGCACTATCTCGACATCTCTTAACGTCATCTTCTTGTCGATTTCTGTGAATACCTCCCGTGTCATTTGTTCAGTAGCAAAATCCGATGACTTTTGGTTGTAGTCGGTAGATAAACCAGGCACACGCGTCCATTCATTAAGCTCATGCCACTTCCACTGAAGTTTCCCGCCAGACCAAAAATCAACCCAAGAGTTGAAATTAGCTTGCAACATGGACTCTTGATCAAAAGGTTTTCCGCGGCCTGGGGCGTCGCTAAAATCTATTCCAACCAATGCAATATCTAAAGTTCCTGTCGAAGGCTTTATTCTTTCGTCGTTACTTGGGCGAGGAAAAGCGTGATTAGGTATTTGACCTTCTTTTGTACGACGGAAGTCACGTAGTTTGCAAACATCAATTGATTCTTTAGCACCGGAATATTTCGAAACAGTTGGATTCTTCTCTACAAATGCCCATGCATTCTGATCTCCACGAATACGACGACACTCCAAATAACCATTAGCAACTATCGATTGCCTTCCGACCTGTGCACACTTTCCACCTTCACGAAGTTCTAAACCAGTTGCATCTACCGGGTTTGAGCAGGGTAGTGAGGTAAAGCTATGTGCCTGACTATCGGTAAGCAAGACTCCTTTGCCATCAAGTTCAGACCACATTTTGACGCGCAATCCATAGCGAACATCACACAACAAGTTATCGATAGTTTCTGCAAACTGCTGACTTTGTGAATTCTTAATCGGTGATCGCCACAATACGTTTGAGTTTAAAAGTGATTCAAGACTTACTTGATAGGACTTGAAATCAGCACCTTTGACTCGAAGCTTAAGTGAATTCGCAGGGGTAACATCTGAGTAGATCTCTTGAACACCTTTCTTGGGAACCGTAATTGGCCCTGGGATGATCGGTACTCCATAAAAACACTTGTAGGGCAATCAGAGAATTGGGCTCGCGGTGTTTCAGGATGCCTACCTATGGCTGAAACTTCATTGCCTTCAAGGTCACGATAAGAAATGAACTCGTGGGCGTAAATCACATAACAAATCGTTCCTTCAACAAAAAAACTTATGTTCTCGGCATAATCTTTGATTA
>Ga0164292_10001683_pt1 | contig 17974 bp, 29 predicted proteins | sample GEODES117metaG_FD_111486 | JGI IMG/M metagenome (GOLD analysis project Ga0164292, IMG submission 111486) | Eutrophic lake water microbial communities from Lake Mendota, Wisconsin, USA - GEODES117 metaG | ecosystem: Environmental > Aquatic > Freshwater > Lake | place: USA: Lake Mendota...
CATCCTATTGGAATCTATTGATTCGTCTTCAGTTAAGTATACAGGACAATGCACTTTTATGTGGCCGTGAAAGTATATCTTTCTGCTCTTTTTATTCTTTGAATCTTCTTCAAAAGAAGGGCTTTCTTCCATGTATAAGTATCCATTATTGTCTATAAAATAACTATCTAAAAAGCATTCCATAGATTTTGATTTAAATCCTTCAGCAGCAAAAGCATAATAGATATAAGACTTGTAGCTGTGTGGAATCCAAGGCTCTACCGGCAGAGGATAATCAATATGAAAAAAATCGTACGTTCCCATAATTAACTATATTATAGCAGCTCAAACCGCAATTTGAGGTCCTATCAAACCGCAATTTGAGGTCCTATTGATTTTAAAACATTACTATTACAGCTAGTTTTTAATTTGGAGATTTTTATGCAAGATGTTCCTGAAGCTTTACCCGGAAAATTGTGGGATAGCGATAGGCTTTATCATGGAACTAATTTTAAATTTAATCTTGGAGACGTTGTTCTTCCAGCAGAAAGAGCTGGAGTAAGTTCTAATTTTAATGAAGAATTTGCTCCAGGACTTAGACAACATGCTTTTGCTACATGGGACGTTAGAGGTGCTCAAAAGTGGGCTCAAACTGCTGCAAAAAAACAAGGTGGTCTAGCAAATGTTTATCTTGTATCTCCCTTAAATGAAAAATTGGATGCAGAAGGTTTTTTTACAGACTTAGACCTTGATCCTAATTCAGAATCTGGAATTAGATCTAAATCTGGATTTAATATCCAAGGTAGATTGACTGAAGAAGTTATTGAAGAACAAGCCAACGTACAGGCTGCAAGAAGATTAGTAACTAACTCAATGAATGATTTAAGAATTGACGATTACGGTCAAGCTTTTTTCTTGCACTCTTCAAAATATGAAATAGCTGTTGGCGATGTAATTAAAACAACTTCTCCAGAACGCCTAGGAAAAGGCATGGCAGGAGATGCTCTACTTGGAAAAAGTTATGCCTATGATGCACTTAACCAAGGTTCTATTTCAAACGCTTTTTCAACCCATGGAACTGGTTTCATATATATTACTCAAGCAGATGCTAGCTTAGTTGGTCCTGATTTAAACGCAGCATTGGCAGATTCTAGAAAATTTGCTGGAACAAATGCAAGAGCAATAGCACGGAGAGCAGACTATCTTAGATAGAATTGCTATTGAACCAAATATGTCATTTGAAGATGTTGATACAAGAGTGAGAGAAGCTCTTTCTAGGCAAAACATAGTCTTTAGGACAGCAGAAGAAGAAAAACTAGCTAATTTTACAATGCTTCTAACAGAAAACGCTCAAAAAGAAGCACTTGAATACGAAGGAGCACACTATCGAAAAGCTGCTATGGTGCATGAAAAAATGATAAAAGAAAACAAATTAATATATCAATTAGGCGACCCAAATGCTACACTTCCAGATAATGTTTTTGAGGAAAGGGGTCAGCTATGGACCAAGAGTGAAGATGGATCTAAAGTAGGATTTCTTCAAGATCCAAGAGTTAGAGGCCCACTTGCTTTTACTAGAGAAGCATATGAAAAAGATGGAATAGAGGGAATAATTCAGTCATTAAAAGATGAAGGATATGAGGCCGCAGGTACAGCAGGATTTACTGGAAAATCTTCTGATGACGTACTCAGGATCCAAGAGCAAGTAGTAGAACACGTAAGGAATAATAATCTAGCTGCACAAATATCTAACCTTCCTTCTGTGCATTCGCAACCTCAGCCTACAACAGAAAGTGTTTCTTTTGCTAGAAGAACCCTACTTAATATCATAGAGGGATCAGAACTAGCTGCTAAAGTAATGAGATACAAAGTCTGAGGTCCTATTAATTTCTTTGTATAAATATAAAAAAGTTCTAAAACAGTTTTGCCTCTTAAAATTTTTTTCCCAAATTTTACCTATATAGGTTTTTTAAATTAAAAAATATAATATTCCGCGTTTTAGTTATTATCTGCAACTGCGTCTTCTAGTGGGGAAACTATAATTGTTTCGCCATCTGAAGTAACGCCAAAGATACATCCAACATTGTTACCTTCAGGATCAGAAGAAGCATAAATCTTACTTCCGTCATTAAAGATGATTGCTACTGGATATCCACCACGGGAATTTTCCCAACCTTCAGCTTTAAGCTCTTCTTTAGTTAGCATTCTTACTTCAGCTACCATTAATCCTACAGGATATGCTGCTTTGTCTAAACTGGTCATTTTGTTCCTCGTATCTAAAGGGGTTTGTAGGGCTCTTAAATAGGCTTGACGCATTTCATAAAAATCAAGCATCTGTTACAGTGCCCCATTCATGGTGGATAATTTCACAAGTAAATTTACAAGAAGGACACCTAGGAGTACCATATTGGCTCATCATAGAATGAGATGGTTTATCTCCGCATTTACATCTTAGTACTAATTCCGGTCCCCAAGTTCTTATGAGTCTTGTTTTAGCGGACTGAGAGATAGGGATAGACAAAGAAGATTGAGAAATCATCTGTTTCTCCTCTAGTGATAATGCTTATTACTGTGTATGTCATTAAAGTTTTTTGTTTTAGATTGAACTAAAGAATTAATAGCAGTATGCAAAGAAGGCCAATCACGCTTAAGGTCATTAAGAAGATTTGATAACATCTTGTCATGCAGCGGTTCATTAACGCCTTTATTAAAAATAGCTTTATAAATTTTGTAGAGAGCTTCTCTTTCCTTAAAATTTAATGATCCATAAGTATTGTAACTAAAGTCAATGTTGTCCTTAATGTCCATATATGGATTTTTAGGAGTTTTATCAATAAATTCTTTAATGTCCATATATGGATTCTTAGGATATGGATTCTTAGGAGTTTTACCAATAAATGTAGATTTCTCTTCTTTTACTGAAGTTTGATCTTTGTTAGAAATAGAATTTGCCAGACTAGCAATAGAAGATGCTAGATTGTTTATTGCCTGAATAAGAGATTTCATTTTTATCCTTTTTAATAACGAGCTATTAAATTCAATCTTTGAATCTCAGCTTCTAAACTCTGCAACTTGTATTCCATAGAACTTATATGGGTGAGTAGTAAAGATATAGTATTTGAGGCAGATTGACAAATATCATAAACATTTTTAGAATCATGAATTGTTTTATCAGCTTCATTGAGAAGTGAATGAATTAATTCTTTAGAGCTATCTAGAATATGTTCTGACATAAAAACATTATATCAGCTAAAGCCAGATAACTTCTTGTTTAAGTTCTTATACAAATTTTTTTCTTCTGAAATTTCAGCTAAAGCATTATCAAGTAAAGATAATAGCAATTTGTCAAAATTACTTAAAAGGCTAGTGTCAAAGTAAACTTTGTTGGTAGAAATTTTATCTTCTGTATTTGAAGAAGAAGAAGATTCCTCTTTATTATTAGGATAATTACATGGCCAGTTGGGATGAATCATCATAAGACTAATTCTTTGGGAGTAGTTAAAAACCGGAATATAATATACGCAAGCTCAAATAAAGCAGCGAGGATCTGAACAGTAATGCCTGTCATAATTTTCTATCTTTCTTTTATGTTACAAGTCGGTGATTAGATAGATATTATATTAGTTCTAATAAATATACTTTATGTAGTCTCTTTTTACAGGTGTGAGAAGGTGCTTCATCTATAGCTACACATACCTTAACGTACACTCCACAAGAATGGCATTTCCATTCACTGTTAGGTTTATATCTTAAGGTAGTATTCTCTTGCTTAGGGGCATTGATTGTCAGATGAGAAGAATCAACAGAAGGAGCCTGTAGACATGATGGGCAAAGCCTAGGTTTTCTCCCTCTTGCTTTAGGACGCTTCCATTGAAGATTACATTGGATACAAGTTAGTTCGTCAAATTCTTCCATAGTTGTTCCTAAATTTTTTCTTGAAAATGACAATGAAAAGGTGCTCCGGTATAAGGGTCATACTTTGAGGCAACTGCTATAGCTTTTAAAGCTGCTTTTTTAGCCTGAGCTACTGTCATCTTTTTTGATGAACCAAGAACATGCAAAGCGCCAAGAGCGTAAGCACTTCCGGTTCCAAGAGCATACATGCCACTTATATCAGAGGTCCAAGAGTAGTCGCCATCAACAACATATATGCAACCTGAGACTACGACTAAAATTGTAGATCCATGCTCAGCAATGTGAGTTGAAGTATCTCTTTCAGGAGCAGCATATCCTTGTTTTTCAAAACATTCTCTAAGAGAAGGTATAAACTTTGTAGTTATAAAGTTGTCTAACTTTTTTCCAGTTGTTCCAGGAGGTACAACAGGAGGAGTAAAGGCGTGATGAAGAATATTAATTGCGCGCATATCTCCAGCTGCACCTAAAAGGTATCTTCCATTTTCTGCAACTTTAGCAGAAGTAGAAGATAGTGTAGTTATCTGTGAAGCAAAACCACCTTCATCAACGGTGGATATGCGAGAATCACTACAAACTAAAGAATAGTCTAATCCCTGAATAGCTATAATGGTAGTCATTTAATTCCTCGGTATATTTAAATATATTACATTATACCTTAGAATAAGATTAAATTCAATCTTTAGAAGGATTAAAATATAAAGAACCAAAAACCTCTATAGCTATGGAGTTAATTTCTTTAGAATTAGAAAAGGAATTATATTGAACATATTCATTATTTAAAGAATGAAAGTAATGTTTATATTTTTTATTTTTAAACTTTCTTTTGTTCTTTGCCAAGAGTTTCGCCCTTTTTATAAATACAGGTGCCATTTAAATTATTTCTAATTTTAGAGTTAAAATATGCCCCAGCTGATTCAGCTGAAATAAACTCAGCAAACTTGTCATACGACACAGAGTCATAATGCCAAATGGCTCCAGAATGGAATATTACTATCAAGCCCTCGGTATCTTCATCCCATGCAGCAGAGTGAAGAACAGAACTATCACGAAATTGTTTAAATTTAATTGTTGACATATCAACCACCGTTCAAATTGTAGAAACTTTCATACTCTGATAATCCATTGCACCTTATGCAATTAAGGGGATTATCTTCATGCTGTGAATCGTGTTCACGGTACAAGGAAGTAGCTATTTGCTTCCAGTGATTAAGTTGTGCAAGCATGACTGAATTGCTTTGAGTAAGTAGCTTGATATTATCAAGAAGTGCATTTACATCTTCTTGTGAAAATATTGGGTCATTATTCATATAGTGCCTCCACTAGGACTCGAACCTAGAACGAGAAATTAGAAGTTTCTTGTTATATCCCTTTAACTATAGAGGCTTGTTAAAGATAATTATACTGTTCTCTTGTTTGAATATCAACAAAAAGATTTGATTCTAAAAGAAAATCTTTATAAGAAACAATGTAATAGAATCCATTACTCCAGTAAGCACCTTGAACTAAATATCCATCAAAAGGTTTGAATTCACTTATCTCATGCCAATCGCCCATAGAATCCATTACATACCTAAAAATTCCAAGAGGTTTAGGAGTCCATAATTTTGCAATAACGTTATTTGGCAAAGCGACAGAGGCATGCAAAAGAACGTATGATTCTATAGCAGCGGTAACTTCCTCTATTGGTAAGGACTTAGAAGAATAGGAAAACCAATTATTCTGCTGTATTTGAGAAAGAAAATAATGAGAATCTTCTTCATCTAAAGATGACTCAAAAACAGATGTCCTTTGTAATAGATCTAACATAATTAACTGCCAACAACTAGTTTAACGTATAAAGTTTTTCTTTCAATAGATGTAAGAAATTTTATAGTGTTAATTCGCCACTTGTTTTGCTTTGTTATGAATGATTCAATATCAAAGTTTGAATAACCTTCATCTTTCATTTCCAATACTTTAATTTTGTTCTTTGCTTTATTGGAACTTAACTGAAATTCAACATCTCTTCTAATTACTCTTAAGTTATATAACCACATATCCATATTGTTTATGAGGTGAGTTTTTTCTTCTGGAGTTGATTCATTTTTAACATCACGAATAACAAGATCCTTAAATGAATCTAAATAATCTGAATCAAATTCATCAACTGTATTGGTATTTTGATTGTTCATATGTGTCTTTCGAATAGCAGAACTGATAGGCTTGTTGTATGTCTGAAATAAACTGTTCAGAATATTGACCAGAGGACCTAGTGCAGTAAGCTGGTGAGTATGTTGGTATTATTGGCCAGTAACCAAGCCAAGATAATATTCCTCTATATTGTTTAAGCTGGACATCAGCATTGAGTAATGTAGCTAAGGGTAGTAAACCTAGAGTAACTATTAGCTTTGGATTAATCAATTGAACCTCAGTATGAAGAAACCCTGAGCAATTAGTTATCTCAATGTTTTCTATTTTTCTAGAAACAGGGCACCTAGTAACGTATGTTAAGCATACATTTGAAGAGTTAAAGCCAACTGATTTTATAGTAGATATAAACAAATCTGTTGACTCTTGATCAAGCTTAGGATTATCTAATATAAATAATACATCTGGATTTTGATAATTCCATTTTGGAAGCTCTGAAGACTCAAGCATAGTAGAACACTTCCTACAGTTTTTAGTAACTGTATGAAGGTCTTTCAAATTAACGTTATTATTAGAAGTAAGAATATTAGATCTTACATCTTGAAAAAGTGTAGTTAATTTATCATTAGGAATATGCTTTGCAAAAGTCTCGTATATGTGAGACAATAAGTTAGTTTCCCCAAGACCTAGATATAATCCGGTCTTGGGGATTAACTTAGAATTTTCACCAGAAAGAGCTTCTTTAATTAAAGAATCTAAATCTTCCTGTGAAAAATCATCCATCAGAACTCTGAGGGAATTGAGTTACCAGATGGTGAACTAGAGGATCCTTCTGATTTAGTAGAATCTCCCTTTGGTGCAGAAGCTGCATATGTAACATGCTCTGCAACAACTACGACTTTTGATCTATTTTGGTTATCTTGCTGCCAACGTTCTTGAAGCAGTCTTCCAATAATAGAAATCTGTGAACCCTTTTTCATTTTACCGCCAGTAATTTGGCTGTGAACAAAAGAAGCATTCTTATTTGCAAAACCGTCATTATCCTTAAGGTAATAAGTTATATCAAAATAGCCAGAAGTAGACTGTGATCCTTTTTCGGAACCAGCATAATCTACTGCTACTCTAAACTTTGCAATTTTGTCATTTATAATTTCTGGGTCAGCAACGACACCAGCAGTAAGGTTGATGATATTTTTTGGATCTAACATTATCTATAATCTCCATATAGTCACTTAGTTTGGTTATTGTTTTCAATTGCTTCTCGAATATTTTCGACAAGCCTTTCTAAAAATTTGCATGCTTCATCTGCGCCAATTGCCGGACCATAATCTATGGTGTAGTAATCTACTAGACTAACAAACAAATTATATATTCCGGATTTTAAATCCGAAATGACATCAGTAGAAACGTAATCACTTACTTCTTCTACTAATTTAGGATCTTCATCACTCATATTATACCCTCTTTGATAGAGCTTGATCTATCATTTCTCCTAATATTTTTTTATCCTTAAAACCTTTGTCATACAATATAGATATTATAGGTTTTGGATCTATATAAGAGTAGGTAATAAGTTGTAAATTAAGTACATCGTTAAGATTATATATCCTATACTTATTTAGATCTCTTTTTGGAACTGGATACTTTTTTGTTTTCTCGCGATTTGCAACAGTTAAAGGAGAGACATTAAGTATTTGAGCAACATCTGAACGAGTAAATATTGGTTCTGATACTTTTTTATAGCTCATTTTAATTTATATACCTTTTTAAGTATTTATATATATTTATATAGTACCATAAAAAGATAGAATAATCAATAATTACACCTGTTGACAGTTTTGTCTTAGGGCATTAGCATAAGCATTAAAAGAAGAGATCTGATTTATTTTTTGATTAAGATAGGCTTCACAACTTGTGTAATAAGGATATGAAACAGAATCTACAAAAAGATGATAAATAACAGATTGATATGTTTTTTTAATTTTATTAACTGGGCCAACAAAATTTATAAAATCTGATATATTAAAATCATCTGAATCATCTATAGAATTTAAATAAAGATTTTTATACTTTGGTGAATAATTGAATATAAAATCTTTATCTTTATCAAAATTTGAACAATAAGATGGATTAGCCCAAGTCGAAGAGGCAACATCTTCTAAAGACATCTGAGATATCAATTTATAAAAAGTCTTAACACTATCAAGGTTAGACATGCTGTCTTCAATAAGTTTTTTCATTATAGGATTATGAACAGTGTTATGATATATCTGACTCGATGTTTGATTAACGCATTCATGAAGGTCAGCATTAAAACCAGTATTCCAAACCCAATCGTAAGCAGAAGCGATTACGCCTTCTAAGCTTTGAGGATAGCGAGATATTTCTTCATACTCATCAAACATTGGATTGCATAAAGTGCCATCAGCAAAGAAATTATTTACATAAGGCATATAAAGCTGGGTATCAGGTCCGCGAAGTGGAGTATTTGAAAAGAACATTTTGACATAAGTTGTTCTATATTTTGAAATAGGATTAGTAGAATATTGAACTAAATATATTTGCCAAGGAACAGGAATCTCATAAACATTTTGAATCAAATCTTCTTGAGAAATATTATAGCTATCATCATCTTCATCATCTGATTGATAACCTTCATGTGTAGCTGAAGAAATTTGATCAACAGAATAATCTATATAATTAATAAGCTTATGAGTTGGAGGGCGTTCAAATATTAAAAAACCAGGTATAGAAAAACGCAAACCTGGAGGAAGCAAACCAGATTCTAGTGTTTTTTTATTTAATGAATTATGATATTCAGATAAACTTGATATATCTCCACTCATTGAATACATTGTTCCAAAATCATCTTTTATATTAAGTTCAGAATAATAAGAATTTGGATCTTCTCTCCAACCATAATGACCTTGTTTAGTTTTTGTAAAGATAGATAAGCTAGACATTAGCAGACTCCAGAGTTAATTTTGGAAACTTAGAAAAATAAAAATCAACATCAGCATAAGGATCAACAATCTCAACAGAATCTTCAGTAATAATTATAAAATTATTCTCTTTATAATTTCGAAAATCTACATAAGATATTGATTGTTCGTCATCATTTTCTATTAACTTATTAATAGATTTTAAATTTTCAGAATAAAGAAGATCGTAAATTTTAAGAACTATATCTTTTAATTTTTCATTAGCTTTAGGAGTATTAGAATCTAAAAAATTAAGATAGTCGTAATCAATAAGAGCTATGTATTTTGAATTAATATAACTTCCTGAAGAAAAATTATCAGGAAACAATATCTTAGAAAGATGATTGTAAGAGTTAAAGGTTGAAACGTTTTGAAGAACAGCATCTAAATTAAAAGCTTTAATTCCATTGTTATTTTTAAATTCAGTAACAATTGAAGTAACTTCTTCAAGGGAAAGACCACTAAAATATTTTAAGAAATTTAAAGTAAATTTTTTCTCAGATACTCTTCCAGTAGAACTAATACTAGGAGAAATTTTCTTTGACTTATCTCCATAGGTTATAGTTTTAAAAGCAGAAATAGTTAGGGTAGAATTATCTTTCTTAAAACAACGAGATACTTGATTTCGAAAAAACCCAACTCCTAAATCGGTATTCCATCCTCCAGACATATAATCATTAATTATGAAATTATATATTGTAGATATGTCAAAGCTTTGCGTAGATGAAAGATGTTGTTGAAGAAGAATACTTGTTTCATTTAAGCACATCCTTGCATCCATGTACATATTTGGATAAATGCATGGGATAAAAGAATCTTCATTTGAGTTTAAAGGGCCATCATTAAAGTAAAGATAAGCATTATAATAAGACTCTTCTGGAATAACATGTAATAACATTAAAGTCCAAGGAACCCAAATATCAAAAGTAAAATCTTTTTTAGAAGATTGATGTGACTTAGCGTTCTTAAAGTTAATTGTTGCCTTAAATGGAGGCCTCTCAATTAACCATACGTTTTTATTATCAGTATAACGAACAGCTATTGGATAGAGATCATTGAAGTCATTTAATTGATGAGATGGAGTAAAAGTCTTTTTTATAGAATCAATAATACTATCAGTTTTTACTGTTTTAAAATCTAAAAGTAAAGGAACAAGATTGTTTTGTACTGCAGTAAAACCGCAATACCGAGGTATATCTAGATTTCGTTCAGCAAAAGATTCTTTAAGAATTTTTAAATATGCAGGTGGAAACAAAGAAAGACTTTCATAGTATAAAGGTCTTAGGTTAAATTCAGTTTCAACCTTAGTAATACAATCATCATTAGCATAAATATAGTCAAGCATAGAATCCTTAAGCGTTTGTTAAATAACTAAGATAAGAAACTTTAGAAGCGTTTTCTTGAGATTTTTGTTCTACAAAAGAAGAAATAACATTTTCGTTAGTTGCTGTTGTGTTAGAATGAATTTCTTCTATAATATTTTTAAGTTCAAAATCAAAAGAATCTTTTTCTATTTTAGAATAAAAATCAGCATAGTATGATAGTTCATTAAGAATATTATTATTTAAATCTTTAATAAAAAACTTAATAGAACCCATAGAAGTTCTGTGAAAATCTACTGTGTATACTGCAGTTTGGTCTTTGACGGTAAACTTAGCATATTCGCCGGCATCTGCAACATAGGATGGACATGTTACATGTACAGAACCAGCAGAACAGTAAAGACCATAAGGTGAGTCAGGGTGAGAACAAGTTGAAATGTTAACTGGATTTGCATATTTATAATGTACAGAAAGGTTTTCTGCACAACTAAAATATTTACAAGAAACACAAGAAGACTGAATTGGTTCAACTAATTGGGCTGAAACAATATTGCCCTTTTCAATTCCTTGAATAGATAAAGATGTAATATCTACGTTAGTTATTTCGCGAATTCTAGTAATTGCTTTAGAATTAAAAACATCTACAGGATGTAAATCTGATTCAATTATGCTAACTAAGAGATCAATTAGATCAAAATCTTCAGAATTATTTTCAGTTTGAATCTGAGAAAGTAAATTACGAAAATGAGCAACAACAACACTTTTTTTTAATGTTCCCACAATTATCTCCAAGTAGTTTGATAAACAGAATAAATTTTTTTATTTAAATCATCTATTTGTTGATTAAGTTCTTTTATTTTAAGATCTTTCAGATCAAGTTGATTTAATAAATAACTATTATCAACAAGAGAATTACTTAAATGAGAAATAGACAGAGAAATTTGAGAAAGAATTTCTTCTGGAGAATTAGTGGTAGAAATCATTTCTAGATGGGATTCGGTAAATTCTTGAGATTTGATTACAAAAGCTTTTCCAGAACCAGCACCAATTTGAGTAATTCTACCAGATGATTTAAGAAGATTAAAAATTGATTCAGAAATAGAAGGAAGAAGATCAGAAAAGAAAGTAGAAATAAATTCTTTCTTAGAAAAAGGAAAAAAGAAATAGTCAATACCCTCTGAAGAAGGCGCATACAACTCTAAAGTAGAGATAATAGAAGAAGATGTACATAGAGCCGTTAGAGAAGTATCTTCTGATATTAAATCAGAATAATCAGATAAAGAACTCCCATCAGCAAGGTATGATCTAAACCGAGAATAATCTCCAGTGTTTATTACATGTGCTGCTAAACAGTTAAATTCTGTAGACTTTGTATTATGTTCTGAAGAAAACCGTTGGTAGGTAATAGAATTTAAAGTTTCTAAGTTATCAATATTAGTTATCATATTTTTGAGCCTCTACTGAGTGAAAGGATAGTGTTTTAGATTCAATGAACTTCTTTACAGGAAGTGAAAGTACATGTAAAGAAGTCATTTGTGGATACATTGATTTAACAATAGGGTATATTTTGTTAATGCATGATATATCTTTTATAATATCAATTGAATGAGAGTCTACAAAAAGTAGACAATGACCATTGCTCTCAGAGGTCAGATGACTTTGATTCAACCACGTCATTAATGGCTGAGGCAAGTCTTTCATCCTGTTGGGCCACGAGTGTTTTAGATCCATCTTGCATAACCTTTAGCATTTCTCGTCTAGCTTGGCTGACGTTATTTTGAAAAACTTTTTGCTGATCTTCAGTAGCAAAAGAAATTTGAGCTAGAAGCGCTTCCAAAAACACAGCTTGCTCACCAAATCCTACGACCAAGGTGGCAATCTGCTTTTCAAAAGATTCAAGCTTATCATCAATTTCTTTAATTCTTGAATCTGTGAGCTTAGATAAGCTGATAATAACTTCTTCAACGTAAGACTTTAGTTCTTCAGTTGACATAGAAGAATCATTATTATTTTGATCAGACATTTTATACCTCATACCAGTGTTGGTTATTTGCTACATAAGAGTATAGCGCAAGATCAACAATATAGGAAATAGAAGAAATATCTTGGCGTGTTACTTTGATAGAATCAACAGAAATTGGAGACTTCATATCAGGAATATAAGCTCCAGTATCTGAAACTCGTGCAGTAAAATGGCCAGCTTTCCATACAAAAGCATTAGAATCATAAGTATCACCAGAAGACCAGTGATGTGCCTTGAAGATTCTAGATACAGGCTTTCCGTCAATCTTTCCGCCACCATAGGAAGCATAAGCTTCTGGTGTAGGTATTCCCAATCTATCATTTGCAGGATATATATCAGCTGCAGTTCCAAGAGTAATTGATTTAAGATAAGCAGCAAAGTCAACAGCGTCAACATAAAGCTGAGTGTGTCCTAATAACTTTCCATCAGGAGAAGTTTTACCAATATCTATTTTAAATTTCATACCAGTAAACCAAGGGCGAATAGAAAGAAATCCGCTTTGAGTTTTGGATCTAAACCACTTCTTATAAAGATCATTTTCGTAATCTTTATCATCTTTAGAAAAGACTTTTTCAGGGGAATTAGAATCGTCATCAAGGGTAGTTAAAAACTCTTGAACAGATTCATAAACTTCATCTGACATTTTTATATCTCCTTTTTAATTTGAAATAGGAATCTTTGCGAAGGAATTTCTGGCAATTGAACGATTTGGATTAAGTACATTTTGTGCTTCTGTGTATTGATCAGTAGAAGCCCAGTCCCACTGATCAAGAGCTGTTCTATACAATTCTTGAATCATTGGTCGAGACTTATTCCAAAGAATATTTCTCATTTTAGAAACATGAGAAAGTATATCTTGAGTATTGATTGCTCTGAGCTCAGAGGAACTAACAAAGAATTTAACTTCTGAAATAAGACTCTTAATTTCTGCACCGGTAAAGTACTGAGTTGCATTTGCTAATGCTTCAGTATTATACACATGGGGTGTATTTATTCCAGAAAGGTAAATTGAAAAGATAGATTGACGCTCTTCAAGAGAAGGAAGGCCAACAAATAAAATTTTATCAAAACGATCTGCGCGTAACATCTCTGGCTTAAGATGCTCAAGCTGATTAGCTGCACACATCAAGAAAACATTTTCAGGAAGTTCCTGAAGACCAGTAAGAAATTCTCCATGAACACGATCAGTCGTGCCACCATCTACCTGGGAAGAACTTTGTCCACCAGATAGATCTCGACCAAATTCGTCAATCCAAACACATAATGGGGCCATAGCATTGATCTGTTTAAATACTGCGCGCATATTAGCTTCTGATTGACCGATATAAGAGTTCATGACTTGACTAATGCCGGTGCGAGCAAGATCTAGACCAAGAGCATTTGCAGTTGCCTCACAGATGGCAGATTTACCAGTGCCCGGAATACCAACCATAAGCATGCGTCTGATTGGGGAAATTCCAAATTGCTTAGCTTGTTCAGGATTATGCCAAAGGTTAGCGTTTCTAGAAATAAGATCTTTAATAAAATCAAGACCACCAATATTATCAAAAGTAATTTGAGGTTTAATAATCTCTAGGATGCCGTTCTTCTTGACTGAGCTCATTTTCTGCTCATAAATATAATCAGCAGAAACTTCACCAGTTTCAAGAACAGAGGTCAAAGCAAGATTAATAAACTCAGTTTCAGAAAGGCCCAAAGCAGAAGAAGCAATAGCTTTGTAATCAGATGTAACAAGTTGATTATTAGAAGAAGAATTTATGTGAGCAAGTACTGTAACAAAATCTTCTATAGAAGGATACTCAGTTTCTATAGAGTTAAACAAATGAGCAAAATTTTCTGGAGCAGAAAAATGAGAAACAATAATATATTGAATAGGCATAGAAGCAAGATCATTAGACCAAAATGCTTCACGATAAGTTACATTAGCGTTATTAAAAAGACCTGCGTACATTTCTACAAAGCCATCAGGATTTGAAAAAACATCAAACATAAATGTCTTTTGAGTTTCTATTTCATATTTAGAAATAAAATCATGAGCAACAGAAAAATCAAAAGTTACTTTCTTAATAACCTGAGCTGGATCATCTGGACTAGGCATGTCAACTAGAACGGGTTTCCATGATCCGTTTTTATATTGACAAAAACCGTTGATAGGATCAATGATAAAGTAACTACGATCAGAAAAATTAACGATTGATTCTAAAGCCTTAGAGGTATCCATCGTCTTAACCCACAAAGATGGGTAACCAAGTTTAATTTGAGAAAAAAGCATAAAATCCTAAAAATAACGGGTGGCTTTATAAAAAAGTGGGGGAGTGTATCCAGCTAAAAGCCAACACACTCCCCCACGAATGGGAAGCTAGTGAGGGAAAAAGGTTAATTAACCCTTTTCGCCTGCACGGCGGTGGAACTCTACGTTGTCATTTGCTCCAACAACATAGTCTTCATCAAGCTTGTCTTTACCTTTGTAAGCTACAGCGTCTGAAGGAATTCCCCAAAGCTTGGAAAACTGTTCACGGATATCCTTTACAGTCTTTCCTGAAACTGGAGCAGGCTGTGTGTAAACACCAAAGCGAACGTTGGCCATCTGACCAGACGAAGGCTGTGATGCTGCACCGGAATTGTTAATTGCAGTCATTTTATTCTCCTAATTAGTTATTAACAGTAGATACTAGAGATGGACGACGATCATAAGGTTCTGCTTTGCCAATTGCAAGGTCAAAGTAAATCTCTGCTTCGTCAGGGCTTTGTTTGGCAACAATTGTTTTCTGAACTCTTCCAAGCAAATATGCAGCAACAGCCATATTTGTAGCAAGAATTTGAGTTCCTCCTTCAATTGATGCGCGTTCCTGGCAAGATAACTCTCCTGGATTTTTATCAGGAGGATTATCATATTCAGGATGGTTATTCACTGGATGGTCAGTAACGTCATAGCCGTCACGACGTTGATAATGATAGATGCTACCAAAAAGAGCATCATCATTTCCACCAGTAAAAATATCAATATTATTTAATTGAGATGCAGCGTCAAACAAAATTTTACGAGCAGCAAAATTATCTACAACTGCAAATACAACATCATTCTCAGAGATTAAAGAAGAAGCTTTAATCTTAGGAGACTCTTCATCTGCAACACCAGCAAAGTTGTCATCAACAACCCATTTAGGAACTGGAATAAAAGTTGTATTGTCAAATTGTTGAGTTAATCTATGAGCTGTAGCAATTGCTTTATTTCCCATTTGAGTAAAAGATTGACGTTCTTTATTGCGCTCTTCATAAGTATCGCCATCAACAATTATAAGAGCAGAACCAGGATACTTATACTCTAATAAACGAGCAAGACCGTCAGCAAGCCATGTGCCAATGCCTCCAGCTCCAACAAGAACAAACCTTTTTTGCTCAGTCATAATAATATTCTCTTTCTGCTATATAGTCAAATTCACTTTTTGAATTTTTGTAATGAACAAATGAAGCACAAACATCAATTGGATCATTTATTGTGAATCCTTCTTGAACAAAATCTACGATAGCTTCTTTAAAAGAAGGACAAGAAACATCATAATAATTTATACAATTAAAACAATCAGTTTCTATTTGATAAACAAATCTTTTTTTGTGAGCTTCATCAAACTCTTTAATGTTAGATTCTGTAACAGTTTTCTTACATGAACAAAGATGAACATCAGTAAGGTTAACACCACAGCAAAGAGTTTTTTCTTCATAAACAAAATCATCATCTGGAACAACATCGGATCCAGCTGCAAAAGGATCTAATCCTTGAGGTTTAATATTTAAAAGAAAATTAGAAACAGGATTATGTTCATCTACACAGTAGATATAATAACCAACATTGGGATCCAGTGCTCTACTGGAACAATAGTGATGAATCATAGTGATGATGTCATACTGTCCCATATCTTGAGTAATTATAGGAGTGTCGCAAGTTGGACAAAATCCAGACTTAATTGCTTGAAGTTCTAAAGGAAAAGAACAAATCAAGCAATCAGCTGACATAACAGATTCAAGATCAATCTCAATTGCAACAATAGAATCATGAGGAATAGAATCTAATTCTTTTAGAAAAATAGATTTATCAAATGATTTATGGGTAGTAGTTTCCGTACCAGCTGTCGTAGGTTGCGAGTTGGGAGGTTGTTGAGCCCACATCTTTTGGTACGACTGGGTTTGTGTAAGAGTAGCCTGAGTAGCCTGAGTAGCCGAACCCCCCATATTGAGGGGTTGGACTTTTTTTACTTTTTGGGTCCATTCTACAACCTCAGGATCAGGTGATTTAGATACAAAAAGTGGCTCAAAAACATCTTCTGGCTTAAGGGTAAAAGCAGTTCCACCCATTTGAAGCTCTATATGATATTGAGTTGCTCCATTGTTAACAGTCTTTTGCCAACCATAAGTAATATGAATGCCATCAAAGTCTGCTTGATCTTCATGATCTGTGCCAGATGCATATGCAGGCATATCAGGATGAGAGTGAACAGAACCAACAATCATAGCTTCATCTGGTTTAATAGCAACAATGCTATCAGCATCGTACTTGCAATGAACAGAAGTGTTTTGTTGTTCAGGAACTAGCACACCCCATCCATCAGGTCCTTCTTTAGTTGGATCATAAGTAAGTATTACGATAGATTCAGTATGATGTTGCGCGTCAACTAAGCGGAAGAATTCATCAAGCTTATCTACAATAGTCCGAGGAATGTAAGGCATTGTATATTGTGCAACTTCTTCAACAGATGCAAAGTTTGAACCTAAAGGATCAGAAGAATCTGATACAGAACGACCAACAAAGTTATTGACAACTTTAAGAATAGAAGGAGCATAACTTACAGAAGTAGACTGTGTTACAACTCCTTTTGAATCTTTAGTCTGAACATTTTTGTAAGTTGCTTTATCGCAAATTAAATAATAAATTTGAAATCCAAATGATTCAATTACTTCACAAATATCATCTACGACTTCCCAGTTGTTTGCAACGAAACAAGGGGCACCGTTAGACATCCAGAAATAATTCATATCATCTAGAGTGTAGTTAACTACATTCTCTACTGTAGACATAAAACTCCTAAAATATTAATTGGTTGTGTTTTTTATTGATATTAAAATGGATTATCGTAATCAATAACAGGATCATAAGAATAACTATGATTTTTGTCATGAGAATTTTTATTGTAGTTTTCAACATGAAACTTATTAAAATTATCAAATGAAACAGGAGTAAAACTAATAGTTGGAGAAGAGTCTGGAGCAAAATTAATTATTGCACAAGATTTACAAACTCCAAATACATCTATATCAAAAGTTTCATCATCGTTTAATGGAACAGTCATTGTAGTTTTGGGGCATTCAATAGAATCTTCTAAGAGATTATTCTTAAGAATTCCACAAGGACAAACATAAGATTTTGCTTTGCAATTGTTACAGAAATAAATTTTATTTATATTTGTACTAGCAAATGGTTCATCTCCAGAGTAATCTAGAAATGGAACAGAAACAATTTGCTCAAATGCTTGAGATTCTAAAATAGATTTTTTACAAGTATTGCAAGAGTAACACTCAAGAGAGTTATCCTTAGCATATTGCTCTACACAGTTTTGACAAATAGTGGATTC
>Ga0164292_10001684_pt1 | contig 17972 bp, 20 predicted proteins | sample GEODES117metaG_FD_111486 | JGI IMG/M metagenome (GOLD analysis project Ga0164292, IMG submission 111486) | Eutrophic lake water microbial communities from Lake Mendota, Wisconsin, USA - GEODES117 metaG | ecosystem: Environmental > Aquatic > Freshwater > Lake | place: USA: Lake Mendota...
CACAGGCTCAACCACGGGCTCAACCACGGGCTCAACCACCACTACAACAGGCTGGACCGCGCGACGATTCTGAACCTTTACGGCAAGCGATCCAAGAAACCCAAGATTAACCATTTTTACTCTGACAAGAGAATCCTATACAGGCGAACGTCCAGTCGGAAGCGAGTCCCCAACAAGATTCGTAAGATCCGTGTCCGACCGTGATGCCTTCATCGCAGGCCTCGTACATTGCCGAACAACCCACATTATACACCCACACGCACCAATACTCAACGCAAGGGCGGCGACGATAGCAAGAGCCTCCATTTTCTATATATAGTTTTCACAGTGAAAGTGGTATACCATAAATGTCGTTGGATATCGTGATTGGTCCTATGTTTGCGGGTAAATCTACCTTTATCAAAAACACTGCGAACAGCTATGCTGCTATCAAAACGCCCGTCTATATTATTGAACATTCAACAGACACGAGTTACGCATATCATGAGGAGGATATGATCACGGCACACGAGACGGGAATTCGGATTGCGAAGATCCAAAGTCTTCGGAATGTTGTTATGCGATCAATGATTGAAGATGTGGAAGTTGTGATTGTGGATGAGGCACAGTTCTTTACTGGACTACGGGAGTTTGTTCTTTATGTTGTTGAGAAGCTAGGAAAGAAGTTGTATCTGGTTGGATTGGATGGAGATAGCGATCGTGGTGTGTTTGGAGAGCTTTTGGATTGCATTTCACTTGCAGATCGAGTCACTAAGTTGTCTGCTTTTTGCCGTCGATGTGCGAATGGAACGCCTGGAATTTTCAGCCACCGCCACGTGGAATCGACTGAAAGGATTCTGATTGGCGGCACAGAGAAGTATGAAACCCTTTGTAGGGCATGTTACACTCGTGCACAGGCAGATGCACTCTAGTGCGCTGAAAAGAGAGAATCCGTGCGCCCGAAGGAGGCTGGAAAATAATATTGCCATTCAACACAACAAACATGGGTGGTGGTCTTCTTCAGCTTGTCAGCTATGGCGCACAGGATATCTACATCTCCGGCAACCCCCAGATCACGTTCTGGAAGGTGCTGTACAAGCGGCATACGAACTTCGCCATGGAGTCCATTGAGGTGACGTTCAACGGCCAGGCCGACTTCAACAAGCGCGTGACGGCGGTGATTAACCGTAACGCCGACCTGATGTATCGCACGTATGTCCAGGTGGTTCTCCCCGCGGTTGACCTGGTGGGCGGTAGCACGAACCTGAACCGCTTCCGCTGGCTCAACTACATCGGTCACCGTCTGCTGAAGGTGATTGAGCTTGAGATTGGTGGCCAGCGCATTGATCGCCAGTATGGCGACTGGCTCCAGATCTGGACGCAGCTGTCCCAGGATGCGGGCACGATCGCGGCGCTTGACGACATGGTCGGCAACACGCACGACCTGGTGCTGATGAAGGATCGCAAGGGCTATGCTCTTGATGCCTCCTGCGCCGGCGCTGAGCTGACGAACTCCTGCGCCCCCCGCGCGGGCACGCCTGCGAAGACGCTCTACATCCCCCTGCAGTTCTGGTTCTGCCGCAACCCCGGTCTTGCCATTCCCCTGATCGCCCTCCAGTACCACGAGGTGCGCATCAACGTGGAGTTTGAGCAGTGGATCAACTGCACCTACTACGAGCTGATCGGCAGCACGGCGGCTTCCACGGCGATCCAGTCGCTGACGGCCGCATCGCTCTACATTGACTACGTGTACCTCGACACGGAGGAGCGTCGCCGGTTCGCCCAGCAGACGCACGAGTACCTGATTGAGCAGCTCCAGTTCACGGGTGCGGAGAGCATCACGTCCTCGTCCAACAAGATCCAGCTGAACTTCAACCACCCCGTCAAGGAGCTTGTGTGGGTTGTCCAGCGCGACTCGTTCGTGGACTGCACGCCCAACCAGAACTTCATCAACGAGGTCAACGGCTGCCAGCCTTTCAACTACACGGATGACTTCACGACGGAGGGCATCGTGATGGACGTCCTGGCCCGTGGCTCCCTGGGCGGCGGTGCCTCCACGACGGTTGTGCCGACGACGACGGGTGATGGTCCCTCGGGCCCCTACCTGCCTGGTCTGGGCATTGCGGTCGGTCCTTCCCTGGCCGGTGCGTCTTGGCTGGACTCGATCTCGGATGCGGGTGATGAGGTCTTCGCCGACACGACCAACTACCTGCTCGCCAAGGTCATCCTCGACTCCGGCGTGCGCTGCTCGGGCAAGAACCCCGTGGAGGTTGCCAAGCTGCAGCTCAACGGCCAGGATCGGTTCACGGAGCGTGAGGGCCGGTACTTCGACCGCGTGCAGCCCTACCAGCACCACAGCCGCACGCCCCAGGTTGGCATCAACGTGTATTCCTTCGCGCTGAAGCCCGAGGAGCACCAGCCCAGCGGCACCTGCAACTTCTCTCGCATTGACAAGGCGACGCTCCAGCTCACGGTCTCCGTCAACACGGTCCGTGGTGGGCGCACGGCCCAGGTGCGAGTGTACGCCGTCAACTACAACGTCCTGCGCGTGATGTCCGGCATGGGCGGCCTTGCCTACTCCAACTAAGCGCGAGAGTTGGATGACTAACTATTTAAAAATCAAAAAAAACGGGGAAACCCACACATGCGTTCTCAAACGAGAATGGATGCGTATCGTATCGGGCACCCGAACATCTGGAGTACTTTCTTCAACATTTCAAACACTGATGTGGAACCACTCGTGTAACTCAATTTTTAAATGAGGGTTCAGAGTGTCCGTGTTGCTCTTTTCACGGACGTCGTAAATACAGTTTTTGTCGCATAGCTCGATGTCAATTCCCTCTTTCTGTAGAAACTCCTGTGCAGCCGGAAACAAGATGCCAGCGCGCACAACTCCTCCTTCGCTAAACACAGGAACGATGTTCTTCAAACTGCGGAGATAGATGAACGGCTTTTGCGCGGCAATTATTGTTCCGGTACTTTCAAAATCACTTGGACCATTTGACGGACTATTCCTGTCGATTTCCTCCATGACGTCAAGCAGAAATGCCCGGTCGAACAATGTGGGCTGAACATTCATAATGTATGCGTCCCGTGGAGTCGCCAACTGAAATAGAGTACTTCCAGCTTCAATGGTTCTGCCACCGAACGGCCAGGAACATTCCGAAAGCTTTATGAGCTTGACATGTGGATTTGCTTCCATGAGAGTATGTGCGTCGCTGAAAGACGCCCAATCCACAGGACCGGTTAGAAACATGTCATCACACCAAAAGATGACATATTTCGTATCAATCCTTTTTAGATACGACGCCACGCGCGTCATATAGTTCGTATTGTTGTTTGCCAGCTCGCCATAGTGTAAAATGGGGATATCGCCCATCTTTGCGCGGATCTCCTCGAGGGGTCCATCCGTACAGAGATACATCTTGATCGAGTCGTTGTTGAAGTACCGTCGCTTCAGCTCCATGAACGGAGTCCACAAACTGCGATACATGTAGCATGAACAATAAACGATAGACACACTCATATGTTGTGAACATACACAGAATCGTTTAAGTCTATGATCTGAGACCTGGCCTCTATATATTTCAATGTGTCAAAAATAGGGAAACCCACAACTGTATACGGAAACCCGAGTACAGTTGTGATGTGCGTGTATTGTTTGTAACTATTTTTAACTACTATAGTAATGTTCGTAGAACATACTTTATCATATGATGCAATGAAGTATGACTTCCAGGACATAGTAAAGCGGATATTCGATATAAAAGACCTCCAACGCGCCCATGAACTGCGGCCGAGGTCGAACGACCAGATAACATTTGAAGAAGATACGAAGACATGGTTTCATAGACACTACTATGATTCTCCACTATACGGAGAGATGATCGGTATCTATGAGACGTTTGTAAAGGATATTATCCTTCCCAGGTATTCTGATTCTGCATATGTCGTTCAGGTGGATCCGTCTTTTCGTATTGGAATCCCAAACAACACTGCTCTTGGGATCCGAAACGATGATACAAATGACCGTATCGGATGCCATTGTGATGCAGATTATAATCATCAGCCAGGAGAGATCAACTTCATCGTTCCTATCACACCCATGTTTGACACAAACTCCGTCTACGTCGAAAGTGAGCCTGGAAAGGAAGACTTCCACCCCGTAAACCTTTCAGTGGGCGATGTGTTCTGTTTTTACGGGAACAAGTGCCGGCACTACAACGTGACAAATACTACAGGCTTAAGCCGATTATCTATTGATTTTCGTATCATTCCAATGTCTCGTTATATCGATGATTGGGCGAGCGCGTCGGTCCACGGAAAGAGGCCACTTACACTGGGGGGTTACTTTAAGAGAATAAATGGAGACTCTCGTTGTGAATAACTTTGTCCTGTCTGGATACGGGGATCGTATGATGGACCTACTACTTCTCGCTTCGTACGCACGCGCAAGGAATATGCGCCTATATATTCGTTGGCAGGATTTCCCAGGTATGCCCGATTACAGCGACATTCCAGAGTGGAGGTTTCAGGATACTCGACTCAAGAACTTTCTGTCCTTCTTCCGGCTCCCTTCGGAAGTCCAGATAGAGTATACATCTGTCGCAAACACCGCTCACGAATGGAAGCAGTACATCGGTGGAACTACGTCTCCAACAGTTTTTCATGAACGATACATCGCAGGGTGGTTTCCCATCGGCCTTTCGGAGTGGTTGGCGATCGTAGATGAAGTGAAATCAGAGTTGAAACTCAAGGTGACTCGATATGTACCAGAGAGGCCTTATGTAACCGTTCACTTGCGGCGCACAGATAAACTGCGCGGAGTGTGTGAAACGCAAATCGTAAAGGACGAACTCGCTCTTCTGAACCAAGAGACATTCGCAGCTATCCAGACTGCCAAGGACAGCGGTTACACCGATTTCTATATTGCGACGGACGATCCCTCGGCGCGCGGCGAGTATATTGCCTTCATCGAGTCTATCGGTTGTCGAGTGATTGCGCCTGCTAACGATCACAAGCTGCTATCTAGTTATTTTGACACATGGATGATGAAGTCGACTTCTATCATCATTGCGTCGATGCGGTATTCTACATTTTCGCTGTTCCCGTCACTGTGGTGGGACATCCCGCTTTGGACCGTGTTGCCCGACTCTCTGCATTCTGTTCACAAGTTTAATGCGACATATTACAAGAATGTCCAGTTGGGCAATTGAGGGTGACGATTAACGTTGCGATACTCCGTGTTTGCGTTTGTACGTGCGTATGTATGGACAAATATGCTCTTATTAGAGAGGAGCCCGTATTTGAGCTGTAGAAGATACACAAACATAGAATACGATGATTGTAGTAGATGAATCTCTGTAGCGTGCTCTATGAGGCCCAGCGACTGAAAGAAGTCCGACGAACTGTTTTCTAGCTTAACCGCATATCCGCGAGGCAATCGAAGAGGAAACGCCGGCTGTGTGTGATATACGTAATAAGGAACATCTGTGATATGTTGAATTTCTGTTGCGGGGGTGCGTTTCACGTTGAAGTGATCATACATTGTTGACGCTGGGAGATCGTGGTATATATAAAATGCTTCGACAAAACTTACCATCGTCGTCTCACGAAATCGAGCCCATTTTGAATAATCGTCGAATGCGCAGAGGCCAACGAACGGCTGCGTTGGATATTTACACCTTCCTCCAGCACGCGGACACGCCACCGGGGACCCAGTTTGATGGCACAGAACACATGTTCCAGATCCTATCGGTGAAAGATCGGCAAGTTCGACATCGATTCCGGTATCGAAAAAGAGGCGACGCACAAAAGGCAACTGTTCGGGTTGAACAACCATAACAGTTGCATTTCCATATTTACGATACATGTGGTTGTATAGACCAAATTGGCTAAAGAAATCTGTCCATCCTTGGTGACCTAGGACGCGCATTTGTATACATTGGGATTAAGCCATCTTGACGAAATACGCAGGACCAACTGCCTCGCCGTACGGCTGTTCGACCCGGTCAACAAACTGGGTTGCGAAGTACTCCTCGCAGGCCTTGCGGCATCCCGTCAGCTCCCAGTCGTCAATGATGAGAACGCCTCCGACATTCATGAGAGGAAACAGGACCTCAAGGCTTACCTTGGTCGACTCGTAAAGATCACCATCCAGACGGAGAAGCGCGATTCCACCCAGCTGCTTGAGGACGCTCACGTATGGCTGTAGGGTATCCTGGAACCATCCCTTCACAAGCACGATGTTCTGCCAGTTATTCGGAAACCACAGCTTCATATTCGCCTGAACACGCTCCTTGGAGTGAACCGTGATACCCGAGCTCTTCAGAAGCTCACGGGTATCGGTATACTTCACAACAGGCTTCGGGCCCTCGACACCTGGCTGTTGATCGTCATCATCGGACGCAAGTGGGATACCCTCATACGAGTCAAACGCATAGATCCAACGCTTCTCGGGATAAAGGATGTTCCGCTCCTGCATCGCGGCAATCTGAGCACCTGCCGCAACGCCGCACTCCACAAGTGTGCCTGGGATTCGGTTCGCAAATATCTGATCCGTGAAATACTTGGTGTTGTCAATTGTCTCCCTGGTGGAGTATGCTGCGCCGTAGTATGCCATTTTCTTACTATACGATTAGGTTCGTCTAAATCACGGAGTAACAATCGTCCAGTTGGGTAGTTCTACGGGCTCTGTGAACATTCGCTTGAAGTCTCGCTGACAATACACGAATACCGGGACCGTTTCAAGCATGCCATACTTCGCGTCAATCATGTAACACACGACGGCCCAGACGGAATCTAAGACATGGATGGCCTTTGCATGTTGTAAAACACGAATCGCGTCAAAAAAGGTTTCGCTGGACTCTCCAAGCCGTACGATATCTGTGTTCTCAGCTGGCTGGACAACAAGGTCTTCGATGTTTACAGCGTGAACGCATATATACGGTTCTTGCTTCGCGTGCTTGTTGTAGTACATTTCCTCTGCCACCGGATCCCTATACAAGGTAAAACTGTTCACACGCTCGATATACGGAATGTTATACGACTCGTAGAAGAGTTTTTCAAACGGATAATCCGTTACAGCATTGAGACGATTATACGCATTCCGGTATGGATCGTTCATAGGCCTCTGCACGTCATAGTGACCGATAAATTCGAACCGCGTAATACGAAGATGTGCCACATCAACAGGAGATAACCAATCGACCTCGATGATCCTCTTCGGAATGTAGATCGGAAACACGTTCCGAAGGCCTCGTAGATAGAATCCAACCAGTTGTCTGGCGTCCTCACGGATTACCACAAACAGGTTTGTGTATTTTTTCGCATACCAATTGATGAGTGGCAGGCAGTTGACAATATCGGTCCATCCCTGATGGAACATCAATAACGCATTCATTGTATTGTGCTCATACATTTGTCCACATCAAAGCTCCAAGGCGAGTTTAGACCGTTGTCAAGAAACTCCACTTCACCGATAGGCACCCACTGGTAGTTCTTGGCTCCATCATTGTTCCATGTGACACCGTTACCAATGTTGAGCTGGATCTTGTCGTCCGCCACGCCCTCGACCTCACCGATCGAATCACGGTAGCGAACACGGCGATACAAGCCGTTGGTTGGTGCCGTCTCACGGAACTGCGTAAGGTTCGTATGAGACATCGTATATAGAAATCGGGAGTTGATGGTATCAAACTCTGGGCTGTTGATCGAAACAACAACGCACTCCGGTCGTGCGAAGACGAGATTGCACATGCCACCTCCAATCGCACCCACAACATGGGTTGCGTTGGCAAAATACTGGATCTTTTCAGCCATCGTCAGCTTCTCGCAGAACACCTCAGCATATCCATTCTCTGCCAGACGTTGTACGAGTTCATCCTCCACCATCATCTTGCGACGCGTCGTATAGTTGGTCCCCATATTGGAGGTATCGCCATGAATCCACGAACGACGGGAAACGTAGAACTTCTTGGGCGTGTCAATGGGATTCTGACTGGCCAACGAAACCATCTTCTTGTAAAGTTCCCACACGTGAGGATGAGGCGGCTCGTTGGAGTGTCCGTCGTGTGTCATTGAATTGACTAGGATCACCTCCTCGTACGAGGCGTTACCGTCGGCATATACAATATCGGTTTCCTGGATGTTCAGAAGACGCAAGCAGTCTGTTACGAAAGGATAGTGTGGTCCGGATGACATCAGCAGCTTAACGGGTTCATCTGCTCGAAGACGCAGGTAGTCGAACAGATAGGGCAGACTATCATATAGAAAGTGAAAGTAGTTGTCTGTGTTGTATATGAAGAAGAACGATCGGCCCACGCGATGGGAACACGTAGACATCGATGGTTCGTATTCACCCGACGGATAGGCAGACGTAACACCTGTCGACATTGTCTTCTCATTGTAGGGCGTCGCAAGCTCCTCGGCCGTGTGTAGAAGAACATTTGGATAGCGAAGGTTGGAACCCGTTAGAGTGACATTGGGACCAATGCTCCACTCTTGCCGATTTCGCGACGTTGGAAGCGTCGTAATCTTCATTTTCATATACCGACGCTTGGGTAAGTAAATGGTTCAGATCGTTCTCCCCATGTCGGGGGTCGGAAAGCGATTTGTGGCTGCCGGATACGTGGATCCCAAACCGCTCATTGACGTGGATGGAAAACCCATGATTGAGCATGTGATGAATCTGTTTCCTGGAGAGAATCACGTTCTCGCGATCTGTAATAGCGATCATCTACTGTCTACCGATATGCGGTCGGTCCTTCGTCGTCTATGTCCGAGTGTAAACATTGTGAGCGTCCCGTATCGCGGCAAGGGACCTGCCGATGCTATTATGTATGCCTCCGACTTCATAACCGACAACGATGAGGTGATCGTTTCCTATTGCGACTACGGTACTCGTTGGGACTACAAGCGGTTTCTACAAGAGATGCGATCCCGTGTAGCCGACGGTGGAATTGCGTGCTACCGTGGTTTTCATCCCCATCATCTAGGTCCCGATACGTATGCGTATGTCGACGAGATCGATGGATGGGCTGTGGAAGTGCGAGAGAAGATGCCCTTCACCGAGAACAAGATGAACGAATACGCATCCAATGGCACATACTACTTCAGGACTGGGAAGATTCTCAAAGAGTTTGCATACCGACTTATGCAGTCGGGGAAGACAGTCAACGGGGAGTTCTACGTAAGCATGGTCTACAACCACATGATTGCCGCGGGGATGGCAGTTCGGGTTAGCGAGATTGACAAGATGCTACAATGGGGCACCCCTCACGATCTTCGCACCTACCAAATGTGGCACGGGTGTTTTCAACGCCCCCCTCAGCTTGTGTTTCCTGCGCGCGGGCTTACCATTCTTCCCATGGCAGGTCGTGGTAGCCGCTTCTCAATGGAGGGATACACAATCCCCAAACCATTCCTCCCCATCAGTGGACAACCGATGATGGTTGCTGCTCTCGAATGTCTACCGCAAACTGCGGAGACTCGCATCATAACGCTTAAGGAGAACGAGGATGTTCGGGTATACATTCCCAAGGCCAAGGTATTTGAGATTGAGAATGTCACAAACGGACAGGCAACGACCTGTATGGTGGCACTGGAGGATGTTGCGGACGATACTCCCATCACAATTACGGCCTGCGACAATGGTGCTCTGTACTGGGCGGCGAGGCTGCGATCCCTCATGGAGAATCCTACGATTGACGTGGTTGTATGGTCCTTCTCTAACCATCCTACGAGTGCTCTAGCACCGCAGATGTATGCGTGGCTGGATGTGGACGATGATATGGTTCTCCAGGATGTGTCGATCAAGAAGCCATTCGCAGACAAGCCAAACATTCATGCCATTATCGGGACCATGTTCTTTCGACGTGCCGGCGACTTCAAGGCCGCGTATCATCACATCGTGAAGCATAACATCCGCACCAACGGCGAATTCTATGTCGATAACCTTCTCATGCCGCTCGTGGAGATGGGTAAGAAGGTCGTAGTGTTCCCAGTGGACTATTACCTTGGTTGGGGAACGCCGAATGACTACAAGACGTTTACGTATTGGCAGGACCACTTCACAAATGCAGATCGTTCAGCATAGGATCAACACATTGAAACAGTTGGCGGCAGTTCCATCGTCATTGGGCATTGAGTTCGATGTGCGCGAGGGACCCTCGTATACCTGCGTCGTCACACACGACCCGTGGACAGATGGACCCGATTTGGATACATTTCTATCCAAGTGCAACCACGCCTTCTACATTGTGAACATTAAGTGTGAGGGTATTGAGCACTTGGTGTTGGAACTGCTTCGCAAGTACAAGATCGTTAACTTCTTCCTCCTGGACTGTTCGTTTCCGATGATTCGTCTACTTAGTGCCCTCGGGGAAAGGCGCACAGCGATTCGACTGTCCGAATTTGAACAGTTCGAAATGATGGCGGGTATTGCGGATTGGGTATGGGTAGACGTATTCCATCGCCTCCCGATTGATAGATCGATGTGCGATCAGCTCCATGAACTAGGATATAAGATATGCCTGGTATCGCCAGAACTTCAGAAGCAATCCGAGAAACTAGAGGGGTATAAGAATCGGATCTACGATTGTATTGACATGATCTGCACTAAGCGTCCGGAAGCATGGTAAGCCGACGACGCTCGGCGGGCCAGTGAATGATCTCTGCTCCTTGCATCTCGGTCAACGCCTTCGGGCATTCCTCTACACATTCACAGTATGTCCGTAGCACTTCAAGGATATCCAAACACTTCCGCTTGGTTGGAGCGTGGATGAATATGAAATCGTCTTGAATGTGAATGGAATTATACAGAAAGAGAGCGATATCCGGAGTGATCTTCTTCACATTATACTTCTTCAAAACAGGCAAATACATCGCAGTTTCCGCTCGACACACCTTGTATACGAATTCATTCTTGAACTCGTATTGAAGCTTCCAGAAGAGATCCAGCGTCGGATACTTTGTCTGGCAATATCCGCCGTAGACATCACAAGCGACTTGGAGAATGTCAACCATCGTATCGGCGGTAAAGATGACACCATGGTTGTTGAGAAGGACAGTTGTAGATCCATCCCATGTAGCCCGAATCTTCTTGCTAAGATCGAACCCAGGCTTGCAGTATGCGATCCCCGGGCTATCGTTCGCACAGAGGAGCGGCATCATTGCTGTCGGATGAAGATGTACAACATACCTCTTCATGAAGGAGTGGAAATAGACCTCCAACGACGGCTTTCCACCTGAAACGGTAAAGGCCGTCAGATCGGGTTCGTTGGCGGCATATAATGAGTCTGCAATATCATTGTGGTTGACGATTGAATAACCACTTGACCGAGTGATGTCGCAGAGAGAGACTCCGGACGACTTGATGATGGAATAGTTGTCGTCAAGTTTTACCGAGATGTTACCACCTCCTGCCTGAACGAGTTCGTCTAGATGTCCGAATGCTCGACACAGCGTAAGGAAATCATCCATGTTTGGTATACAGTGCGCGCAATACTGTAAATTGTAGAATGCCATCGTATCCCGGACTGGCCGTAATATGCGGTAGATCAAGTGACCACAGGAATTCGTATATCTGCTTTCGTATGTCAACGGTTGGATCATTGAAGAGAATCTGATTTGGAGAGTGCTCTCCCGGAAGTCCCAAAAACCACTCTGGATGTTTTGAAACCAACGTAAGGCTCTTGCCATGGAACCGGACCACGATATCTGCGTGCTCTCGTTGAGGAGCCACATGTGTATTGTAGTCTTCCCGTCGCGATGCGATTTTTGCCAGAACAGTTCCTGCGTCCTGTCCACGATCCGCAGTGTCGCGTTTCAGTTTCCACTGCTGCTTGAGTTCATCCGATGTGTCAACATAAATCTTGAGATCCGACAGATTCCGAAGCTGTTTTGAATAGAGCGTATGAAGGCCGCACAACAGCATATTGTCTTTCGGTTCAATGGTTTTGGGAGGCGTGAACGTTCCGGTAGAGTGATCATAGTCGACAGCCATGACTGCGCTGCCCAGTTTTAGATTGAACGTATCGTTCTCTAGCTTCTCCAGATAGTTTGCTTCGGGATTCAGATGTGTAGTTGTGTTCCAACGAACGTCTCCGCGCTCCCATTTGTGGTATCGGTCTGTCTCAAACTCCAACACCTTGTCAAATAGAAACAGTGGACGAATAAGAGTGCAGAGCGTTGACTTCCCAGATCCCGAATCACCCGCTATCGCAATCACTTTGGCCGTAGAGAGCACAAGCTTGTACTGCATATCTATCCGAACAATCGGCATACCTCGAAGATAGTCGTGTAGAATATACTCGGATGTCTGATCGGAATACTCGCACAGATACTTCAACACTCCACAGTAGCGATCCATGCCCTCTTCCGTTCCAATCGCAATCTGATCGTTTATGCCATCTCGATCGTTCCCAATTGGGATCGCGAGTGTGTGCTGCGACTGTAGCGCATCCTCCAGCTCCGACGGAGTGCACAGACAAACATCTGGCCGGATTCGCACATACGTGCCATATGTCTTTGGAACGCTCTGCCAGAGACGATGTAGCTTATACCACTGCTTGTAGATGTTCTTACGTCTCTCATCCATGTATTGCTCGGGTATGATAGGTGTGTGCTCTAGAATGACCGTCTTGATACGTGGTTCTTCGAGAACAAACTTCAGATTTTCCAAGTTCAGATATGTATCCTCGTCGTCGAGAGACACATAGGCTGCGATATCATGGTTGCCCATGCGATGGATGTTCTCTCGGAATGATCGCAACGACCCCGAGATCAGAAGAAGCGTTTTCATTTATAAGCTAATGAATAATAATAGCCAATATGGTTTGCGCGTTCTCATTCTGTATCTACAACCCGCCGAATGGGTTGTATTATACAGGCCTTCTGGAAAACATCGTATTGGCGCAAACATACTTTCCAGAGGCATACATATTCGTCTATGTTGGCAACGATGTTCCCGACGAGTTTGTTATCGAGCTGCGTGTGCGCAAGAATGTCATTCTCCGATTCACACACGAAACGGGTCCGGTAAATATGATTCACCGCTTCTTTGCGATTGATGAGCCAGAGGTAGATGTGATGTTTTCTCGCGATGCCGACAGTCGTATCCACTGGAAGGACCGATGGGCCATTAAGGAGTTTCTGAACCATCCTACAGCGAAGTTCCACTGTATCCGCGACAATCCCCAACACGCAACTGCTGTGATGGGCGGTCTTTGGGGCATGCGCAAAATTGACGGCATCAACATCAAGAAACTGTATGCCGAACACAAAGTGTCGAACGCTAAAGGACATGGCATGGGGGTGGATCAGGACTTCCTAATTGATTGCGTATATCCCAAGGTGACTGGTGTCATGCTTATTCATTCGAGCCAAACGTGGAGGTTCCGTCCGTTTGAAGTCCTTACCGCCTTTCCATTCACATACACGAATGATATATATTGCGGTCGAGTTGAGAATATCATCTATAGCGAACCTTCTGCACCACAGAATGCGTTCCAGAATACGCCCAAGCCCACAAACATCATTACCACTCTCAACCGAACGGGTCGCTTATCAAAATTATATTGAACAATGACAAATGACAACTGGTTCACGAGCACAAGTTATGCATGGAACCGCAGATAAGACGCCAGGCGGCCTCACGAAGACCGACCTGAAGTATAACAAGGCCGGTCGTATTGTGTCCAAGAAGAAGTCCATGAAGGCCAAGAAGGAGAACCGTCTGGTCAAGCTGGGCTTCAAGACGCGCAAGGGGAAGTTTGGGCTGGCAAAGACAAAGAAGTCAAAGAAGGGCGGGGCTGAGTCGGACTCGGATTCCGAGTAAGTTCTTTGTCTAGAACAAATGGGGGTGGCACTCTTCGGAACTCCACTGTACTTGAATGAAAAATGTATTGTGTTTTCTGCGTTTGTGATTTCCATCTACTTTATGCCCCACCAGAAGTATTGGCAACACGAAGTAGTGTTTGCGTTTATCTTGGCAATGGCGGCTTATGTGCTAATGGCATGGTATGACTACATTTACGACTGTAACGACAAACTCGGTCCCACGTTTTTTGGGGCACTGATTGGGTGGTTCAAACCCTACGGAGGTGTGCCACCCGAGTTCCCACCGTTGCCCATCAAATACAAGAAGGTCGTTGTGATATTTGACATTGCAGTCTTACTCGTTTTGCTTTCTCTGGTGTTCTATCCGTACATGTCCGCAAATCGTTTATCTAGATAGAAGCAATGGTGGGCCGACGTCGTATAAGTAAGAAGGGCGGATTTGAACCGGGAACAATCGCACTCGGCGTCCTCTCTGCCGTCACGGGCATTTCGGGATACGGCGCAAATATCATGAACAAGGACCAGCAGAAAATGATTGATGAGAAGGTTGCCGCAGAAGTTTCTTCCATCAAAGGAAGTGTGGACGAGCTCAATACCATCAAGGAGAGTCTCCGAACCGAGACGTCTGAGAAGGAACAACTCAAGACGGAAGTTGAAACATTGAAGAATGCGATTGAGCAACTCAAGAAAGAGAAGGCGTCCAAGGAGGGCCAGCTCAAATCAGTCCAGGTGGACGAATACGCTTTTCGTAGCGCATCGCGAGCACATCTTATCAAGGCGTTTGAACTTGTCGGCGAACAGCTACCAAAGTCCCCTGAGACAGACACGGCTATTAAGGCGTTCATCGCAAAGACCTCCAGTATGCTGTCTCGCCGTGGAACTCTCAATGAGGTGGTATTAGAACTTACCAGGACGACGGGCAAGACTCCCGACGAAGTGCGCGAAGTCATCCAGGAGGCTCTGCGCAAGGCACCCGAGGAGGTGAAGAAGGATGCCGCATCCAGCTCGGATGCTAAACAGCAAGCCGCCGAGACTATGAAGGAGGATCTCAAGAAGGAGCAGGAGACTACACCAGTCCCTGAGCCCGAGGCTATCCCTGAACCTTCCCCAATGCCACAGCCGGAAACAGAGGAGGCAGAACCCGAGGCTGAAGCCCGACCTGAACAGACCGACGAGAAGGAGATGCGAGATGATGAGTGTAAGAATGTCCTAGAGGGTCTCGAGATCAAGAGCCGGAGGGATTTTCTCAAATGGTCTAAGACGAATCATCCAGACAAGGGAGGAGATACTGCGACCTATCAGCGAGTAAACGAGTGTGTGCTACGGATCTACCCACGGGGTGGATTGCGGAAAAAGAAGTTAAGGACTCGCCGCGGGGGTAAACAAAATGTCCGACGATCTCGTAATCGCAAAAACCGTTCAAACCGCGCCCATTAGGACATTGGCCGAGGGACTGAAATCCATGCTCGTGGAGATGTCACTTGTGTTTGACAAGGATGGCATCCGCATGATCGCGATGGACAATACCCGAACGGTTCTGACTCACATGCGGCTTCATGCGAACAAGTTTGAGCATTACGAGTATAACCACTCGGCGCCGCGTTTGGATGTCGGTCTGAACACGGATCACTTTTACAGGGTGGTCAAGACTGTGACGAACGATGACACGATCACGTTCAGTGTCTCCAAGTCAGAGAGCAATCATCTGACGATCACTCTGGAGAACGGTGAGAAGAAGCGTCGCATTCGGTACAAGCTCAACCTGTTGGATCGCGATGATTCGGACATGACGATGCCCGAGACAGAGTTTGCCACTCGCATCACTATGCCTTCGCTGGACTTCCAGAAGACGTGTCGCGACATGACACTGCTGGCGGCCAAGACAGTCGATATCAAGAATGTTGGCAATACCCTTACATTTACCTGTAAGGGTCCGTTCGCATCTCAGACGGTCACGATGGGTGACAGTGCGTCGGAGTTGAGTATAACGAAAAAGGAATCGGAAGAGATTGTATCGGGGACATTTAGTCTGCCCCATCTGGTGCTCTTCACCAAGTGTAGTAATCTGTCGAACAATCTTGAGATCCATATGAAGAACGATTGGTTTTTGATGATTCGGTATGTGATTGCGAACCTGGGTGACATTAAGCTTTGCTTGATGCCTTGCTCCGCCTAGTCTTCTTATGAGACCGCCTCTTGCGACGTATAGTCTTCTTTGCGTAACTGAATTCGGCGTCCGCGCTAAACATAACCTCTGATGTGTCAACACCGCCCTTGATCCGACTTCCTCCTACAACCCGCTTGATCGTATCATACACACTCTTCGCAGCACCTTTCTCTTCTGTCGGTCCATATCCGATCGCAGCATAGAAATCGTCCAACCGATTTAGCTTGACATACTGGCGTGCCTTTGTGCCGGACATATTGTCAGCATCCTTGATTTCCGGATTCGGGTTGCGTTTGTCGCTCTTCACATACAGAAAGTTGGCCTCGGTCGGACTGACTCCACCCGGACCAAATCTGTCCTTCTCTTCACGCCGCTTCCAGATATCTGCCTTTGCGCCAAAGTTCTTCTCGTGATCATCCCCAACGACGAGGGTGATGTCTTCGGGTGCGATGCCCTTCTGTTCGGTCAGATAGTAGAATGCTGCGAGGGCTCCGCCGCACGGATGCCCTTCGTCCTTACAGACTTGCGTGTCCACAAACTCTACACCGGACGGAAACATATGCGTAAGGATCGGTATCTTCTGGGCCGATGTCAGTGGATTTTTCAGTTTCTCCTTGCCCGTTCCTTGGGTAGAGGATACGAAGACATACGCTTTTCCGCCAGGTCCGGCAGCAGAGAGTACGGCATTGATAAGTTTTTGATGTCCGATTGTAGGAGGCTGAAACCGCCCCACGGTATAGGCTACTTTGACCATTGTGTTTCTAGAAGGTATTAATACGTCCCAACGATGCCCACGAATGTTCCTGTTCCTGGATTGCCCGTTGTTACGAGAGTGCACGCCATCGTATCTCCTTGATTATACACAGCAGAGATTGTAGTAATCGTTTTTGTTGTTTGTCCCGCAGCTAATTGGATCGTAAGAACAGGTGTCTCCGCAGGTGTTGCCCCTGCGATGCCCCGATGAATATTGAAATCCAGTGTCACTCCCACCCCAAGTGTCCCTGTAAAGTTGAGCGTGAATGTAAACACAATCACAGGTTGATTCCATGGAATCGGAAAGACGTTTGCGGCAGTCCAGGTAGTATGCGAAGTATTTGGAATGCTTGCGAGTGGAACTGTTCCTGGAACGAGGTAATATCGTCTATCTGTTCCAGGGTTTCCAATCATCCCGAAAAAAAGATTGGAGGGTTCAGAGGTAGTCGTAAAAGAGTTCCCGTTGGCGTCGTTGTGAAACAAGTCGGTGGCCGTGAGAACAATAAGTCCAAGGGTTCGGTTGATATCGTGATGGAGCGTTAGATCAACGTTGGTGGTAACACTGGCGATTGTGGAAATCTTCAACTCACAAATAGCACTCGCATGTGTTGTCTCTACCCCCACGTTGTTTGCCCCTGCGCCACTGATAAAGACATTTGTGTCACGAACTGCGAAACGATTTGCGGCAGACACGAGGATACCACGATTGGCGCCTGTCCCGTCCGCAGACACATTGATCGTAATGCCTCGGGTCGCGTTCGCAGACGAAATAGCAGTAGACGACGTTCCGGCTGACCGAACACCTGTAATAGCACACAGGCCTGTCGCAGTAGACGTTACGTTCGCAACCATGGTTCGGAGTTTTGCTGTCTGAGGCGTTCCCGTCGGGAAGTCAACACCGATTAAATCAACATTTGACGCGGATGTTAGAGATAACGTCACATCTTCCAAACGGGTTTGGACTCCCATTGTTACAAGGGTTGTCGCACCCGTAACACCTGTCCGTTGGATGAGCACTGTTTGTGGGTTCATTCCTCGGACAGCAACTCCTGTAGGAATGGTAATGGATTCGTTGTATGTTCCAGGCAGAACCCAAACAGTCTGTCCTGAAGCAGCCTTGGCTAATGCTGCGGTAATCGTTAGAAATGGAACAGAAAAATAAGGAGCCGCGGCATTGGCGAGAGTGTCGTTGCCATTCACCGCATCCACGCGTAACACATTGCCGAGAGGACCA
>Ga0164292_10001685_pt1 | contig 17970 bp, 14 predicted proteins | sample GEODES117metaG_FD_111486 | JGI IMG/M metagenome (GOLD analysis project Ga0164292, IMG submission 111486) | Eutrophic lake water microbial communities from Lake Mendota, Wisconsin, USA - GEODES117 metaG | ecosystem: Environmental > Aquatic > Freshwater > Lake | place: USA: Lake Mendota...
AACAGGTGGTACTGTTAATATTTCAGGTTATACACCAGCTTCGGGAACATCTTTAATTGTCGGGACTACAAACATAATAAGTGGTAGTTCGGGAGGAATATTATTTCAAAATACAAGTAACATATTAAGTCAAAATTCTAATTTATTTTGGGATAATACAAATTCAAGATTGGGTATTGGAACTAGAACTCCATCATATAGTATTGATGTATCAGGTTTAACTTTGGCGAATAGTTCGGTATCGGCTCAAGGGTCATTTAATGTTAATCAATTGGCGGCACCAACCGCCATCACGGGTTTTACATTATCTGCCGGATCTTCTTTAGGTGTTGGGACTTATTATTATAGGGTGGTTTATGTAACCTCAATTGGTGAAACAAATACAAGTGGTAACCTAACTGTGATTACAACAACAGGAAATACCACAGTAAATTTATCTGGTATACCAATATCCACAGACCCAAGAGTTACCGCCAGAAAATTATATAGAACTAAGTTAGGTGGTTCTACAGATAATCAATGGTTTTTGGCTACAATAAGTAATAATACAACCACTACATATACCGATTCTATTGCTGACGCGTCTTTAACGGGAGCCAATTTACAAGCATATAAGGTAAATACAACTTCAAGATATATTACCGTTTCAGGTATACAGGGAATGGTTATTGATCCTAATCTAACCGCATTTGGTAGGTCAGCGGGATCAAATATTATATCCACCAGCGCACCTGCAATTAGAACAGTTTTAATAGGAGCATCTGCCGGACAAAACATAACCACAGGTCAGGCGAATGTTATTGTTGGTGTTGCCGGGACTTTACTGACGACAGGTAATTATAATACAATAATGGGTGACCTTTCTGGGGTTAATTTAGTGGGTGGAAATACCAACACGTTAATAGGGTATGAGGCGGGTCAAAATTTAACGACAGGAAGTGGTAACCTTACTTTAGGGAGTAGGTCTGGAAATTTTTTAGCTGACGGAGTAACTCGGTTTACTGGAGGAACTGAAAACACTATTGTTGGTAATAGTATTAGATTATTAACCGCAAATGATACCAATTCAATTATTATTGGAGCATCTGCATTTGGGTTAGGAAGTAACACCACAGTTATAGGTAACTCATCAACAACATTCTCATCAATATTTGGTAATTTAGGCGTTGCAACAACTACAAACGCAGGTTTCAGGCTTGACGTAAATGGTACTGCTAGAATCCAAAATCAATTAACAACAACCGGATCTATAACCGCATCAAGTTTAATTGCTAGAGGGACGTATCTAAATCAAACTTTAGTTGCTTCGGCGAATAATGATGTCCTTGTTGGGTTGGATATTGCACCTACGTTTACAAATGGTGCGTTTACAGGTGTTACAAATACTGCTTTACGAGCAAGTGGTAATATAACATCATCAGGATCTTTTGTGTCAACAACTGTTTTTCCAAATCAACTTGGGTTTTATACAACAGGAGGTATATCGTCACCGGCAGGGTTTTATGCGAACACATATAGAGGAGTGTGGGCTGGCGGGGCAGCATATTCCTTTATGTCAAATTCTTACTTAAGTACACAAAATAATAGCGTATTATTAGCAACTAGACCTTCAAACCCTACATTTTCTCAATTTCAATTATATGTAACCACCGGTAATACGACTGTTTTTGATACGGGGGGAGGTAGTCCTACAATGGATATAGCCGCTAATGGAACAACATATTGTAGATTTGACGGTATTAATTTTTCGGTAGGGTCAACTTCCGCACTATCACGAATGTATGTGAGAGGTATTGGGTCAACATCCGCAACCACAGCATTTAGAGTGGATAATTCAAGTTCATCACCATCATTAACGGTATTAGATAATGGTTTTGTGGGTATTAACACAACAACAAACTCAGGGTTTAAATTTGATGTTATCGGTACCACTAGATTGAGTGGTGATACTTTAATAAATGGTGGTCTAACCGCAACCACATTGTCGGCAACAGTAAAAATGTTTGATATTAATCACCCAACAAAAGAAGGGTTAAGGTTAAGACACGGTAATTTGGAAGGTCCAGAAAATGGGGTCTATTATAGAGGTACAATCATAAATCAAAAAGAGATAGTATTACCGGATTATTGGGAGGGGTTAGTTGATGATAATACGATTACGGTTTATCTCACACCAATTGATTTTTATCAAACTTTGTTTGTTGTTTCCAAATCTAATAAAAGAATTATCATAGATAATAAAGAAGAAAACAATCACTTTGATTTTATTGTTTTCGGAGAAAGAAAAGACGTAGATAAACTTATAACAGAATATAAAAAATAATGCAAATTTTAGACATACTTGGTGAAAGATTATTCTTGGATTACCTCATTGTAAACAATTTTAATTACACATACTTGGATAAGTATATTGATTCAAATATTAACTCATATTGTGATAGTTCAGATATTGATACAAAAAAAGAATACATCCAACTCTTAATAGATAATGAAATGAATTCTGAAAAACCTGACCAAAATTTAATTGACACATATAACCGATCAATTAATATGTTAAACGATCTTAAAAATAATTTAGGTATTTAATGGCAACTATAACATCGGTAAGAAACTTTGTTGGTTCTAAATCTTGGACGGATACCACTGCGTGGCAGGGTGGTGTTGTACCCAATAGCGCCGATACCGCAAACATATACGGGTTAAGAACAACAATTAATCAAGCCGCATTTAGTGCTTGGACGGGAGTAAGGACGATCACAGTTGCGTCCACAACCAGTTTTCCTTCTTCAGGTTCGTTCTATTCTGTAACGGAATGTAGTTTAAAAGTAAAAGTTAATTACACCGGAATAACCGCAACTCAGTTTTTAGGTTGTTCTATAGATACCACATATGCCAATTGGCGACTTATACCTTTTCCTCATCCATCAGGTGGTACAATAACTAACGGAACATATGTTCTTTACCAACCAATCATTGAGGTTAGTGGTATAACAGTTAATGCTGGTATTATTAATATTGCGTTTGGCGGATACCTTAAAGTTTATGGTAATGCAACCTTCTCAATGCAAGATGGTATAACCTTAGATGATGGGACATTTGAGGTGTCGGGATCTTCCGATATTATTTGGGGGTTAAACAATACAAGTGCAACAACAGGTACCGCATCAAAATTAATTTCAAACAATTTTCAATTATCCCAAATAATAATTCAAGGAACTGAAAATAGAAGTAACACCACGTTAACATCTAACTCAATTGTTGGTCAAGGTTTTATTGATGTGGTAAATAGTAGTGGGTTTGAGATTGGTGATGAAATTATCATAAGTGATCCGAATCTACAAATTTATAGAATTGATAACAATTTTAGGAACACGGTAAATAATGAATGTTCTTTAAGTGGTACCACAGATGAAATGGTAACAATTGCGGGTAAGAGTGGGAATAGAATTTTTATTGAGAAAAAAAATGGGATTGATGCAACTATTTTAGAAGTTCAGAACCCAACACAAATAGTTGTTGACTCAACAAGATTTAACGTCGGTGATTTGGTAACCATTAATAACGATGTCTTTACGATACAAACAGTTGAGGATTATGATCACTTACTTATTGATGAAAATTTTTCGGGTGGTACAACAACAAATTTAAATAATTGGGATACAGATTTAAATAGGTCATCATATTTTAGTAATTTTTCATATGTTATTAATAACGGTATCCCTTCCATTGTTCAATCAGGTACGACGGCTTATAGGCATCTTTTCTTAAAAAACATATATAGAGATGAGGTAAAAGTTGAGGCTTGGTTATCAAATTATCTTAATATTACTGGTGGTACGACATCAAGTGGGGAAATAGGTGTTGTTATTAATTCAGACCCATCAATGGATTTTGATTATGCGTTCAGTTCATTTGCTCGGACGTATTTTGGTATAAGACCCGCATCTGATTTTTATAGATGTTTACCTACTAAACTTGCTGCCGATGCTCAAAATAAGATGACTTCGGCGGGTTTACCTTTTTATGGTATAAAAAAGTTTACTCTTGAAAGCAGAAGAGGTCTAATAAAAGGTTATTTTGATGACGTACAATATTTTGAAACCTACCAAAGGACGGGTCTTTATAATGGTAGAGTTGGTGTTTATACGGACAATAATAATACGTTTAATCTTTTGAGGTATAAAGTTTACGCAACCGCGCAAAGGTTGGTTCTCAACAAACCAGGGACTTTCACATCGGGAATGACCATAAGTGAATCAGGTTTAGATTATGTTCACTCCGCAGGTAACTTGGTTATTAAAAATGCGTCAGTTTTATCTAATTTTGATACCAACATCCCAATATCTTTTGCGTATAGAGGTGGGCCGTTATTTAAAAATGATGGTGTATACCCGTATATTTATAATGTTACAACAGGCGCATTACCTGTTGGGACAACTCCTAGAAACGCAAATAGTAACAATTTTTCAGTCATTAACTGTAATATGGGATATGATTTAGGGTATTACTATAATTTTGGTGCTAATTCAGGATCTTGCGTGTATGATTTAACAAGTGTTCAAACCTTTACTCATATTTCATATAAAGAGTACCCATACGCTAATCTTATGACATTAACAACACCTATTAAAATAGATGTTTCTAATGATTTAACAACTTGGACTCAAGTTTATTTTAGTGCGACGGATACAACAAGAAGACAAGGTGGTGATAGTTTAAGAATGTATAATGTTGGTTTACAAAATGCTAGATATGTTAGAGTATATAGAGGTGGTGGAACTAGTTTTAATAGTACAAATTTCATTGTCAGTGTTGGTGTTCATAACTACTCAAGTGGATTTACATTTACTTTAAATAATTCTTCGGATTATAATGTTGGGGATAGATTATTCGTTTTATATAATGGGGGATTTGCTCCAGACTTAACTGAACTAGATTTCTATACTAATTTAGTAAATGGTACTGTTCCGGCTAGCGCATATACAAGTAACTTACAAGGGTATTACACCGTATTAAGTAAAACAGGTAATACCGTTACCGTAGATAGACCATTTACTCAGGGTTATCTACTTGGTGGGGAAAAGGTTATTAAATTAAATAAAAATATAAGATTTAGAGGTGATAGAGGAACCGGAATTTGGAAATCAGGTAGACTATTTGTTGCCGCAGGATTTAATTCTGGTAGGATTGTTATAGTAAGAAATACCGAATTTACGCATATGTCATATAACTATCCATCATCAATTGCTGGAACAACCACAAATTCTTTTGGGTTAAGGGGGCCGGCAAATGTTTTTGATGCGTCAATCTACGATAGAATGTCTTTTTATGATTCCATGCCAAGCTCAACAACAAATAACATAAACTTCACCAATTTAAATAATGTGATTTTTAGGAATTGTAACCACATAGGTTGGAATGGTTTGCTGGCGGTACCTTATTACCCAACTTATGCTAGCGTTGCGGTTTATATGGTTGGGAATAATTATGGAATTTTTATACCTGGATCATCAGGTTTAAGGGCTGAAACGGCGAGTTACTCCCAAATTTGGTTTATGTATAATAATGTTTATTCTTTTGGTAATGCTTTTGGGTATATGAATTACACTCATATTGCCACCAACGTATTTACAAAACCTAGCTTTACCTACATAAAAAGGAATTATATAAACGGAGGTCAATCTACAGGATTTTTAAGTATTAATGCTAGCCTTGGTTTTGGTGGATTTAATGAGTTTGACTTTGATGGTAATTCGATAGAATATATGGATGACTATGTTGTTGAAATGAGACGAACTTCAGGATACCCATTAAAAAATATTATATTAGGTAAAACTCAAAGTATCTCAAACAGAACTTCAAGATTAAATAATAGTGCTGGATTTTTTAGTACGGGTCACGAACAAGTGAATTCCAATATAAGATACTTATCAACTAATTTTAATAAATGGAGTTATGATTTAGGAGCATTTACATACGGGTACACTTTAAAAAATCCAAATGAGGACTATTTGAGGTTTTATAAATTTGATAGAATATTCCAAAACCCATTTGCTGGCATTAATATTGGTGTTAAAAATAGTGGTACTACAGTTAGTATTGAGGTTGGTGTTGAGTACTTTAATGATCGGTCAACACAATATCAAAACGCCAGTGAAAATGTGTACTCTGGGTCTTGTGTATTTTATACCCTTAAAGACAATTCATTATTTTCTCCCGTAACATTATTACCAAAGTCATTAACAAAAACGGCATACACCTACAACATTAGTTTTACGGGAACCGGATATTATTCTATTGGTTTAGGTCAAGCTGTAACATCCGGATATGTAGGTATTTATTCTATGTATAGTAAGATAAGTTCAAATAACCCTAATGACATATATGTGTACTCTAATAATTTTGACACATTACAATTAGGTTCTATATACCCAAGAGACTATACGCAATTTAATGCGCAAAGAAATAACGCATCAATAATATTACAAGGAAGTAGATTATATTAATTATGCCAAAAAATGTTGTAATAATACCCGCTAGTGGATGGACATATTTTAATAATTCGTCATCACAAACCATTGGACAACTGATAGTTGACCCAATTACTGAAGAATTTTTAATTTCCGGTAACACTTTAAATTTGGAGGGTACAACATCGGTTAATGTTGGTAATGGTTATGGGGATATTTATATTGGGAATGGAATCACCCCAACCAACATTATATTTGATCAGAGTGGTGAAATAAAAGGGGATGGTAGTTCGTTACAATTAACATTTGGGTCGGTTACCGATTATGTTAAAATTAGTACCAATAGTCAATTTGATTTGTTGGGTATAGTATCAGCATCAACAACCTCAAACGTCTTATCGTATAATTCATCAACAAGCAGAGTTAATTACACACCATTATCAACCCTATTCTCATTTGGAAATGTATTGTTAAATAGTGTTAGTGGTAATACTCTCATCGGCACAACAGTTAATACGGGTCAGAAATTACAAGTTAGTGGTAATACACTAATTAATGGAGGTCTAACCGCAACAACAATAACAGCAATTAACCCAACTAAAAATCAATATATATGTGATATAGGTTTAGCCGCGGATCAAACGATAACCACAACAACAGATACATTAATTGATTTTATTGATGTTGTAGATAATTACGATTGGTATGATACTTTAAATAAAAGATTTAGACCTACCATTGAGGGTTATTACCATATAGATTTTAACGCATGGTTTGACCCGGCAACTGTATCAACAGGACAATATAATATTCAGTTAAGAAAAAATGGTAATACCGTTGCAATAATTCAACAACCGACTATAAATAATGGCACTGGTCAGTCATTAACTTGTTCTAAACTCGTGTATTTGAATGGTACGAGCGACTATTTAGATTTTACCGCTTATCAATCTACAGGGGTTAACAGGAGACTTCAGGTTGGATCGTCTAGTTCCGGAACATATGCTACCATCTTTTTATTGGCAATTTAATTGTAAGTCCTAATATTTATATAAAAAATATAAATATGGACGAAATAACACAACAAGTAACACAACAAGGAGTACCAATCCAACCTATCGTATATCCTATCAACCAAGGAACCGCAACAAGATTATCGGTATTGGTTTTAAATTTCCCTACGGATGCAGTAACGTGTACAACGTATTGGCAATTATTGACAGAAGAAGGTTTACAACTGTCACAAGGAAATTATAATTTAACTGAAGAAGAATTTGCCGCTTGGGGTCAAGATAATAATTATGTTAACCAATGCGTTGCAAATGCGATAAACGTTACATTAATTTAATTATGATTACTTTAACTGCAGAACAACTAACAGAAATTAAAACATATTTGAATGAAGTTCCATTTAAATATGCTTTACCACTTTTCCAATATTTGGATAAGTTGGAACAAGATGCGAAACCACGAACAAGTACTACGGTAGAAGCAAATTAATTATATGGTATTCATATTTCAATTTAAGTTATTAAACTTATTTAAAAAAGTAATATGAATACCATATTTATTCAAATCGCATCGTTTAGAGATCCACAGCTTAAGCCAACACTTGATGATATGTTGGCAAATGCTAAATACCCAAAAAACTTAAGAATTGGTATATGTAACCAATACAACTCCGAAGACGAATTTAACATTGATGATTATAGAAAAGATAAAAGATTTAGAATCATTGATGTATTAGATACGGAATCCAAAGGAGTTTGTTGGGCAAGACACCAAGTTCAACAACTATATAAGGGTGAAAAATACACATTACAGATTGATTCTCATATGAGATTTGAGAAAGACTGGGATGTTACCTTAATCAATATGGTTAAAGACCTACAAAAGAAAGGTCACAAAAAACCTCTTTTAACAGGATACGTTTCATCTTTTGATCCTGAGAACGACCCCAAAGGTAGAGTAAATGAGCCGTGGAGAATGGCTTTTGATCGTTTCACACCTGAAGGTGTTGTTTTCTTTTTACCTGAAGTAATACCAGGATGGAAAGAACTAAAAGAACCAATCACCGCAAGATTCTATTCTGCACACTTCTGTTTCACACTCGGAGAATTTTCAACGGAAGTCCAACACGATCCCGAATTTTATTTTCACGGAGAAGAGATATCAATAACCGTAAGAGCATATACTCACGGATATGATTTGTTCCACCCACATAAAGTGGTTATTTGGCACGAATATACTCGTAAAGGAAGAGTTAAACAATGGGATATTGATAAGGAATGGTATTTAAAGAATACTGCCTGTCACAAAAAGAATAGACAACTTCTTGGTATTGATGGTGAAAAATATGACGGAGATTATTCTGAATGGTTCGGAACTGAAAGAACCATACAAGATTACGAAAAATACGCAGGTTTACTCTTTGAGGTTAGAGGAGTCCAACAAGAAACATTAGATAAAAAATACCCCCCAAATACATACGAGTTTACTAATGAAGAAGAATGGAAACAATCATTCTCAAGTATATTCAAACACTGTATTGACTTAGATCTTAATCAAGTTCCCGAAACGGATTATGATTTTTGGGTTGTCGCTTTTCACGACAAAGAACATAACACACTATTCAGACAAGACGCAGATGCAAATGAGATTGTTAGGATAAAAGCAGATCCCGATGGATACGGTAAAGTATGGCGAGAGTTCCATTCAACGCAAGTTCCAGCATATTGGGTTGTTTGGCCTCACTCATTATCAAAAGATTGGTGTGAAAGAATTGTAGGAAATTTATAAGATATGGTTACAGGTCATTTTAATTACCAAGATTTAATTATTAGCCAACACAAAGATGTGGGTTTGGTTTTTGATAAATTGATAAAACAAATTAAACCTAAACAAGTGTTGGAGATTGGGACTGCTGATGGTGGTCTAACACTAATGATAAGACATCTTCTTAATGATAACGGATTAAATGGATCGGTTATTAGGACATATGATATATTGGAACAGATCAACTTAAAAAATAAAAATGTTGACGGTATTGAGATAATAACAAAAAGTCCTTTTAATCACCCATATTCTGATTTAGAATACCCTGATGAGATCAGAGAGTTTGTCCAACGAGAAGGAACAACATTGGTTTTATGTGATGGAGGTTTTAAGATCAATGAATTTATATTGATATCAAAATTTCTTAAAGTCGGTGATGTGATTATGGCTCACGACTACGCTGAAGATAGTAAAATCTTTAAAGAAGAGATAGAAAATAAAATATGGAACTGGCACGAAATACAATATTCTGATATTAGTGTTGCTTGTGTAAATAATAATTTGGACTCATATATGGATGATGAATTTCAGAAAGTGGTATGGGTTTGTAAAATGAAAACAAAATGATAACATTAGTTACTGGTTTGTGGGACATTGGTAGAGGAGATCTATCTGAAGGGTGGTCAAGATCGTTTGATTATTACCTTAAAAAGTTTGAACAGTTATTACAAGTTGATTGTAATATGATAATCTTTGGTGACAAAGAATTGGAAAGTTTTGTTTCTGAAAGAAGAAACGATACAAATACTCAATTTGTTTTACGTGATTTAGATTGGTTTAGACGTGGTGAATTTTACGGGCAAATACAACAGGTAAGAAACAATCCAAAATGGTATAATCTTGCTGGTTGGTTAAAAGACTCAACCCAAGCAAGATTAGAAATGTATAATCCTTTGGTGATGTCCAAAATGTTTATTTTACACGACGCCCTCCTTTTAGATAAATTTGATTCAGAAAAATTATATTGGATTGATGCCGGTCTTGCGAACACCGTGAATATGGGTTATTTTACTCACGATAATGTTCTACCAAAGATTGATAAGTTATTTGATAACTTTACGTTCATTTGTTTTCCATACCAAGCTGATCGTGAGATACACGGTTTTGATATTGATAGAATGACCCAACTTACAAACGTTAGACCCGATAAAGTTGCTCGTGGTGGTTTTTTCGGTGGAACGAAAGAACTAATAAGACAAATGAATACCTTGTATTACAACTTAATTAAGTCCACCCTTAATCAAGGTTTGATGGGAACTGAAGAAAGTTTATTTACAATCTTACTATATAACAACCCAACAATTACCGAATATGTTGAGATCAATTCAGATGGTTTGGTTTATAAGTTTTTTGAAGATGTTAAAAATGATGCGGTTCAGGTTAAAAGTTTAAAGAAAAATTACAAAGTAAGAAAAAACAGGACTGGAGATATTGGACTATATGTTATAACATTTAATAGTCCAAAACAATTTGAAACTTTAATAATCTCTATGTTAGAGTATGATTCTGATTTTATCAATAAAACTAAAAAGTTTTTACTGAATAACTCAACCGATTTATCCACAACACCTGAATATGTGAGATTGTGTGAACAATATGGTTTTGAACATATTAAAAAAGATAATATAGGAATTTGTGGAGGGAGACAGTTCGTTGCCGAACATTTTGCTAATACCGACCTTAAATATATGTGGTGGAGTGAAGACGATATGTTTTTTCAGAATAAACCAAACGAAACGTGTAAAAACGGTTTTAATCGTCACACCCCAAATTTATTCAAGAAATGTACTGATATAATGGATAGGGAGGATTTTGATTTCTTAAAAATTAACTATACGGAATTTTATGGTGATAATGGAACATGCTGGCCTTGGTATAATTTACCTCAAGAAAAGAGAGTAGAATTTTTTCCCGAAAAACCGAATTTACCTGTAGGTGGTTTAGATCCTGAGGCACCAAAAACAAAATTTAATAATATTAAATCACATTTAGGATTACCTTATGTTGATGGGGAAATATATTATTGTAATTGGACTCATATTATTAGTCAAGAAGGTAACGAAAAAATGTTTTTAGACACAAAATGGACTAACCCGTTTGAAAATACGTGGATGAGTCATCACTATCAAATGACAAAAAAAGATGAACTTAAGGGTGGTCTATTATTATTGACTCCTGTTGAACACGAGAGGTTTCATCATTATGAGAGACATCTGAGAAGGGAAAATTAGTAATTATTTTATTACTTTTTTTAAGGTTATCTTCCGCCCATAATGGTTGTAAATTGGTATAATGGCAAAGTTTATAAATTTCCTCTTCTGTTTTTGCGGAGGATAATGGTATTATGTGATCAATATGTATATGACTTCCAAATATTTCCCAACTCATACCATCGGTGAATTTTTTCTCAATATACTCCATTAAATATTCAGGAGTACACCCTACTATTTCAAAAGTATCATTTTTCTTTTTAATATTTTTTGATTTAAAAAAAAGTCTTGTTCGGGATCTCATTATATTAGCCAACCTAAAAAGAGAGTCTTTTTTATATTTATTGACGACCCATTCATTTTGATAAGTTGGGTTTTTATTGAACCATTCTTTTTTTGATTTTTTTACCTTTTCTTTGTTATTATCAACATATCTTTGTTTAATTATATTAATTTTTTCTTTGTTTTTTTGATTATATAACTTAGATAGTTTATTTGAGCATAACTTACACTCAGGTCTCTTACCATTAATTTGCGATTTAACGTTATAAAACTCGCAAATATCTTTTTCTTCTTTACACCTACTACAAATCTTTTTGTTCATAATGTTCTCTAACTAATTTTTCAATTAAACGGGATTTATTTGTTAAGTCACTCTCCATTCGCTTAAACAGTTTAGGGTCAATACTAATTGCGAATTTAATTTTTTTATCTTCTTCTTTTTTTTTCGGCATCATATATATAAATATCTCATTAAGTGTGAAAAGTCATACTTAATGAAACTAAATTTCATAATATTTATCAATAAAGATTAAATGGAGTTTTTTATCAAGAAAGGGGCTACGTTACCTTTACTAAAGATTAACGTAATTAAAGATGGAAGAAGTGACTACAATAGATCTATGAAGTTTCTATCGGAAACTGACGTGTTCTTTTCTATGGTAGATACTGAAACCAACATTCCAAGAATTACGACAAGACCAGCAGGTTTAATGTCTAAAATTGCTCCATTAACAGCATCAACATCAGATTATTATGTTTATTACCAATTCACACCTTTTGATACAAAAAAGGTTGGTAGATACAAAGGACAATTTTTATTCAGAGATGATACGGGTATTTTAGTTTTACCACTGAATGAAGAAATATATATTAACGTAACGGACAGTTTCATTCTTGACGATATGGAGTTCCAAAGTTGTTATGTTGTTGATTACCCTTGTTGTTCAGGATTCATACCAAACCCACCGTCACCACCAACAACTACCACGACAACACAAAATATAACTACTACAACAACAATATCTTAATTACCTATAAATCCGATATTAAGAGTATATTGAGGTTGGTGAGTTTTATTATTTAAGTTTTTAGTATTAATTTAAGTTCGCATAATATTTATCATAAAACGAATATTATGCCAACACTAACCGGAAAAACCATAGGTCAATTAAATTTTTTATCAGGAGTAACGAGCGATACTTTAATACCTGTAGAATTAAGTGGGTCAACTTACCATATCAATTTTTCTTCCACAACAAACGCAAACCAATATCTTAATGCCGGCAATTCAAATACCGATATTACAATAAATTGGGCTTTGGCGAATGTACAAGAGATTAATCTAAATGATGACCCTACCATATCTTTCACAAACTCTGTTCCGGGTAAAAGACAAACTTTATTATTAAAACAAGAACTACCTGGACAAAGAACAATTACTTGGCCTGGTGGTACAATATGGAACAATGATATTGCACCTACGATGCAAAACTTACCGTTTAGTGGTGGTGGTGATATTGATACTAGTTTTGTTATTGGTACTGGATTTAGTGTGTTGGGTGGTACACCGGTTACAATACAATTACAACCTGATGGTAAAATACTAGTTGGTGGTGGATTTACAGTTTATAGTGGTGCATCTAGAAATTATATAATTAGATTAAATACTGACGGATCAATAGATAATAGTTTTGTTATTGACACTGGATTTAGTAATGAAGTAAAAACAATAAAATTACAACCTGACGGTAAAATACTAGTTGGTGGTACATTTACTTCATATAGTGGCGTTTCTAAAAATTATATTATTAGATTAAATACCGATGGTTCTATAGATAATAGTTTTGTGATTGGTTCTGGATTTAATAATTGGGTTTATGATATACAATTACAACCTGACGGAAAAATATTGGTTGGAGGTTTTTTTACCTCATATAGTGGTGTATCTAGAAATAGAATAATTAGATTAAATACAGATGGTTCTATTGATACTAGTTTTGTTATTGGTACTGGATTTAATACTATTGTAGAAACAATACAATTACAACCTGACGGAAAGATATTAGTTGGTGGTCAATTCGCTACTTATAGTGGTGTATCTAGTAATAGAATTATTAGGTTAAATACCGATGGATCTATTGACGCTAGTTTTGTTATTGGTTCTGGATTTAATGGTACTATACAACCAATACAATTACAAACAGATGGTAAAATATTGGTTGGGGGTTTATTTACATCATATAGTGGAGTATCTAGTGGTAGGGTTATTAGATTAAATACGGACGGATCTGTGGATACTGGTTTCGTTATTGGTACTGGATTTAATAATAGTGTATATTCAATACAATTACAACCTGATAGTAAAATATTAATTGGCGGTACATTCACTTCATATAGTGGCGTTTCTAGAAATAGAATTATTAGATTAAACACCGATGGATCTATAGACACTAGTTTTGTTATTGGTACTGGATTTAGTGGTATTCCGTACATATCATTACAATCAGACGGAAAAATACTAGTTGGTGGTACATTCACTTCTTATAACGGAAGTTTATACAACCGTATTATACGATTAGATGGTTATGATTCACAAACTAAATATAATGTAGTCAACATTGATTATAACGGGACATACTACATTGGATCATTTTAAATGGATATGGTCTATTTCTTTGAAAAATTAGTTTGTTGGGATATATTTATAATAAAATTAACTAATTAAAAATATAAAAATGACTGTAAAAGAATATCTAGTTGATAAAACACTAATCGCGGTAGAAACTGTTGAGGGACTTATCTTAAACTTAGTTTTAGAAAACGATTCTTTACAATCTTTATTGGTTGATACCTCTTACATCCAATCAGGTATACCACTTAACAGAACTGAAGATTTTGTTCTTACCGAAAATGATTTAACTGCTAATGGAATTACAATTAACATTAACACAACGAATGTTGAGATTCCTGAAATTGGTTTAGGATCTGAAATTCAAGAATAATTACTCATCACCCAAATAAATCGTATTCACCATAGATTAGATGGAATTTACCATAGGTCAAAACGCAACTCTTCCAGTACTTAAAATGCAAGTAGTGAACGACGGTACGCAAAACTTTGACGAAATGATGAGTTTCATTGAAAGGTCATCAATCTTTTTTTCAATGGTTAGTACTGATACGGGAATCCCAAAAGTTTATACAAAGTCCGCTGGTTTTGTTGAGAAATTAGAAATGGATCCGAACTCTTCACCTGAATACTATGTTTATTATAGATTTACCCAACAAGACACAAGTAGGGTTGGTCGTTATGAAGGTCAGTTTATGTTTATAAATGAAGACGGAACTTTGGTTTTACCAATTAGAGAACCTTTATTTATTAACGTCGTTGAGAGTTTTATTTCAGATAGTTTACCCTACAATCCTTGTTACACATTAAATTACACTTGTTGTACAACACCATTCCCCTCACCAACTCCGACACCCACAAAGGCTCCCGTAATAAGTCCTACCCCAACCTCAACGGTAACACCAACACCTACAGTTACCCCGACTCCAACACAAACACCTAATCAACCAATCTGTCCTCACCCAAGATATGAGGAATTGATATATAGTACAACTTTTCACGGAGATTTCAGAAATGATCCTATTTTAGTCTGTGAGGCTCTTGATTGTTTAAGAAATGGTGACTGTACTTATGATGGTTATTACGATAGATACTTTAACGTTAACGGCCCAACAGTTGGTTCTTTAGCATTCTCTAATGAAACAACTTGTTACCCAACTGACGACACAGGGTACTTTATTATGTGGTTAGACGGGTCATTCCAAGCCATCCAATTCATAAATGGGGTTCTACAAAATTCAGCTTACATCTGTTGATAAGACAAAATCTTTGACTTATATTTATTTACGAAGGTAAATGCCGACCTCATTCGGTAGCTAATACACCAAAACTAAATAATATATGATACCACAAGAAGAAATTAAGAATTTCCTAGAAGGAAATGACCCTGAAAAATATATAGTGGCGGTAGAATACGACTATATATCTGACAAAATCTACAAAATAAAAGAAATCCCCGGTAAAGGCAAAGAAATACAAAGAGATACCCTAATATCATTTGCGTGGGTTGGTGACCTTCGTGGTCAAAATTTCTACTCATCATCTAAAGCATTGCAAAAAGAAGCAATGACAAAACACGGAATTATCATTGAGAAATTAAGAACTGATGGTAATGAAAGGTTGGAGAACGGATTAACTTTTTTGGTTAAATCTATGAAGGGTTACCGTAACCTCATCCAATTTTTTAGAGAAGGTGGTGTAGATCCGTGGGGAGAAAAAACAAAAGACCTTATTACATTATTATCACCTGTAGAACAATACCTCATCTCAAAAGAGAAAAGATTGTTCAAAGGGTTTGAAGAATACAATGACATCACAAGGTTTGTATTTGACCTTGAGACGACCGCATTAGAACCAAAAGACGGTCGTATCTTTATGATTGGAATGAAGACAAACAAAGGGTTTATGAAAGTAATTGAATGTAAAGATGCCGATGAGGAACGAAGAGGTCTTGTTGAGTTTTTTAGAACTATAGATGAAATCAAACCATCAATCATTTCGGGATACAATTCAGCAAACTTTGACTGGTTTTGGATATTTGAAAGATGTAAGGCTTTGAACTTGGATATCAAGAAGATTGCCATTTCAATGAATCCCGCAAAAACAATCTCACAAAAAGAGTCAATGTTAAAGTTGGCGAATGAGGTTGAGAGGTATAACCAAGTTCAGATGTGGGGATATAATGTAATTGATATTATTCACTCAGTTCGTAGAGCTCAAGCCATCAACTCAAGTATCAAAGAGGCGGGTTTGAAATATATTACCAAGTTTATTGATGCCGAAGCGAAGGATCGTATCTATATTGACCACACAAGTATTGGGCCTATGTATGCCAAGAAAGAAGAGTATTGGTTAAACACAGATAACGGTAATTACAAAAAAGTAGGTTCCGACCCAAAGGTTGATGAGATATGTGTTAGGCGAGGGGATGTATATATTAAAACAACAGGGGACGACATAGTTGAGCGTTATCTTGACGATGACCTTGACGAAACGTTGATTGTGGATGACGAGTTCAACCAAGCAACGTTTCTATTGGCGTCTTTGGTTCCAACAACATATGAGAGAGCATCCACAATGGGAACAGCAACATTATGGAAAATGGTGATGTTGGCTTGGTCTTATAAGAACGGACTTGCAATTCCTAAAAAAGAAGAAAAAAGAAACTTTGTAGGAGGTTTATCCCGATTACTTAAAGTGGGTTATTCTAAGGACGTTTTAAAACTTGACTACTCATCACTATACCCATCCATTCAGTTAGTTCACGACGTGTTCCCTGAGTGTGATATAACGGGGGCGATGAAGGGATTGTTAACATACTTCCGTAACTCTCGTATCATGTACAAGAACTTGGCGGCAGAGTACAAGACGATCGATAAAAAGAAATCAACATCTTTTGACCGTAAACAATTACCAATCAAAATCTTTATCAACGCATTCTTCGGATCGTTATCAGCTCCACACGTATTCCCTTGGGGTGATATTGACATGGGAGAACAGATCACCTGTACAGGTAGACAATACCTCAGACAGATGTTAAACTTCTTTAGTAAGAGAGGATATAGTCCTTTGGTATGTGATACCGATGGTATGAACTTTTCATTACCTGAGGGTGGTGTTGATGATAGAGTTTATATCGGTAAAGGATTAAACTGGTTGGTTAAAGAAGGTAAGGAGTATCGTGGTTATGACGCCGATGTGGCAGAGTTTAATGACATCTTTATGAAAGGTGAAATGGGACTTGATTGTGATGGAACTTGGGATTCTTGTATTAACTTGGCACGTAAGAACTACGCAACGATGGAACACAACGGTAAGATCAAATTAACCGGTAATAGTATCAAATCTAAGAAGATGCCAAAGTATATTGAGAAGTTCTTGGATAAGGGGATCAAACAATTACTTAAAGGTGAGGGTAAAGAATTTATTGAGTGGTATTACGAATACATACAAAAGATATTTGATCAGAGGATTCCGTTGGCCGAAATTGCGTCAAAGGCAAAAGTTAAGTTGTCAGTTGAGGATTACATTAAACGAAGTAAAC
>Ga0164292_10001686_pt1 | contig 17966 bp, 22 predicted proteins | sample GEODES117metaG_FD_111486 | JGI IMG/M metagenome (GOLD analysis project Ga0164292, IMG submission 111486) | Eutrophic lake water microbial communities from Lake Mendota, Wisconsin, USA - GEODES117 metaG | ecosystem: Environmental > Aquatic > Freshwater > Lake | place: USA: Lake Mendota...
ACGGTGCGATCGTCGAGGACGCCACTCCGGCAGACTTCTTCGCCAACCCGCGTTCGGAGCGCGCCAAGGATTTTCTCGGCAAGATTCTCAACCACTGATGTTCTCAACCAGTAAGGCGAAAGGAACTCCCGCCATGCCCACTTTCTCCGTCCGCTTCCTAGGTGCCGCCGTTCTCGCCGCGGCGCTGCCGCTCACCGTCACCGCCTGCGGCGGAGGTGGTGGCGGTGGTGGCGGCGGCGGCGAGAAGGGCAACTCCATCGTCGTCGGGACGAAGTTCGATCAGCCCGGTCTGGGTTTGCGCAATCCCGATGGTTCGATGAGTGGGTTCGACGTCGACGTCGCCAAGTTCGTCGCCAAGGAACTCGGCTACACCGAGGACCAGATCGAGTGGAAGGAGTCGCCGTCAGGCCAGCGCGAAAACCTGATCGCCAACGACCAGGTGTCCTACATCGTGGCGACCTACTCGATCACCGATGCGCGCAAGGAGAAGGTCGACTTCGCCGGGCCGTACCTGATCACCGGGCAAAGCCTGCTGGTGCGCGCCGACACCACTGACATCACCGGCGCCGAATCGCTGGCCAACAACAAGAAACTGTGTTCGGTCAGTGGTTCCACGCCGGCCCAGCGGATCAAAGACAAGTATCCGGGTGTGCAGTTGCAGCAGTACGACACCTACTCGGCGTGTGTGGAAGCCCTCAAGAACGGCGCGATCGACGCGGTCACCACCGACGAGGTGATCCTGGCCGGTTACGCCGCGCAGTCCCCCGGGGTGTTCAAAGTCGTCGGCAAGCCGTTCTCTGAGGAGAAATACGGGATCGGCCTGAAGAAGGGCGATACCGACATGCGGACCAAGATCAACGATGCGTTGGCGAAGATGGAGAAGGACGGGGCGTGGAAGGCCGCCTTCGAGAAGAACCTGGGACCGGCCGGCATCCCCACTCCGCCGCCGCCGCCGCTTGACCGGTACTGACAGACCACCTGTACTCGAAACCGTACTGAAAAGACCACGTGGACGTTTTCGGCCAGTACCGCGGCCAGATCCTTGAGGCGTTCTGGACTACGGTCCAACTCACCGCCTTGTCGGCGGCGGGGGCCTTGGTGTTCGGAACGCTGCTGGCGGCGATGCGGCTGGCGCCGGTTCCCATGCTGAACTGGATCGGCACCGGCTACGTCAACGTCGTCCGCAACACTCCGCTGACACTGATCATCCTGTTCTGTTCGTTCGGCCTGGCGCAGACGCTGGGCGTCACGCTCGTCGATGCCAAGTCGCCGACGTCGATCGCCGACAGCAACTTCCGGCTGGCGGTGCTGGGTTTGGCGGCCTACACCGCGGCGTTTGTCTGTGAGACGGTGCGCTCCGGGGTCAACACTGTGCCGGTGGGTCAGGCCGAGGCGGCCCGCTCGCTGGGGCTGACTTTCGGGCAGAACCTGCGCTTGATCCTGTTGCCGCAGGCATTTCGGGCGGTTCTGATTCCGTTGGGTTCAGTGCTGATCGCGCTGACCAAGAACACGACGATCGCCTCGGCGATCGGCGTGGCCGAAGCCGCGCTGTTGATGAAGGAGATGATCGAGAACACCGCCGCACTGCTGGTCGTCGGTGGCATTTTCGCGCTCGGTTTCCTGCTGCTGACACTGCCCACCGGACTGCTGTTCGGCTGGCTGGGCAAGCGTTGGGCGGTGGCCCGGTGACTTCAGTGCTATTCGACGCCCCGGGCCCGCGGGCCCGGGTGCGCAACCGGGTCATCTCGGCGGCGGCCGTCGCGCTGGCCGGTCTGCTGGTGTGGGCGGTGGTCGACAGGCTCGCCGACAAAGGCCAGTTAACGGCCGCTAAGTGGCGGCCGTTCCTGACCGGCGATCTGTGGAAAACCTATGTACTGCCAGGCATTCTCGGCACCCTGACCGCGGCGGCGATCTCGATCGTGTTGGCCGCCATCCTGGGCTTCGCCCTCGGGGTGGGGCGACTGTCGCCGATACGGGCTGTTCGGGTCCCGTGTGCGGTCTTCGTCGAGTTTTTCCGCGCAGTGCCGGTGCTGATCATGATGATCTTCGCCTACTTCCTGTTCGCGCTTTACGACATGTTCCCGTCTAAGCACCTTGCGCTGGCGGGGGTAGTGACCGGGCTGACGCTCTACAACGGTGCGGTGATCGCCGAGATCGTGCGCTCCGGTGTGGGTTCCCTGCCGCGGGGTCAGAGCGAGGCCGCTGCCGCGTTGGGCCTGAGCTGGAGCCAAACCATGCGGTCCGTTTTGCTGCCGCAGGCGATCACGTCGATGCTGCCGGTGCTGGTTTCGCAGTTGGTGGTGGTGCTCAAGGACACCGCGATCGGCTACCAGATCACCTACCTGGAGATGGTCCGCCAGGGCACAGTGATCGGCTCGACCTACGGCAACTACATTCCGGCTCTCATGGTCATCGCGGTGCTGATGATCGCTCTGAACTTCGCCCTGTCCGCGGCGGCCACCCGACTCGAGAGCAGGCTACGGCGTTCCAAACGCGCGACTGAACCAATGGGGGCGCAGAACACGTTGTTGGAGCCCGGCGACTAACTGGAGCGGACCTGACCAGCCTAAACCCGGCGGCGTTCTCGCTCGGCGGCCACAGCGTCGGTCACCACCGAAACGGCCATACTCTGGCTGTATCCGCGGCGGGCGAGCATGCCGACCAGCCGACGCACCACCTTCGCGTCGTCGCCGCCGAGCACCTCGCGCCGCAGCCGGCGTTCCACGAGTTGTTCTGCGCGGCTGCGTTCGGCGCCGGCGTCGATGCCGTCGAGCACCCCGGCGATCAACTCCGCCTCGACTCCTTTGGTCCGGAGTTCGGCGGCGAGGGCGCGTTTGCCTTTCCCGGCGTTGGCCTGCCGGGAGCGCACCCACTGCTCGGCGAAGTCCTCGTCGTCGATGAGGCCGACGGCTTCCAGCCGGTTGAGCACCGCGTCGGCGGCGTCGTCGGGAAAACCCCGTTTAGTGAGATGGCCGGCAAGCTCCGCCCGGGTCCGAGCCCGCACAGTGAGCAGGCGCAAGCACAAGGCGTGCGCCTGCTCCCGGCGGTTCTCAGAAGTCGACTGGGGCGGGCAGGACGTCATCGGCGAGTTCGTCGGTCATCACGGCCCCGATTCCGAGCTTCTCCTTGATCTTCTTCTCGATCTCGTTGGCCACATCGGGGTTTTCCATCAAGAAGTTGCGGGCGTTCTCCTTACCCTGGCCCAGCTGCTCACCCTCGTAGGTGAACCAGGACCCGGACTTGCGCACGAAGCCCTGGTCGACGCCCATGTCGATGAGTGAACCTTCACGGCTGATGCCCTTGCCGTAGAGGATGTCGAACTCGGCCTGCTTGAACGGCGGCGAGACCTTGTTCTTGACGACCTTGACCCGGGTGCGGTTGCCCACCGCGTCGGTGCCGTCCTTGAGGGTCTCGATCCGGCGGACATCCAGGCGCACCGAGGCGTAGAACTTCAATGCCTTTCCGCCGGTGGTCGTTTCGGGTGAACCGAACATCACCCCGATTTTCTCGCGGAGCTGGTTGATGAAGATGGCGGTGGTGCCCGAGTTGCTCAGGGCGCCGGTCATTTTGCGCAGCGCCTGGCTCATCAGGCGGGCCTGCAGGCCGACGTGGCTGTCGCCCATCTCGCCCTCGATCTCGGCGCGCGGAACCAGCGCGGCCACCGAGTCGATGACCAGGATGTCGATCGCTCCGGAGCGCACAAGCATGTCGGCGATTTCCAGCGCCTGCTCACCGGTGTCGGGCTGGCTCACCAGCAGTGCGTCGGTGTCGACACCGAGGCTCTTGGCGTACTCGGGATCCAGGGCGTGCTCGGCATCGATGAACGCCGCAAGACCGCCGGCAGCCTGGGCGTTGGCGACCGCATGCAGGGCGACGGTGGTTTTACCCGAGGACTCCGGTCCGTAGATCTCGACGACGCGGCCGCGCGGCAGACCGCCGATGCCCAGCGCCACGTCCAACGCGATGGAGCCGGTCGGGATGACCGAGATGGGCTGGCGGACCTCGTCGCCGAGGCGCATCACCGCGCCCTTGCCATGGTTCTTCTCGATCTGTGCGAGCGCGAGTTCGAGGGCCTTCTCGCGGTCTGGGGCTTGTGGCGCCATGGTTATCTCCGTTTCTGTGGTGTTTCGGCTGACCGGTGTTGGTCGGTTAACCGCGACGTTAGAGAGGGCCTCTGACAAAAATTTCAACGACAGGATTTGTCGAACATCCCCCACACTAACGAACATGTGTTCGATGGCAAGTGTGGCGCGCGGCGTGTCGCTACCACTGCTCACGCGGCACGCCGAAGTCGGCGCACAACGCCCGCCATACGTCGCGGGGTTCCACGCCGGCCTCGATGGCCTGCGCGGCGGTGCGGCCACCCAGTTGGGTCAGCACATAGTCCACCAGCAGCGAGGATCCTCGCACCGGACCGAACTGCGCCTCGACGAGTTCATGGAATTCGGTCAACCGCACGGCCACCAAGTTACCCAGCCTCATGGCAGAGCAGTACCGGATCGGCCACCCCGACGGCACTCTCCCCTGCCTGAAGCGCCGCGGCCCGGTAGCGCGGATTCGATAAGACCTCGCCGACCTCTGCAATCAGAGCGTCAGCGGCAAGCGGCCGCACTAATCGCGCACTGCCTTGGCGCACAACACGATTCGCTAACTCCCACTGGTCTCCCCCGCCGGGCACCACGACCAACGGCACACCGGCCAGCAGCGTCTTAGACAGCATCCCGTGGCCGCCGCCGCAGACCACGACGTCGGCGACCCGCAGCAGGTCGTCCTGGCGCCCCAGGCCGACCGTCGCCCACGGCGGCACCTGAAGATCGTCCCCAGCCAGCCGAGACACCACCAGCCGGGAGCCCGGCGGCAGGGTCCGTCCGGGCAAAAGGTGCTCTAGCGCCAACTCAGCGAGGCCGATGGCCCCGGTGGCCGCCGTCGAGGGTGCCACGACGACCACCGGCCCGTCGCCGGGCGGAACCGTCAGCGTGGCAGCCGTCGGCTCGAAGTGCAGCGGACCCACGACGACGGCCTCGGCCGGCCAGTCCGGGCGGTCCACTTCCAGGGCGGGCAGGGTGGCGATGAGGCGGCGACGCGGACCCGGATCGTGGGCCGGCAGGCCGATGGCGGTTCGCGCGGCGCTGCGCTGACGGTCACCGGCCCGGATCGACCGCGCGGTGAACGCCCGCATGACGGTGTCGCGCAGCCGCCCGCCGACACCGGTCCCCGGCGCCAGACCGCTGCCGATCGGCGGAAGCCCTTTCGACGGCAGATACAGCGGATGGGGAGTGAGTTCCACCCAGGGAACCCCCAACATCTCGGCAGCCATACCACCGCAGACGGTGATGACGTCGGAGACCACCAGATCGGGCTGAAGCTGTTGCAGCACAGGCTTGTTCAATACCGCCATCCGGGCAGCGCGCTGGTGGATCTTGGACCCCGCGTCGTCGTCGTCATCGGAGGCCTCCGGGTCCAGGCCCAGGAGTTCAACCGCTTCCACACCCGCCGCCCCGGCGGTATCGAGCCACTCGCGGCCAGTCAGCAGAACCGGATCATCACCGGCGGCCAGAAAACGCAGGCACAGGGCAATCGCCGGGAAGGCATGCCCGGCCTCCGGCCCGGCAACCACAGCGACCCGCATCGGCCCCACCCTGCCACAGCCGACCCGGAGCTAGGGTGGGCAGCATGACCGACCAGATCAACGTCAGCACCGACATCGACAACGCCCACGTCGTCGAGGTGTTACTCAGCAGCCTGCAAGCCGCCGACGCTGACGGCGCCGGGGCCGTCCTCGACGACAACCTGGTGTATCAGAACGTCGGCTTCCCCACGATCCACGGCCGCGCGCGGGCCATGAAGCTCTTCCGCGCCATGGAGGGCCGGGCTAGCTTCGAGGTCAAGACCCACCGCATCGCCGTCAACGGGTCCTCGGTGCTCACCGAACGCACCGACGTGCTGCAGTTCGGCCCGCTGCGACTGCAGTTCTGGGTGTGCGGTGTCTTCGAGGTCCACAATGGCCGAATCACGCTGTGGCGCGACTACTTTGACATGTGGAACTTCACTAAGGCACTGGTGCGAGGAGTGATCGGCATGGCAGTGCCGGCGCTGCGCCCGACGCTCTAAAGCCGTCAGACCCGCTGCGCGGTTCCGAGTTCCTCGAAGGCTTGCGCCCAACCGGAGAGCCGGTCGGTGGCGTCGGTGAGTTCGGCACGGTAGCGCTGCTGGGACAGCCCGGCGCCGGCGTTGGCCGACGAGACCAGGTGCGCGGCGGCGGTGACCATCTCGTTGTACTGCCGAACACCGCTGTTGAGTTGCGCCGTCAGCGCGTTGATGGTGGGGGCCAGATAGGCCCGGGAGTCGGGGTTGTCCCCCGCCGCCCGCTCCATGGCCGCCACCTCCGAAGCGGTGGCCGCCATCGTCGCCGCCGAACGTCCGGCCGCGGCGGTCAGCTCACGGACTTCACCGGCCGGCAGCAACCGACCGCGATCAATCACGCCGAGCAGCGAGTGCAGACCCCGCTCGGAGGCGGCCAGGGCCGAAATCGCCGAACGTGCCGCCGAACCCGGCGGCGGCAGACGGCGACCGCTGACCTCACGTTGGGGTGGCAGCGGCTCACCGCGCAGCCACCGGTAGCGCAGCAGCCACAAAGTGGCGGGCACCGCCGCCCCGGCAGCGATCACACCGGTGATCAGCAGCGCCCATACCGGGGTGCTCCAGACGGCCAGCAAGCCGGTGACCGCCACCCAGAACACCGTCGCGAAGCTGAAGAACAATCCGAACCGCAGCGCCCAGCGCCGCTTACGCAGCAGCCGGGCCCGCGGATCGGCGGCCGCACTGAGCTTCTGTGCGGCGACATCGGCGTACTCGCTGACGGTGTCGATGCTTCGTTGCAGCACGGAACGCCGCCACTGCCGCGACGTCACAACCGACTTCTGCTCGGCGTTCACCGTCATCGAGTATTCGCCTCCTCTGGGTTGCCCCTACTGGCCGAGCGGCTGCTCGGGCTCAGGGGTGATGGACGGGGTGGCCGGGGCCGCGGTGCCGCCCGCAGTCAGGGAATCCCCACGCATCGAGGCGCGGATCTGCTCTAGCCGCGAATGCCCGGCCATCTGAACACCGGCCTGCTGAACTTCGGCCATCCGGCCCTGGACGGAGTTCTGCGCCAGCTCGGCTGAGCCCATGGCGTTGGCGTAGCGCTGCTCGATCTTCTCGCGCACCTCGTCGAGGTTGGGCGTGGTGCCGGGCGCGGCCATCTCGTTCATCGACCGCAGCGACTCGGCGACCTTTTCCTGCATCTTGGCCTGCTCGAGCTGACCCAGCAGTTTGGTGCGTTCGGAGACCTTCGCCTGCAGATTCATGGCGCTCTGCTCGACGGCCTTCTTGGCCTGCTGCGCGGCTTGTAGCGCCCCGTCGTGCTGGACTTTGAGGTCCTCGACGCTCTGCTCGGCGGTCACCAGCTGGGTGGCGAAGGCCTCGGCGGCGTTGGTGTACTCGGTGGCCTTGGCGGTGTCGCCGGCGGCGCTGGCCTGATCGGCCAGGGTGAGCGCCTGACGGACGTTGGCCTGCAGCTTCTCGATGTCGGCGAGCTGGCGGTTCAGCCGCATCTCCAGCTGACGCTGGTTGCCGATGACCTGCGCGGCCTGTTGCGTGAGCCCCTGGTGCCGACGCTGCTCTTCCTCGATCGCCTGCTGGATCTGAATCTTGGGATCCGCGTATTCGTCAACCTTGGCACCGAAGAGCGCCATCAGGTACTTCCACGCTTTAACGAACGGATTGGCCATTAGGTGTTGCCCTGCCTTCGAGTCGAGTGCCGCATTGGAGTCGGTTTGTCTGAGCTAGTTCTAGCCCAATTTATCGGTTCCGGCGCGCAGACCACACCACGTTGCCGGGCCGGTCGCGGGATTTCGACAATTTGTGGGCAAAACCGCAGGTTCAGGCCACCGCCATGGCGGCCGGGTGCGGAATCACCGCGGGGGCCACATCCAGACCGGTGACGGGCGACCGGCCGATGCCCTCCCGGCAGGCCAGTTCGGTGCCGGCGTCGCTGAGCACCCTCGACAGCGGAACGTCCAATGCGGTGCAGATGGCGCTCAGCAACTCGCTGGAGGCCTCCTTGCGACCCCGTTCGACCTCCGAGAGGTATCCCAGGCTGACCCGCGCGGAGTCGGAGACCTCACGCAGGGTGCGGCCCTGTGACGTGCGCGCACGGCGCAGTACGTCACCGATCACTTCACGCAGCAGTAAGGCCATCGCGCTGTCCTCCTCGAGTCGTTGCAGCATTTAGTGCAACGCAACGCCGGCCCGGATGGTTCCCGACGCCCGATCAGGTCCGGGACCGCTGTCCCCGGGACGCTGAGACGATGTAGTCCACGCCGGTGACCACGGTCAGGACGATCGCAGCCCACATCACCCACCACGCCACGGTGGTCCACATGGCAGGCCAGTTGTGCAGCGGAAGGATGAACAACCCGATGGCGATGGCCTGGACCAGCGTCTTGAGCTTTCCACCCCGGCTGGCCGGGATGACCCCGCGGCTGATGACGGCGAACCTCAGCACCGTGACGCCGATCTCCCTGATGAGAATGACCACCGTCACCCACCACGGAAGGTCGCCGAGCATCGAAAGCCCGATCAGCGCCGCGCCGATCAGCATTTTATCGGCGATAGGGTCGGCCAGTTTGCCGAATTCGCTGGTTACGCCGTAGCTGCGGGCCAGCGAGCCGTCAAGCCGGTCGGTGATGACGGCCACCGCGAAAACGACGAATGCCGTTATCCGACTGGCCGTTTCATGGCCGTCGCCGGCGAATAGGAAGAGCAGGAAGATCGGTACCAGAACCAGACGCAGACCGGTCAGCAAGTTGGGGACGTGAACCATCCAGTCACGCCGAATGGTCGGCGGAGTCTCGGGTTGGCCCGTCACGGCAAACAGAATATCGGTTCGACCAAGCGCCCGGTGACCAACGATGCCGCGCGCCGCCTGCCGAAGCTAAACCGGCCGCGGCGGCGAACCGATCTTCGCCAACTGTTCCCGGTCGCGGTCAATACCGCCCGATAGTGTGGCGGACGTGTCCGACCACTCGCCCGGGGCTCCGTCGGTTGACGCCCGCCGCCGCGAGGTTCTGATTCGTCGGGCCCGCTCTTCCGACGTGCCCGAGATCAAGCGCCTGGTGGACACCTACGCGGGACGGATCCTGCTGGAGAAGAACCTCGTGACACTCTACGAATCGGTCCAGGAATTCTGGGTCGCCGAAATCAATGAGCAGGTCGTAGGGTGCGGGGCCTTGCACGTGTTGTGGTCGGACCTCGGCGAGGTTCGCACTGTGGCGGTCGACCCCGCGGTCAAGGGACACGGGATCGGGCACTCGATCGTCGACCGGTTGCTGGATGTGGCCCGCGAACTGCAACTGCAGCGATTGTTCGTGTTGACCTTCGAGACCGAGTTCTTCGGCCGTCACGGCTTCGCCGAAATCGAAGGCACTCCGGTGACGGCCGAGGTCTACGAGGAGATGCGCCGCTCCTACGACGTCGGCGTCGCGGAGTTTCTCGACCTCAGCTACGTCAAGCCGAACATCCTGGGTAACACCCGGATGCTGCTGGTGCTCTAGCAGATCGGTGGGCCTCTAGAAGTCCTCCGGCACCCCGGTGTCGCTCTCGTCGTCCTCGTCGTCGGCACCGTCGTCGACGGCGCCGCCTCCGCCCCGGATGTCGGCCAGCGTGACCGCCAACTCATCGGGCTTGATCAGAACCTCACGGGCCTTGGATCCCTCCGAGGGCCCCACGATGCCCCGGGTCTCCATCAGGTCCATCAGCCGGCCGGCCTTGGCGAAGCCCACCCGCAACTTGCGCTGAAGCATCGACGTGGAGCCGAACTGGCTGGAGACCACCAATTCAACGGCCTGCAGTAGCAGGTCCATGTCGTCGCCGATGTCGGGATCGACCTCCGCGCGGTCGCCGGACGGTTTGCCGGTGGTGACTCCGTCGGTGTAGTCGGGTTCGGCCTGGTCCTTGCAGGCCTGCACGACAGCCTGAATCTCCTCGTCGCTGATGTAGGCGCCCTGCAGACGGATCGCCTTGTTCGCCCCCATCGGCAGGAACAGGCCGTCGCCCATACCGATGAGTTTCTCCGCACCGGGCTGGTCCAGGATGACCCGACTGTCGGTCAGCGACGACGTCGCGAACGCCAACCGCGACGGCACGTTCGTCTTGATCAGACCGGTGACGACGTCCACCGACGGGCGCTGGGTAGCCAGCACCAGGTGGATGCCGGCGGCGCGGGCCTTCTGGGTGATCCGCACGATCGCGTCCTCGACGTCACGAGGCGCGGTCATCATCAGGTCGGCCAACTCGTCGACGATCGCCAGGATGTAGGGGTAGGGCTTGTACTCGCGCAGGCTGCCCAGAGGGGTGGTGATCTTGCCCGACCGGACATTGGCGTTGAAGTCGTCGATATGGCGGACACGGGAGGCCTGCATGTCCTGATAGCGCTGCTCCATCTCCTCAACCAGCCAGGCCAGCGCGGCGGCCGCCTTCTTGGGTTGGGTGATGATCGGGGTGATGAGGTGCGGAATGCCCTCGTAGGGCGTCAGTTCCACCATTTTGGGGTCGATCAGGATCATCCTGACCTCATCTGGGGTGGCCCTGGCCAGCAGGGACACCAGCATCGAGTTGACGAAACTCGACTTGCCCGATCCGGTCGAGCCGGCCACCAGTAGGTGCGGCATCTTGGCCAGGTTGGCCGAGATGAAGTCGCCTTCGATGTCCTTGCCCAGACCGATCACCAGGGGGTGGTGATCGCTGCGGGTCGACGGTGCGGTCAGGACATCGGCCAGACGGACCATCTCCCGGTCGATGTTGGGCACCTCGATACCCACCGCCGACTTGCCCGGAATGGGAGCGAGCATCCGCACGCTTTCGGTGGCCACCGCGTAGGCGATATTGCGTTGCAGCGCAGTGATTTTCTCGACTTTGACGCCGGGGCCCAATTCGACCTCATAGCGCGTCACGGTCGGGCCGCGGGTGCAACCGGTGACAGCCGCGTCGACTTTGAACTGCTCAAGCACCGAGGAGATTGACTCCACCATCTGGTCGTTGGCGGCGCTTCGGCGCTTCGGCGGGTCACCGGGTGTGAGAAGTTCCAGTGACGGCAGCGTGTAGGGCCCCTCCACCACCCGGTCGAGCGCCTTGGTCAGCTGCTTGGGGGCTCGGGCTAGGGCTGGGGCTGGGGCTGGGGCTGGGGCTACAGCTTTCTTGCGCCGCGGCTTGATCTCCTCTGTCGCAGCGGATTCCGCGGGCGCCGGTTCGTCAAGCGGATAGTTGTCATAGGGGGTGCCGATGGGGCCCGACGCGCCTGGCCAGGCCGGCGGCTCGTCGGCGCTGTAAGCGCGCGGGTCGTCGTAGTAGCCGTCGGAGAAATCCTCGGGCACCGCCGAGTGCCGGCGGCCGTAGTCGCGGCGGGCGGTATCCCCGGAGCTCGCCGAGTCCCTGCCGTAGCCATCGACGCCGTCGAAGTCGCCGTCGAAGTCACCGTCGAAGTCGCCGTCGTAATCGTCGGCGTAATCGTCGGCGTAATCGTCATCGTCGAAATCATCATCGGCGCGGTATCCGCGGTAGCCGCCACGGGTGCTGAACATTGCGTAGAGGGTGCCCGGGAGTTCCCGGATGGTGGTTCCGGTGATCAGCAGCAGCCCGAAGATCGCCGCGAAGATCAGCAGGGGCGTGGCGATCCAGACGGTGAGCCCATCGGCCAGTGGGCCGCCGACAACGAAGCCGATGAACCCTCCCGCACGCTGCCGTGCCGCCGGGTCCCCAGGCGATCCGGACCACAGATGCCAGAGCCCCAGCACCGGCAGGGCGATCATCGCGACCCCGAGCACCAGTCTGGGGCGGGTTTCGGGGTGGGGCTCGGTGCGCATCAGAATCACCGCGAGGGCGGCGATCAGCAGCGGGAGGACGACGACGGCACCGCCGACCACGTTCCGCAACCCGGAGTCGATCCACGCCCCCACCGGGCGGGCGGCGTCGAACCAGGACGCCGCGGCGATCACCACAGCTACCGCCATCAGGCCCAGAGCCAGGCCGTCGCGGCGATGGCCCGGCTCGATATCACGGGCGCGGCCGACTGAGCGGGCGGTCGATCCTGCGCCGCGGGCTACCACCAGCCAAGTCGCCCGCGCGGCACGCCCACCGGCGGCCGCCGCGACCGCCACCGGCGACGCGGACTTCTTGGCCGGCGGTTTGCGGCGAGGCCCCGCCGGCTGGGCCGGCCGGGCCGACCGGGCCACCGGCCGGGTTGTGCTTTGTGACCTGGCCGTTTGTGACCTGGTCGTTCGCGCGCCAGAACGAGCGGCCGTCTTGTTCGCCATGCGGGGCAGCCTAGTAGCCCAGCCCCATCTGCACCATGCGCCACACGAGTCTCAACGGTCGCCGTTGCCAGACCGCAATCAATCGGCGAAAGCAGCGACCTGATCAAGCAGCTTGAGCAGGGTGCCGCCGTGGACGTTGCCGGAGAAATTCGCCATATCCGGTGTCATGAGCACGGTCATGTAGAGCGACTTACGGTCCTGCGAAAGCCTCATGCCCAGCCTCTCCTCGGTCGTTGACAATCTACGGTGGAGTCGACCCGCGAGAACCCAAACAAGGAGCACGTTCATGCCCGTCGTCATTGTCGCGTCGTTCACCGCCAAGCCGGAGTCGGTCGATGCTGTCCGCGCCTCCTGCATCACGGCCATCGAGGCGGTGCATGACGAGCCGGGATGCGACTTGTACTCGCTGCATCAGACTGGCGACACCTTTGTGTTCATCGAGCAGTGGGCCGACGCCGAGGCGCTGAAGGTGCACAGCACCGCCCCCGCCGTGGGCTCGCTGTTCGCCGAGATCGGCGACCACCTGGCCGGCGCACCGGACCTCAAGATGCTCGAGCCCATCCCCGCCGGTGACCCGGCCAAGGGCCAACTGCGCGCCTGACCAATGGGAGCCCTAGACGGCAAGGTCGCCTTCATCACCGGCGCGGCCAGAGGCCAGGGCCGCGCCCACGCGGTCACCTTGGCATCTGCAGGCGCCGACATCATCGCGGTCGATCTGTGCGAGCAGATCGCCAGCGTTCCCTATCCGCTGGCGACACCGGAGGATCTCGCCGACACCGTCAAGCTTGTCGAGGACACCGGGGCCCGCATCGTCGCCCGAAACGGCGACGTCCGCGACCGCGCGGCGCTGAAAGCCGCTCTCGCTGAGGGCATCACCGAACTGGGCCGCCTGGACATCGTGATCGCCAATGCCGGAATCGCTCCGATGATGGGTGAGAACGCCTGGCAGGACGTGATCGACGTCAACCTCACCGGGGTGTACCACACCGTTGACGTGGCGATGCGGCCGCTGATCAAGCAGGGCGACGGAGGTGCCATCGTCCTTACCAGTTCGGTGGCCGGTCTGGTGGGGATCGGGGCGCCGATCGCAGGATCGTTGGGCTACACCGCGTCCAAGCACGGCATCGTCGGGTTGATGCGGGCCTACGCCAATTTCCTTGCCCAATACAAGATCCGGGTCAATTCGGTGCACCCCGCGGGCGTCGACACCCCGATGATCGACAACGACTTCACCCGGTCCTGGTTGGAGGGCATGGCCCAGCAGGAGCACGGTGGCCCGGACATGAGTAACGCATTGCCGGTGGAGGTACTGCAGGTCGAGGACATCGCCAACGCGGTCCTCTGGCTGGTGTGCGACGCCGCCCGCTACGTCACGGGAGTCGCACTGCCGGTGGACGCCGGCTTCGTCAACAAGCGCTGACCCCGCGCGGCGCGGATCAGACCTCCAGCACCGTCGGCACGATCATCGGCTGCCGGCGGTAGGTCTCACCGACCCACTTACCGACTGCGCGCCGCACCGCCTGGGCGATTCGCACCGGATCGGTGACACGCTCGGCGGCAAGGGATTCCAGCTCCTGCTCCACCTTGCGCAGCGCCGGCTCCAGCGCTTTGGGATCCTCGGAGAAGCCGCGCGAATGCAGATACGGCGGCGCGGCTACCCGGCCGGTTCCCTTGTGCATCACGACCGTCACCGCCACAAACCCGGAACTCAGGATGAGCCGCTCCCCCAGCGTTGCGTCACCGACGTCGCCGCTGACCAGGCCGTCGACGAACATCTTGCCCACCGGCACCGCCCCGGCGATGCTGGCCTGGCCGGCCATCAGGTCGACGCTGACGCCGTTCTCGGCCAGCATGATGCAGTCTTCTGGGACTCCGGTGCTGGCAGCCAGTTTCGCGTTCGCCCGCAGGTGCCGCCAGTGCCCGTGGACGGGCATCACGTTGCGCGGCCGGACCGCGTTGTAGAGGAACAACAGTTCGCCGGCATAGGCATGCCCGGAAACGTGCACTCGGGCCTGCTGATTGGTGACCACCCGGGCCCCGATCCGCGACAGCGCGTCGATCACGCCGTACACCGCTTCCTCATTGCCGGGGATCAGCGACGAGCTGAGGATGATCAAGTCGTTGGCGGTGACGGAAATGCTGCGGTGCTCGCCCCGCGACATCCGGGACAGCGCTGACAGCGGCTCGCCCTGGGTGCCGGTGGTGATGAGTACCAGATGGTCCGGCGGCATCATCTCGGCCGCTGAGATGTCCACCACGTTGCGGTCGTCGACGGTGAGGAAGCCGAGTTCGCGGGCGATGGCCATGTTGCGGACCATCGAGCGGCCGACGAAGGACACCCGCCGGCCCAGTGCCACCGCGGCGTCGACGATCTGCTGGACCCGGTCGACGTTGGAGGCAAAGCAGGCCACCAGCACCCGCTGGCCCTCGGCGTTGCGGATCAGCCGGTGCAGAGTCGGGCCGATTTCGCTTTCCGAGGGCCCTACCCCGGGAACCTCGGCGTTGGTGGAATCACACAGGAACAGGTCCACACCGGCGTCGCCGAGCCGCGACATTCCGGGCAGGTCGGTGGGCCGGCCGTCCAGCGGCAACTGGTCGAGTTTGATATCGCCGGTGTGCAGCACGGTTCCGGCTCCGGTGTGGATGGCGATGGCCAGGGCGTCCGGGATGGAGTGGTTGACCGCGAAGTACTGGCACTCGAACACACCGTGCGTACTGCGCTGTCCCTCAGCGACTTCCACGAATTTCGGGTTGATGCGGTGTTCCCGGCACTTGGCCGCGACCAGCGCCAGAGTGAATTTCGAACCGACCACCGGGATGTCGCTGCGCAGTTTGAGCAGGAACGGGATCGCGCCGATGTGGTCCTCGTGGGCGTGGGTGAGGACCAGGGCCTCGACGTCGTCGAGTCGGTCTTCAATGTGACGCATGTCGGGCAGGATGAGGTCGATCCCCGGTTCGTCGTGGCTGGGGAACAGCACCCCGCAGTCGACGATGAGCAGGCGGCCGAGGTGCTCGAAAACCGTCATGTTGCGCCCGATTTCACCGATTCCGCCGAGCGCGGTGATCCGCAGCGAGCCCGGCGCGGGCGGACCGGGTGGGCGGAGTTCGTCGATATTCACCGCTGGGGCCGCTCGGACGGCGAACCCACACCGAGTACACCCGCCGACTGCATATCGGCGGCCAGCTGCTCGACTTGCTCTGCGGTGGCCGGCATCTGCGGCAGGCGTGGGTCCCCGGCCTCGAAGCCCTGCAGCCGTAGGCCGGCCTTGGACATCGTGACGCCACCCAGCCTGGCCTGTGCGGCGTTCAGCGGCCCCAGCGCGACGCTGATCTTGCGGGCGGTGGCCAGATCGCCGGAATTGAAGGCGCTGAACATGTCTCGCAACTGTCCGGCGGCCAGGTGGCCCCAGACGCTGACGAAGCCGACCGCGCCGACGGCCAGCCACGGCAGGTTCAGCGCGTCGTCGCCGGAGTAGTAGGCCAGACCGGTTTCGGCCATCGCCTGCGCGGCCCCGGGTAGATCGCCCTTGGCGTCCTTGACCGCGACGATGTTGGGATGGCTGGACAGGGTTCGGATGGTGTCCCATTCGATGGGGACCACGGAGCGGGGCGGGATGTCGTAGAGCACGACGGGGAGGTCGGTGGCGTCGGCGACCGCGGTGAAGTGTGCCACCAGCCCGCTCTGCGGCGGCTTCGAGTAGTACGGGGTGACCACCAGCAGGCCGTGGGCCCCTTCGGCCGCACAGGCCTTGGCCAGGTGCACGCTGTGCGCGGTGTCGTAGCTTCCGGCGCCGGCGATGATGCGGGTGCGGTCCCCGACTGCCTCGAGGACCGCGCCCAGCAGGGCCAGTTTCTCGGCATCGGTGGTGGTCGGCGACTCTCCGGTAGTGCCTGAGAGCACCAGTCCGTCGCATCCGGTGTCGACCAGGTGGGTGGCCAGCCGGGCGGCGGCCGCGGTGTCCACGCCGTCATCGGTGAACGGCGTCACCATCGCGGTCAGGACGGTGCCCAACCGGGCCCTCGCGTCGAATCCGCCGGTACTCACGGGCACTCAGATTACCCGGTCCCTCTACATCTCAGTAGCGAGCGGGCTGGTAGCCACCTCGGTGCCGTCGGCCAGCACGGTGATGTCGAAGTCGGCGAACACCGCGGGTGCGGCCGCGGTCAACTCGCGCAGGCAGGCGACAGCAAGCCGGCGGATCTCGACGTCGGCGTGCTCGCTGGCCCGCATCGCGATGAAGTGCCGCCAGGCCCGGTAGTTGCCGGTCACCACAATCCGGGTCTCGGCGTCGTTCGGCAGCACCGCCCGGGCGGCCTGTCGGGCCTGCTTGCGGCGCAGCACGGCGTTGGGCTGGTCGGCGAACTTGGCTTCCAGCCTGGCCAGCAGGTCCAGGTAGGCGGCGCGGCTGGCGTCGGCTGCCGCCAGGACGATCTGCTGCAGTTCCGGGTCGTCCTCCAGTCCGGGGGGCAGCACCACCTGGGCGTCGTCCTCGGGGACGTAGCGCTGGGACAGCTGCGAGTAGGAGAAGTGCCGGTGCCGGATGAGTTCGTGGGTGCAGGAGCGGGAGATGCCGGTGATGTAGAAGCTGACGCTCGCGTGCTCGAGTACCGAGAAGTGGCCGACGTCGATGATGTGCTTGAGGTAGGAGGCGTTGGTGGCGGTACGCGGGTTGGGTTTGGACCAGCTCTGGTAACAGGCCCGACCGGCGAATTCGACCAGCGCCTGACCACCGTCGGCGTCGGTGTCCCACGCAACCTCGGCGGGCGGCACAAACTCGGTCCTGGCGATCAGCTGCACACGCAGCGGTGCGGTCTCGGCCACGCGGTGAGCCTAGTGGGGTCTAAGAGTGAACTGACAGCGACGCGGGCTCAGCGGCAACGCTGATGGACCACGGCAAGCGCTTGACCTCGTTGGAGACCAAGATGGACGACACCAACGCGCGGGTCCGATCGCTGGAGGAGACAACAAGCGAGATCAAGGAACTGTTGATCCAGGCGCTCGACCGCTAGTCACAACGCGCCACCGCGCCTCGACGGGCTCGGGCACCGGTCAGGGGGTCATGGCCGCAGGTAGGTGGAAAACCGGTAGCGCAGCCCTGAAGTGCTGTCCTGCCAGCCGCCGGCGGTGCCTGTCCAGGTCTCGTCGAGCACGGGGGCCAGCGCGTCGTCGTCATCGGGGCGCAGGTCGACCTGCACTTCGGTGACCTCACAGCGGGTAGACAGCGGTAACGCCAGGTGGTAGATCTCGGCGCCTCCGATCACCCAGGTCTGGCCCCCGTCGGCCAGGGCGCCAGCTAAGGAGTCGAGGACCTCGGCGCCTTGCGCCGGGTAGTCCGGATTGCGGCTGACCACCACGTTGCGACGTCCGGGCAGCGGACGGAAGCGGGCGGGCAGCGACTCCCAGGTGCGCCGGCCCATCACCACGGTGTGCCCGAGGGTCAGTTCCTTGAACCGAGCGAGGTCTTCCGGCACGTGCCAGGGGATGCCACCGTCGCGGCCGATCACCCCGGAGGTCGATTGTGCCCAGACCAGCGCGACGCTCATCGAGCAGCCCTCATGCCCATGATTCGGCCCTGCAAGCAGCCCTCATGCCCATGATTCGGCCCTGCGAGCAGC
>Ga0164292_10001690_pt1 | contig 17927 bp, 5 predicted proteins | sample GEODES117metaG_FD_111486 | JGI IMG/M metagenome (GOLD analysis project Ga0164292, IMG submission 111486) | Eutrophic lake water microbial communities from Lake Mendota, Wisconsin, USA - GEODES117 metaG | ecosystem: Environmental > Aquatic > Freshwater > Lake | place: USA: Lake Mendota, Wisconsin...
CAGAAATCAGCTCATGGCTGTGGAAAACTGACCCTTGGACTGGTTTTTCTGCAAACTCTTAGAGGACGCGAGCCTGCTAAAAGCAATCACTCGATCAGCCGAGCGAACTCCCACAATTGTGCCGGCCGACACCGGTAGGTGGAGCGGTAACAGTGCTGCAACGTTCTGTTAGGTGGGTAATTTCAGCAGCCTCTTTAGGCATCTACAGTCGTGTAACCAACCTACTGTCTACAACCTACTCCACGTATACATGCCTCAACAACCAGTAAGCCAGCGAACTTTGCTGGAAAGCAGCAAGCAAGGTTCACTCCAATGCAACGATAAGTGTCGGATGCCGCCAGAACGACGCAACCTATGTTAACCTAAACTTGTTGTTATCAGCTAACATGGTTTAGCCCTGTAAGATGTATAGCTCCGAGGAGTTCATTTCCATTCTACGTTCGCCGGACGTGGACTTTGGGTCAGTCACTCGGGTCGATGGCGCCGTGAAGCTCGATCCTGAATCTGACTCAAGCCTTCTTTTCTCCCCAAGTGGAGTATGTGAGGAGTGGGTATCTATCCCTTTGAGTGCTATTCAGAGTGTTGAGGATCAGGGAAGCTTTTTTTGTCGTGGGCAATCATGCCGCTACGCACGAATTGATCTCAGGCTCCCCATCAATGCGGAGGCCCGTATCTTTTATCAATTGCTCAGGTTAGCGATCAACTCAGGCCTCAAGGGAATTCTTGGCCAGCCTTTGTTTGACCCTAATGGATTAGAGCCTGTATTCCAAGCTAGCGCTATTAACGAACAAGTCTGTCAAGCTATTGTGTACGGCGAGACTGGAACTCTGGAGGTAAGCAGTGAAGCTCAACTACCCATTTTAGCTGAGGCAAGAAGGTTTATTGCAGGAGTGGCTTATAAGCGTGATGGCAAGAAAGTTGCCGATCCCAAGTACCCAACCTCCGAACAACTTAAGCAGCCTTTCATTAAGAGGACTTGGGATCGCTGCTTGGTTGCAGCCAAGGAGGCTGCAGGTGACGATGTTAAAGAAGCCAGGCATTTCGTGGTCTGGTATTCAGATGACTCAGGTAAGACACCGTCAAAGAAACCCAAGGAGATCGACGACCCTTGGCCATATACGCAAGTCGACAAGATAACCAAGTCATGGGGCCCATTTAAAGACAATTCTCTTGGTGGTGACAACATCTACGTCATCCAGTATACTGGCGTGAAGTAGACTTTCTCACGCGTGACTATCTACTCCTGCATTGTTGAAAGCGCATTTACCACAGTGTTGGTTGTGGGAGCCTATAATTCGAAGGGCAAGAGAAGTCATTCCAGCAACTGGAGGCCCGGCATGTCTCTGACCGCACCCAGCATCGATTGGGATTCTCCCGAGGGTCTCCCACTCAATGCCCCGTCTGCAGGCACATCGCGGGCGGCTGTGCGCGTAGCCACTGCAGCCTGGAAACTACTGACCCAGTACCATGAACTCACAGCAATCCGAATAAAGGAACTTTTTACGTCCGGTCCTTTGGAGCCGCAATTGGAACACGGCTCTCTGACTGAATCACAATTGTTGGAGGTAAGAACATGAAAGACTACATTGCGATTCTGAAGCCAGCTGTTTTGAGCGGGGCCGAGATCATTCCTTGCCTCTGTCCCAGTGGCCAGGTGGACAATAACTATCACTGGGGTCTCATCATCGCCAGTCAAAACACAACCCTGGCAAGGCTACTTGAAGATTTTGAATTCAAGAATGAAGAAACTTTTAGATATCAAGATAAAGAGGTGGGGATCGCCCTTCATTTCCCGGCCTTCGAATTTCCTGCCGAAGAGGAGTTTGAAAACCTTCGGCCGGATGAGCTTCCGTTGCTGAAGAACGACCAATTCCAGGTCGCGGTAGAAAACAGAGACCTAGGCATCATGGGATTTGACCTGACTGGAACACTTACTTTCACTAAGGGACCGCCCATTGGATTCAAACTGGAACTGCAGTTACTGGTTCGAGAATACGTCCTGAGCTCAATCACTGGCTGTCCCGCATGGAAGAGTAGTTGGCCATCGCTCACTCTCCTCGCTGAGGGGGGGGGGGGAATCTGCCGATACTCAAGTTGCAATTGAAAGATGTGGGGGCCACGAATGACGTTGATCCCGTGCCTCTATTTGGCGACATTACGGTCGCCACAAAGGACAAGAACTTTATTCTCGAGGTAAAGTCCACCCCATCCTTGACGTTGACAGGAAGTCAGCTTAGCTCTTCGCTGGTGGCGGCAGCGGGTGCGCTGACGTTGCACGCATCCGGAGAATTTTCGGCGGAATTAAAAAAAGATGAGATTATTCTAGTGGTGCCAAAAGGTTCACTCGATCTGAGCGCCTGGTTGCTAAGACCATTAAACAAAGACACCTTCATCAGTGTCTCATCCACCAAGCCACTTAGCGCAAGCCTTTCTTTCGATGCTAACAGTACCCCTGATCAAAAGGGGCTTCGCGTCCTTCTTCATCGTAACCCGGAAAAATCCACTTTCGAGCTGCCGGAGAACGTAAAGTTTCAGCCATCTCTGGCCGCATTGGAGCTGCCTGGCTTTGCATCCAGCTTGGGGTCCCTGGCGGAGTCTGCCAAGAACCAATTCTCCTTTGCGTTGACGCCAATCAACGGCTTTGGGTTGTCGCCAAACAACGGCTGGGAGTTCGATAAAGAAGGCAACGTCACTGCTCTGGCGGAACTGAGCGTCAATCTTGGCGAACTTGCCGAAGAAAAGCTTCAACTGGACCTCGAGTTCAAGCTCAACCTTTTCACTGGTGCGCTCGAGCCCAAGGGGTCTCTCCGTTTACGGCAGGAGACCCATTGGAACCTCGAGCTTTTTCATCTGAGTTTGGAAAGTGAGGACCCACTCGCGGACATCGGCGAATTTTCATGGGGAGAGCGTTTATTGATCCTGAAGCCTCGGGCAAAGGGCAAACTGAAATTTCCGGGAGGGGCGGGAGCCGCAGCCCTTGAGAACAAGAATCGTTTCGAACTCGCTCTGCAAGAAGTACCGAAAGAATACGCGAGTGAACCCAGAATACTGCTGAGGCTTTCGCCCGCTGGAGTCACGCTCTACGCCCAAATCACGGGTTCCCAGGTCGAGATCCTGGACGGCGAAGGTGGATTGAGAGATGACCAACGTCGTCTGACTCCCCTGCCTAAGTCAGGCGACACCAAATCCGAGATTCTTATCGTAAACAATCACATTGTGGCTGCCAGAATCTTCGCCCACGGCACACTGGTCGGCTTTAAAGACGTGGCCATGCACGCAGAACTCTGCCTGCGCCAGAAAGATCCCCAGTCAGTGCCTGACGTCGTGGCAACGCTTAGCCTGGATCGCTCCTCTGGCAAACCGCTCGGTGCACTGAACGTCCCCTTCCTTCACATGCAGTTGGATGACTTGAGGCTGAATCTGGAGTGGCTACAAGCGAGTCACAAGTGGAAAGTGCAGGCCTTCGCGGATGGCTGCATGCGGCTAGCCCCTGAATACCAGCCAGAACGCCTTGGCGGATTGCAAAAAAACGACGCGATCGCAATCAATAATCAGGACATGATGGACCTTGCCAAAGACTTTTCCAAGATTAAGAAGTTCACGTTGAATCTGGCTCGTCCGATCGAACTCGAAGTCCTGGACGGAATGTTCGGCTGCACCCTTCACAGCCTGGCTTTTGCACAGACGGATAGCAAAATTGAGTTGAGCTGCACCAAGGCCGAGTTTCGTTTCAAGAACGAAGGGGTTCTTGAGGTAGACATTCAGGCGGGCGGGATCAACTTAGAGGTGGACACGGACTCCTCCAATCCAGCCGTTCGCCTGGCCTTTCCCAGCCGTCTGGGGCTGGAAGTTCGGGTCAAAGATGGTGTTCAGTTCCGGGGGGAAGTTGGCTGGGAAATGGATCCGAAAGCGGGCAAAAAAGTCTTCATGGCTGCCGGGCAACTTTCGATACCGGGACTACCAGAAGGCGAAGCCACACTAACTCTAGGGACGGGGATCAAACAAGATGGCTCTCTTGTTCCCAACGTCTGTATCTACGCCCAAGTAGGTTTAGATGTCCCCCTCTTTGCCGGCGTTGTGATCAAGCAACTCGGCGCCGGAGTTGGACTCAACCGGCGCCTCGTTGCCCTCGGGGATGAACCCACGCCGGACCAGCTGCTGGCAAACCTCGATCGGCTGAAGCCCGAACTGCCCGATTCATGGGAGTTCGTCCCGGAAGGAGACTTCTACGTCTCGCTAGTCGGCACGGTAATTCTTGCCTCCAACTCAGGGGGCGACATCGTCCGCAACTCCTACGTCGCCTGGCTTTTGGTGAGCATCGATACCAATGCAGACATTGTAGCCGCGGGGAAACTGTGGCTCACCTGTAGCGCCAAATATGCGCGAGACAATTTTGACCGACCGGTGCTTGCCGGTGCCCTTGCCCTGCTACCCCGAAAGAAGACCCTGAGGGCCGTGCTTACCAGCCTTCCCAACCCCGCGATCCCGGAGAAGGCTTTGGCGGAAATATTCTCCCGCCTTAGAATTCGGATATCCTTTTACATGTCGCCAGACGTCGTCGACTACTTCCTCGAGGAATTCTCCTACACTGCCGAGTTATACAAGGGCATCGTAGCCCAGATCCGAGCCACTCAGCGTACCTCGATTTTTGAAGGAACTGCGTTCGTTAAAGAACGAATCGATGCCATGGCACGGCTGGAGGAAGAACTCCGCTGCGGGCCTGGAGGCGTGTCTTTTCAAGGCAACTTCGCTCTCCGTCTGGAATGGGGGGGTCTACTCAATCTCGAGGGCTTCGTCCTGCTTGGCAGCATCTCTGTACATCTCGGCTTTCAAGTTTCAGCTTGGCTCGAGATCGGTTTCTCCAAGAGCTTCAAGATCTTTGGGAAAAGGATAACAATCAGTTGGAGCAAAACATTCCGATTGGCGAACACTCACCTCGAAATCGGGTTGGCCGGAGCAATTGCCGCCGTCAACGGCACTTTGGGCTTCAGCGGCAAGGTTTTGGTCAGCATCTCCATCTGCGGCCATCAACTTTCGCTCTCTCCGTCCTTCGCCATCAACAACTCGGCAATTGAGGCGGCGCGGGCTCGTATGGCCGGATTCGAGCAGCGACTGAACCGTTTGACAGGACGGGAAGCCAACGCCGTGGAGTTAGCGAACTCAACGCCCGCAACCGAATTCTGGCTGGCCTTTAAACTTCCCGACAATAGTGGTTTTCTTTATTTTCCGTCTTCGTCATCCCGATGGCTGTGCGATTTCTTTACGGTCGTACCAAAAGCGTCCGGAGGTGAGCCAGAAGGCGTGGTCGTTTTTCAGGACGCGATCACCCATCTATTGCCCGGACCCCATACTGCTGAAGAACTCAAGAAGGACACCGCCAAGACTGGCTTCCCGCTGGTCATCACCGCTGCGATGCAGGGGGCGGACCAACTGGCTGAAGAAGTCCAGGCTCGGGCCTTGCTGCTTGAAGCTACCCCGCAAGACGCAGCACTGCCGCCGAATGAATGGCTCAAGGTGGAAAGCCTGGTACAAGACCCTCGAGTACGCTCTGAAAGTCCCGCCTGGTTGACCGCCAGAGATCGGTTCCTCTTGCCCGACTATGTCCTTCCCTGCGACTTCCGCTCGTTTGAAGAAGTCGAGGCGTCTGGTGAGGCTGGCAATGAGATCGAGGCTGTATCTCTCTTTGAACATGGCTTGCAGCGTTCGCGCCGGCTGTCGCTACACGACCAGAGCGATTTCGATCCCGCCAACGAAGTCTTCACGGCTCGCGTCCAGATCCTTCGCGACCTGCTCCAAGCCATTCAGACTGGAACGTCTCACGTTCTGTTGAATCTGGTTAGGGACTCGTTAGCACAGAAGGTGAGCTTCATTCGCAGCAGCCAGCGTACGCCCGACGACAATCCACCTGTCGAAGTCCTGGAAGAAGCCCAGGTGTTAGAGGCACACCCTGACCCCGAATGGATTTGCCTGGCACCGATTCGCCAGAAGGCAGCGCTGAAGAGGGAGGTAATAGACAATAGAATCGTTGAAAATGGAACCGTGCTTGTAAAGCTTCCGATCTTCCTGGAAGTCGTGAAAGATATGAATGTAGAACAACAGCTTTCACAAATTGGAACCTTTGAAATCTACCGACGTATGCCATGGGAATCGCGTTTTTCGAAAATCGCCGCAGACGTCTTCCCGCAACTTCGCTCGTACACATTCAAAAAGCAGGATCCGCCCGGAGAGACCACCACTGACGTCCGGCGCCTCTTGCTCATACCTTACCTATTTACGGACACCTTTGAAGTTCATGACGGTAAGTTCGTAACCCCCGGCCTGGACTCGAAGAGCGAAATAGAGTACGCGCTGCGCCACATTCCTCCGCTGGGTGTCCTAAAGGACGATGTATTTGTTCAGCCTAAACCGTCGCGGACATGGCCGACGGTTCGGCTGCACATCCCGGACAACATAGCCCAGGACGAGCTCCGTGATTTCGCCGCCACCATCTCAGTTCCGGAACTATTCCTGGATTCCGAACCAAGGGCTCTGAAGTTTGCCCGTCTGCAGCCGAAGGAGGGCCAGCCAGCCGGCAGCTCAAGCCCGGTGCTGATTCCCAAACTGGAAATCGCAGTAGAAGTCTGGGCTCAGGAAATGCCTATTACGCAGTCGGGTTTCTATGTGGGGGTCGACGAAGGTGCCGTAGAGCCAGAACGACTGGCGATCGAGGAGCCGATGGAGTCCGAGGAAGGCAAGTTCCTGGCTGGCGTCGCAGAAGCGGGCAAGTCCAGCGTGATGCTCTACACTTCCTTGTTCCGTACCGGCTACTCCTACAAATTGTACCTTCGGCCTCAGGTGGCTGGAGTCCGGAATCCGGAGTTCCTCCGTCGGTTGCCGCTCCTGGTGACTCGAACCAAGATAGCGGAAATCCAGAAAGAGACTCCGTTGGAGAAGTTTCGCCAGGTAGAAACGCTGGAGTGGATGCCCAAGGCTCTGCATCAACAGCCGCGCAAGCGGCGCTCGGAAGAATACCTCAACCTTCTCCAGTTCCGAGTCAATGTGGTGTATCCAGAAAAAGCCTCAGGCGAGGGGGTTCCCGCCATGCTGGCCATTGACTGGACATCAGCCGACCGCTCAATGGGCGGTGCCGAAATCGTGATCGAGAACTGGGACGACTCCAGCCAGTCCTACCGGTTGGTGCGGGAGGTTCAGGAAAGATCTGTATTCCAGGAAAGCCAGGGTGATTTCAGCCAGTCATCCCGCTGGGAACTAGTGCGAGGGCAGAAGACCATTTCTCCTTACATCCCCGGCGTCTCCGTACCGACCACGGTGGAAGAGAAGACGGCTCTCTACGTCCAGTCTGATGTTCCCGTGGAAAAAGCTGTCACTGAGGCGGCCGCTGATGTCAAAAAAGCGCTTGGACAAGAGAAGTGGCTTGAGGTGAACAGGAGGGTCAGCAAGTTGTGGAAGGAGTTGGCCACCTACCAAACGTCAATCTACCAGCGAAACTCGGTTGCGCTCCAGCAGAACTTTGCATTGGTCAGACTCCTACTTCAATACTATCTCATGGGGTTGCGGGCTCCCACCAACCTGGTCCTAACCGACATCGCCGCACTAACCCCTCTTCAACAAGGCTGGGAGGGCCTCTTGGAGCGAATGACGGACATTGAAAGAACCAGCTATGAATCTGTCCGGGTACCGGATGCCCAGGATTCAGTAGCTCGCCAAGAAGACCTGAAGAGGGCCAAACGGGTGGTGGCCTTGTTGCGTTATCGCCAGACCTGCGTTGCCGAAATGCTCACCGATGAAGACGAAGATGTGCCGTTCCCTCCGGCTGAGGGCGAGATTTTACCGGCCGCTAAAATTCTCCATAAACTGTTCGACGATCCGCTAGAAGAGAACTCCAGGGTTCGTTGGTTTTTCGATAATCTGCTGAAGGGCTTTGACGCGAACGACCCATGGCCGCCCAGCGATTGGACGGTACTCCCAAACTTAAAGGAAAGCCTGAACAATCTCGGAACAGTTCTACAGGCGGAACACTCGGCGTTGGCCTCCTTCGTCCCCCGAGCCTTTCACCTTGACAGTTTTCTCGGGAAGTTGGAATCGGAGTTGGAATCGGAGTTGGGATCAAGGACTTCGCTTCGATTGCGTCCCCACCATGTGGCGGCGACCCAAAGCAATGAAAAGGGTGAACGGTTGGTGATGCCCACGCCGGTTGCCGAGATCATTCCCCCTTCTGACAATCAGCCCGAACATGCCGCAGCCTATCTCTTCAACCTGTTCGAGAAACTTGGATTCGCAAGCGATGTGGTCTGCCGTAACCCCAACCAGCTTCCTATCGAACCGGCGGAGTTGTCGAAGGTCCTTGCGGCTACGCGCGACGCAATGGACGCAATGAACGACGAGAAGAAGGTGACGTGCTTTGCGGTCGGGGCATGGGAGAACCGTGGTAAGAATCTGATCATTTCGGACCAAAATACTCCTTTTGGCTTTATCAAAGTCGCTGTCGTTCCCAATCTTTTCCTCGACGCACTATCAGGGAAGATTGACCACGCCCGTGAATGGTTTGATTTCCGAGGGTTGACCGGTCTGAACCCAACGATCTTTGAGAAACTGCAGGTCCAGTGGAAGAACATCTGTACCCAAGCGGAGATGCTGGGAGGTTTTCCTTTCTTCCATCTTCAAGCACGAGGCTGGCGTTGGCTGACTCTTGCGGCCGAGTCGGGCCGAGCCTACACCTCTTGGGCCCTGCCCAACCGGCTCGGCCACCGATACCGGGTCTCCATTCGGGCTCTTTCACGCTACGAGGAACTCCTGCGTTGGAGTGAAGGGGAGACACAATCTGGAGTTCCGGCGGACGCGCCCTGGCGCAGAGTGGATGTCCGCCGCCGCATGCTCAACTCCGAAAATGACGGAAATACCCGCTGCAACGCGCCTCTGGCGGTGTTCGCTCACACTCACCCCAAATTGATCCAGTTTAGCTATGTGCTGAGCAATGAGGGCACGAGAGCCATTTTGAACGGTCTATCGTCAGTACGAACGGGTTTCCGCGGAGCCGACCTCCGCTTCGGTTACGAACCCAGAGAAGGAAAGGTTCTCCTGGACAAAATCCTCCCCAAAATAGTCACCCTGGATTTCGACGATCCCAACGCCCCAAAAACAGTCAAGAAATCAGACGAATTGTCGGCACCCGCGGGGGACATACTCTTGTTCCGCGGTGAGCGCCTGATTACCCTTGCCGACCTCCCCTACTGTTACCGCTATGGGCTGCACGCTCGTCCCCTCTACGATGCGGATGGATTTGAGCCGGATCCGAATTTTTCCCCGAAACAGTCCGAGCGCGAGCCGACCTTTGTAGCCTCACGCCCCTGGCAGCTCAGCTCCCGAGCCATTGCGCCAGAGGATCCCAATGACCGGAAAGGTCCGTCGATGATGTTGACGACCCGCCTGTACCTCACCCAACAGAAAGACTTGTTCACGGCCGAGGAACAGCTTGCCAGCCCACCTCCTCTGCGAGTGGGAATGTGGGAAGTGCCGGATCTGCCTGACTTTGCCCTAAGCTACCACTTGCTAAGGTTAATCAGCCCATCCCGCAATCGAACCGGCGCTTCTCAGGTGTATCGCGAAATTGCGATGGTGGCTTTGCCCCACCACGGGTCATATGGCGACCCCCCTGAAGACTCGCTTGGACTGGCGCAGATCCGCCCGGGTGAGCTTGCCAAATCACCCGCTACGACGTTTTACCTGCCAGTGCATTTCAACCATGCAACCGGCCAATTCTACCTGGACATTCAGGTGGAGTTGCACAATCCTTTTGAGCTGAACGAGCTGTTCTTGCTGGTTGCGCGCGGTTCTCTCTCGGTGGGTCCTGAAAAAGCCTGGCTAGAAGGAGGCATGTAATGGATCACCGGCCGCTCTACCTCAAATTGAACATTACAACCGCTCAGGGCGCGGTTCAATGCTTCGCTACTTCCATTGGAGTGCCAAGGCCTTTTGTTCTCGAGAAGGGGAAACCCGTCCGCATCCGTTTTGACAGCAGGGACATGCTGGCGCCCACTCAGCCGTCATTTGAGGTGCTAGCCAGCATCAGCGTTGGTGGTGTCAACCTGGAGTATCGACAACGTAATTCCACAGAAAACATGCCATCCTTCCTGGTGGATGGTCTGTTCCTTCCGAGCACTGATATTGATAGCGAGGCCCTTAGTCCCTTGAGGGGAGAATTGGCTTCCGGCAGCTTCCGCATCTGGAACCTGAACCGGATTAGGGGCCTCTTGACTAAACTCTGGCCTGACCAGTCGACGCCCGCCTATTCGTTGATTCTGGGGGCTCGACGCACTTTCTTGAGGCTGGTAACCAACTCCGAACGCAATACCTTCCGCCTTCTTGAACTGTCCGAAGCCAACCAACAATCCCAGACATGGCTTTTCCGGGAACAATCCGGAGACTTACCTCCCATCCCCAACCAGAAATTGGAATCGCCCAAGGATCGATTAGCGGCTGCGGCCGCCGAGATCGAAGGGCTCTTGAAGGACCTTTCCCTAAAACAGCAGTTTAAGGTTGAGGCTCTAACGGCTGACTTCGAATATCGCTATATCGTAAGCGATGGCCAGGTAAAAGAAACCTTGCGCGGTGGATTGCGGATTGGGTTGGGCACCAGCTCCTGGGAGCCCGTGCAGACGAAAAATCTGGATCGTGGCAAATGGCAATTGTCCGGTAAACAAAATCCATCCTCGCCCCTTCACAAGTTCATATGGGAGGACGGAAAAGCACGAACCGAACTCGTCTCCGGAGAAAGCTTGACGTTTGTCGGAGCGGTACCTGACGCGAGTGGGCAATCCGAGCCTCAAAGCCAGGATGGCTTTGCGTGGGGCCTGGTGGTGTCAGTGGAGCCGCACGCCTTGACATGGTGTCAGCTCCCCGCCGCCCAGCCAAAAAAATTAGCCCCTGGTTTCCTCACCTGGATCACCAGTCCCCAGTCCGGCAGCGAATGGGTCCATATCCTCGAAGCGACGCCCGATACCCACAGCATCACCCTCGATGGCAATGCCAAGGAGATGGTTCTTAACTGTTCGGGCATTCGGACATTCTCACCACCGTTGCACATCCAGGCGTCAGGCCAGGCCAGCGGTCGGGACCTACCTGGGCCCATCAGCCAACGGTTTCTTGAGAGCCAGGGAAGATTGGCCTTCCAGAGCTTGCCTGCAGGCCCCATCACTTTAAATCTGGCTTCCAAAGAACTGATAGCGTCCGACAGTGCCCCAGTAATCGCCTGGGGAACGATCGAAAAGAACCCCGCCCTGGTTGATCGGATCTCGCGGAGCGGGCGCAACCTCCATCGCGCCGACCAACCATCCAAGCCCTTGCGTGACCCGAACTCCGGGCTTCGGGCTTGGGCCCTGACCAAATTTGCCTTTGTTGCCGGGCTGCCGGTTCGCTTCCAACCCATTGAGAAGCTTGACCTGCCGGCCGTGGGCGTTCGCGCTCTGCTTCCCTGGAGCGACTGGATAAGTGATCAGGACAAAAAAGATACCACCCGTCTCTACTATCGAAATCTGGTTCTGGAGACGGACGAACTCGCACTGGCCAGCGCGGATGACCCGTCCGCGGGTTTGGGGGGGGCCGACGCTGACCGGGCGGTTCGCCCGAGGTTTAGCATGACCAGCACAGGCACCAAGGTTCTCAACTGGTTGCCTGGCTGCGCGGTCGGCGCCACCGTGAATTTTCAGGATAATCCCGCAACGCTTTTGCCCCAGGCGAGCCTGAATATTCCAGCCCTGGACACACAAACGCTCTCAGTTGAGAAACCTTCACTTGAGAAACCTTCACTCTGGTTCGCGGCTGGAATTGAGCAGGTTCAACTCCAGGATCTTCCTCCCCGGGTCAAGCTAGCCAAATTGACCGGCCAGTCGGGAAGATCAAGCCAAAACGCCTGGGCGCCCATGCTCCTAGACGGCAACCGAACCTACGACAACCTTGGGGTGATCCGCTCCAATGAAGTTGTGCGCCGCGGCGATTGGAGCGTTGAGACGCTATTTGTTCCCGAGCTCACTTCCGACGAGGAGACTGATGATTCCAAATACCTCACGATCCAGTCGATCTCTTACAGCTCGGGTCGGGACTTGATCGACGGACTCTCCTTCTTCTGCCATGAGCTTAAGCTCAAGGATGGCATTCCATGGAATGATCCCCTCGAAAGAGTTCACCCAGGCGTCTACGCCTTCTATTCACGTGACGGCTTCGAGGGAACGGCAGTTGAAGGTTGGCCTCAGATCTACGGCTGTCCCGTGTATCCTTCTGGCATTGCCAAGTTGGTGGAAATACCCAAGGGATTCTTGTTAGAATTGAAAGCCGTGTTGGTCAATCCTCGCTGTGTTTCCCAGGATTCGTCCAAAGCGGAAGCGCTCTCCGGCGCCTTGCATTCCATGGCCCAAGGCGCCTATTTGACCCTGACCCTGGAGTGCCCGGAAACCGGCCCGGCCGACCTAACAATTGAGTGCCCTGTCAGCGAACGTCTTCTGAAGCGGCCTCGGGGCCTTCGAGCTGCGAAGAAGTTTCAGCTAACCTCCGTAAAGGCCGGTCGCCAAGCTTTCATCCAGTCCAACCAAAATAATGTCGTGGCACCGCGCCAGACTCAGGGAATTCTGGCGCAGTCTCTCCCGAGCGCAACTGCACTCAACAAAGAAGAGAAGCTTCTAATTGGTAACAATCAGGAGGTGAAGGTTCCGAAGGGTTCCGACCTGCCATCCACACTGACATTTCTGGAAAGCGAATTGCGTCAGTACGGCATCACGGTAGGAATGACAGACGGTAAGGTCCTATTTCAACGGCGCCAACTGGATACGGAAACGTTCGGGCTCACGCTCGGCCCGGGTCTGGCCGAGCAGCTCGGGTTCGCCAGTGAAACGAACAGTTCCGTAGCGCAGCCAGCGCGCCGCTCCACCCAATTGCCGCTGCACGAGACTCTGACCTTTACCTATACGGTCCGTGAGTTGGACAAGGATCGTAAGTTGAAGTTCTCGATTCACCTCAATGCTCAAACTCCTCTCGAGGCTGCGGTGGTCACCTGCAATCAGGAGTTCGCCAAGAAAAACGTGCCTTTGGAGTTGACATTGCTCCCGGATTCGACTTTTAAACTGAGCATTCTGGAGGTCGGCTCCCATAGGAGCGTCCCCATAGAATTCTCATCCAATCAAGTGGGAGCAACATCCACCGGTTTAGCCGCTGTTGTCAACCAGCCCTACAACCTGGCTGATGTCGGACCAGAGCTTGCGGGACAGGCAGGAACGGATGCTTCTGCCGTGCTTGACGGCAAAGCGGTTGAGAGTACAGGCAACATCTTGATTTTCGACGATCTTTGTCTTGAAGTATCTGGCGAGCTTCAGACCATTGATCTGAGCTTTAAACCCATTGAACTCTTGATCAATGGGAGCTTTGACTGGCTCCTTGCTCCTGAACCCGATCCGCAAAAGGGATTCCCCGCCCACGTTGCCCGAATCCGGGGAAGTGTTGTTAGTGACGGACCCGGCCAATTGAAGCTCATCGCGGGCGAGGAGCCTGGGGCGGTCTCGGCCGCAGGCGCACTCCACAGCCTGGAGGGCTGGCCCGAGCTCCTGTCTACAGCCAGGCCTGAGCTGGGGCGCTTCGGCTTTTCATCTCGTCCATCCAAGCCGCAGTCCGCGATGGACGCCTACTGTGCTACAGGCTTCATCCCTGCTGGCGCTAGATGGGTTCCGGTGTTGCCCCTGAGGTCAGATCTGGCTTCGGTGCCGCCGCTGACCGCTGCCTACTCGGGCCAATCTGTTTCGGTGTTTCTCCTTGAAGCTGGCGACCACGATCCAGTGACCTGCACATTTCCGCAACCCCTCCAAGACCTTATCCTGGTCGTCGATCAAGAACCCATGCTACCTGGTACATCCAGGCAGCAAGCTCAAACATGGCTTTTGGGGCAGCAAGGAGACTCACTACTGCTCCTGCGGCTCGGCAGCGAAGAGGAAGAATGCAGTGTCGTCTTGCCCGGACTCGAACGTTGGTATCCCAGTCACCAAGAAGCCCAAGAAGATCAAGAGGCTGGACTCAGGCTTTTGGTCGTTCGGACGGAAGATGGGAAACGTCTCGTGGAAGTCAGGCGATTCCAGGATCTCGACGGAAAGCTCAGAGATGTTCTAGAGCAGCGAGCAGAAATCGCTTTCGCGGTCGAAGCGATTGGTTCCGGGAACCCCTCAAAATCGGTTTACCTAGCCAATACCAGCCACGAGATCGTTGAATGGCAATGGGATCAAGGGCCCTCAGCCGCCATTCCAACCAAGGTGGGCACGATTCACTCTGTTTTGGTTCAGCAAGAGCTGGTCGTGGCAGTTGGGGATTCCGGAGCGCAATTCATCTCGTCCGCAAAGGCTGCTACTGACCCCATAGACTTCGCCGGACTGCTCTCCGCTCGCTGGTGCGGACCCGGTGAAATTGTCCTTGCCGGCAGCCAGAAGTTGGTTCGAGTTCATCATTCAGACTCCGAGTCCGAGATAGAGAACCTCGTCCAGTTGAACGCCCCCTTGGCAACCTTCGCAGGTGTATTCCATCTCGAAGACGGTTTGGCTTTAGCCGGCGGTGGCGCTGATGCTATTGATGTGTGGATGGCAGAGGACTGCCTGGTTGTGTCAGAAAGAGAACTCAGCTGTGATCTGGGGCTAACGACCAAACTCTCCATCGGAAACTCCGAACCGAAGCGGGAACTGCGATTGGATGTGACCGGCGGGCACGGCCTGCGAGCCAGCCTCCACTGGCAAGAAGGGCAGGCAGACCAGCGCTGGTCTGCCCATGCCCGCATCATCCAGGGTGCCTACCACTGCTTCCAACTGGCCCGCAGTTGGCAGACCGTCGCCGGTGCTTCAGGCGCCGTCGTATTCTGGGTCGAATCCGGGGGGACTCAGGGACAACACCCGAAACTTGGTGCCTGTCTGCTGATTGAGCACCTCTACTCCAAACAGGGCGCGAAATTCAACGGCCAACCGCTGTCCGGACCTCAGGTCAGGCTGAAGATCATCACCTCTTCGAAGGAGAAGACGTGGGTCGAACGCGATCTAACCACGTGGTTGTTAGAAAACGACTCACAAGCCAAGGAACGAATTCGCTTGATGCTGCATGAACAAAGTCTTCCTGCAGAATTCGAAGAGCCGAGAGTGGTTGTTTCATCGTTGAGCTGGTCCGACTTTGAACAGTTTGAGGTTCAAGGAACGCTGCTGCTGAAGGCTTCCTGGAACGCCGGTGGTTGGAGCTTCACCTCGCAAGATTCCGTCTACGCGGCCGTCCCTGTTCTTCCTCCGCCCCCAACCAACGATGCCGAGTTTTTGGTGGACCTCGGCATTCCGGTCCTCGGTGGCGCCCCCCAGCTCTTCGACCTCGTCGCCGCCACTCTCGATACAAACCGGACACAAACCTGGCTCCGCGCCGGAAGCCAGGTGGCGCCTTTCCCCACATTTGTGCCGATCGACTCGGTGGGCTTGGATCGGCTGGCGGACTCTCAGGTATCCGGACTGGGGCAGAAGCTACCGATCAGCGTGCCCAGCCTGGTACACCGGCGTATCTTTGGAGCTCGTCTTAGGGCAGAAGTGCCACCAAACTCCTCCGTCACAGTGGGGGACCAGGACCACCCCTATGTGGTCCTCGGCGACGCGGCCGACACTGCGAACAGCGTGTACTCAATCGTCGACCTTTACTATGGTAAATCTGACGAAGAAACCCGCCGTCGCCGGGTACTGGGCGTGGCCGACGCAACTCGTCTGTTCTCCAAGGAAAGAAATCAACCTGGAAATATCTTCAACACGCGTCTTAGCTGGCGCTCTTTATTTCCCAACCTTTTTTTGGACGTTGGCGACCAACTGCTGATCCCGCCCGTTAACGCCGCTTCCTGGGACCGCAAAGGGAACTGGCTGCTCTGCCCGCTCACTGCCCTGCCGGGAACAGGAGGACTGGCAGTGATCAACGAGGCTCTTTGGGCCCGCACTTCCACTGTCAACGACTCTTCGATCAGGAGTGAAAACTTACTCTCCTTGCAACGCATGGCCCCCAAACCCGGCGGCAGCGACCCTGATCTTCCGTCTGGCGACCCGAATCTTCCGTCTTTGTCCTGCGTCATCAGCCTCACAACTCCAGGAATAGAACCTATTTTGAAGGATGAGGACTGTCGTTCCTGGCTGCTGCGCAGCGGAGCTGCCGGTGTTGCCCTCCTTCGGTCGCTTACCAGTACAAGAACGAAGTCTCTGCCTGCCAGTTATCGCTTCATTCCGTCGCCGTTCTTCGAACGACCGAACGAAGTGAGTCTGACCGCTCAAGATTTATCTTTCTCTCAGAACTCTATTGTCGTTGATAGACCGGTCGGTCAGCCGGTCGGTCAGCCGGTCGGTCAGTTGGCGCGCGACTTTCGCTGCCTCGAGCCCAGCCAAGTTCTCGCGAATCTTCGGGCAGAGACCTCGGGCGGATTCCATTTTGAGAAAGCGGACTGGTCCCCCTGGGATGTCAACAGTGGTCAGCTAGCGAGCACGCTTTTGCGCGTCGCACGCCTGCGGGTTGCCGACCTTGAGGCCTGGAGAAAAGGCGAGGCTTCTCTGGTGGCTTTTGAAGCATCGGCTTATAAAGAACACGCCTCTCTTTGGCAAATTCCTCCGGCACCCGCAGCCACCACGATGGCGACCTTCATGCCCGCAAAGATCGAGACACGTTACTCAGCGGACAAATCAGGGGCCATGACCCACCACAAGCTACAACCAGTACTGAGCGCCTCGGGTACGTTCTGGTTGGGTACTCATCATGAATTTGCCATGAGAGACCCAATGCAGTTTCAGCCCCCTAGGAGAGCATCCATCCAGTTCATCGACCCACCCAAGGCTAAACGTCTCCTACAAAGCCCGATTCCTCCGGGATTTGCTCAACTGAACCTGACCTGGAAAGAGGTGCTCGGTGAGCTGCCTGTAGATCTGAAACTGGATGAACCTTTCAAGTACACAGGCCAAGCCGACAAGTGGCCCGAGCTCGAACAATTCGTACTCAACGAGGCCAGACTCTTTATGCTTGTGGCCGTTGTGGGGGACGAGATCATCGAGGTGGGACCTGAGCTGCCCTACGTTCCTTGTGATGAGGTCCCCAAACTCTATCTTATCTCCCAAATCGACATTCTGGAGCAGCGGGTGTTGAGCATCGGGGGCAAGGACGCGTTATTCGAGGTCCGATTTAACGGCGTCACCGCCACTAAAGAGCAATTCTTACTGTTGAATACCGAACTGGGGGAGCCTTGGCGCGTCTGGCAGATAGTTCTGCCCTCGCGGCCCCCTACATTCAAAATGAATTGGTGCTTCTCTAAAGCGACCACTCAACTCCCCCCTCCCACCGACGTGCAGATTGCCGAGATTGAAAAGAAACTGGTCTTCCTGAAGGAACGCCCGATTCGGCTCATTCCTACTTTAACCGCACCGAAATTTGCGGCCGTCCTCAGCGGCATAGGCACCGTTAACAAGATGCGGCAGTATGAGAGAACGCTGCTTTTTGGGCGGGCTGCCGACCCGGACTCGGGCACTGTGGAACTGACGAATGCACAAAAATTCGTGTACTCCCGGAGCGACCGAGAGACTCCCCTCATCCACCTTCCGGAACCTGAGGAGCTCATCGGATATCACCTTTCCATTCTGAAGTACCTGACCAACGGCCAGGTCCTTTTCCAAAACGAGGCTCTAAAGACCGAGTAGCTGCTATCACCCATTGGGTGAGGCAGGATCCTGCCTATCCAATAAAGTACTTTGGCATGTAATGGGACTGTTGTGTCCCCATGGGAGGCGATAGCGGTGACTTTCAGGAAAGGTGTCACTCCTTGGCTGCCTTTCAGGCGGCTTGGATAAATGGTAGCGCCTGATTGGATTGGTGGCCTTCTGGTGGCTTGTTGATCCACACCACTACTGGCTGGC
>Ga0164292_10001692_pt1 | contig 17919 bp, 28 predicted proteins | sample GEODES117metaG_FD_111486 | JGI IMG/M metagenome (GOLD analysis project Ga0164292, IMG submission 111486) | Eutrophic lake water microbial communities from Lake Mendota, Wisconsin, USA - GEODES117 metaG | ecosystem: Environmental > Aquatic > Freshwater > Lake | place: USA: Lake Mendota...
CCCGCGAAGTGTCCGGGGCGTCCGTGCCGGAAGTTCTGTACGTACTGCTTGCCCCCGCGCCACACCGTGACGTCGTAGCGGTCGGAGACCGCGGAGGTGGCGGCGACCCCGATACCGTTCAGACCGGCGGAGCCGGAGTTGTTGTCGAACTTGGCACCGGACATGAAGCTCAACGCTTTGACGATGCCGTTCTTCTCGTCGGTGGAATCCCAGTCCACGGGAATTCCGCGACCATTGTCGATAACTTCGATGGAGCCGTCGGAACGTAGTATCGCCGTAACCGAATTTGCATGTCCCGCAACAGATTCGTCCGTGGCGTTGTCGAAAACTTCGCGTATGGCCGTTTCGTAGGGGTTATTGCCCAGTGCGTTACCCACCCGGATGCGGATGTGGTCGACCGGATCGAGCGTCTTGATGTCAGCGGCGGTATAGCTCACGGGGGGCAAGGTATCACCGGCCTCGAGGGGTTTCTGGGAAACACGCTGTCGGGCGTGTTTCGAACCGGATACGGAAAGTCCTAGGCATATGTGTTCGTAACGTGTTACGTTAACTGTAACATATTTGCACGTCAGAGCCAAATCAAGTGTCGCTGGAGGCATCCGAGAGGCCCCGAGACAGGTCGAGAACAACCCAGTTCCCCGCCGTCTCTTCACGATCGCTGGACAGACCCACCACGCGGGTGTGCCCGTACACCGGCAGCGGGCGCTGAGATTCGTACCGGACGTGATAGTGCCCGTGAAACAACAACTCCGGACGGACGGTGTCGACAACCCGGCCCAGCGTCTCGCGGTGCTGCTGTGCGGACATACGATCCTCGACAGGCATGTCCAGTTTCGGAATCCGCGACAGGATGTCGGTGCGATCCGGGCAGTCATGAGTGATCATCACGTCAACCGGCCCACCACACACCGCCCGAAGCACGTCGTCCTCGCCGAGTTGTTCGCCATCCCACCAGTTCACGCCCCGTAACTGAGGTCGGCGCAATATCGAGTACGCGCCGCCGAGCCCCAGCCAGGTCTTACCGTGCCAGGACCAGCGAGTACCCCGAGGGAGGTGGGCGACGTGTGGACTGAGCGGACGTACTCCCGTTCCGAAATCCGCCGGAAGCCTGCGTAGAGCCGGGGTGCAGTCCCGGTTTCCGTCAACCCACAACAGCGTGATGTCGTGCTCGGCGAGGGTTTCTTCGAGTGCTTCGAGGAAGGGGAATGAGTGCGGTCCGGGTGCGCGGAAGCCCAAGTCCCCGACATGAAGGATGACCCCGGCGGACTGCTCGGCGGCGGTATGGATGATCTGTTCGGCGAATCCGTGATTGCCGTGCCAGTCCCCGGCGACGAGAACGCTGCGGGGGTCGTCGGGAAATTCGAAATCCACGCGTTGCCTTCCAGTCAGGTGGGCGCGCTGGACGCCCACATCAGGTCGCCGGTACGTATTGATCCATGAGCGATGAGGGGGTGATGCGCCGTACGAGACCGCCGGGGTGCCGGAGGACGAACCAGTAAGACTCCAGCCGGTCGTCCCAGCCCACCTTTTCCAGCACCGAGATTGTGCCGGTGCTCTTACTCACCCACTGGTCGCCAACCTGAAACCCGTAGAGCCCCAGAGTTACCGACTTACCGGAGGTGGGGGCGCCCATACCGCCCACGGTAAGTCCCGACTCCACGGATCGTCGGTATTTGCCCAGACCTGAGTGTCGGTCCCGGACATGGGAGGTATTTCGTCATACCGTTATATCCATCACCGTATCGACCCGGTGGTCGTCTACCAGGAGTAACGATGTCCACAGCACCCACGGGAACCGCGAAGTCCCTCGGCGACGCCCATGGAAAAGTAACCGACGAACAGGGATTCGTCGACTGGATCGGAGAGGCCACTCTTTACGAGGTGCATCCGCCCCTGAACGGGTTTCCGAAGGTGGTCGCCTCAACTGTCCAGGACGCCCCACGGTTCAGCACCAGTGGTGCCCAGTACGGTGTCGAAACGCTCCTGTTCGGGGTGTCCGCCGACAACATCCAAAACAGCGAGGAGTTGCCGTACGGCGGGTGGGGAGACACCGCCGAGCAGGCTCTCACCGAAGCGGGATACCGCGTCGTCTGATCTGTCCCTCCGTTCCGTAACGCCGGAACCGTATATCTCCCGGAGACCCCTCACCCATGCCTGACACCACGATTATCGAAAATCTGCTCAGCCTGAGCGCCGATGAGTTCGGCAAGGAAGTGCTCCGGCAGAGTGACCGGACCCAGCGCGACGAGCAGGTGTGGACCGTCATCATCTCTGAGGAGATGATCTACCAGGCCCGAGACGCCCTGCGGCACATGAAGGGGGTCAACGAGCTGGCCCGGAAGCGCCGGAAAGAAGAACTGGAGATGACGCGCGCCGACTTCATCCAGGACTCCGGAGCGATGTCCCGGCAATGGCGTACGGTCAAATCGGAGCATGACGCCTGGCAGGCCAGATCGGGGCGATTCGCCAACAGGGTCAACATGGCGCTGTGTGAGATCAAGGCCGTACTGCGGGACCGCCAGGAAGGCACCCCGGAGGGCTTTCTCCAGGAGCTGCTGTCGGCGGTACTGGCTCACCGCGGGGATGTACTCGATGACGACTACGAACCCACCCGCCACGACACCCTGCTATGGAAGATCGCCGACGGCATCAACGACCAGATGGACTGGGTGCGCGAATAAGTCAGAGCGTCGTTGCGGTGAACGGGTCGCTCAGGTCGACGAGTGCGGAGTTCCCGCGGAGCGATTCGGAATCCGAGGCAAGCCCGATCACGACGGTTCGTCCGCCTCCGGGGAGGTTCCGGTAGGTGGTGTGGCGCAGGTGGTAGTGACCATGAAACAGCGCACCTGGGCGCGTGGCGTCCACGACCCGACCCACCTGTCGACGGTGCTCCTTGGCCAGAACGATGTCCTCGTCCGGAAAGACACCGGAGCGCAGCCTCGACGCGAGGTCGGTGCCGTCGGGGCTGTCGTGGGCGGCGATGACATCCACCGGTCCGCCGGATACGGCGCGCTGAACGTCAGCCTCGGTCAAGGTCTCCTCGGGCCACCAGTCCCGGCCCTCGGTGCGCCATTTACGGTCCACCGAGTGCGCACCGCCGAGAGCCATCCAGGTGTGGACGCCCCACGTCCACCGGAAGCCGCGGGGAAGGTGCAGGATGTGGTCGCGGATGGGCCGTACACCGTCGTCGTTGAGGGGTATGTTGTTGAGAGTCGGGTGCGCTTCATGATTCCCATCGACCCACAGCAACGTGACATCGAAAGCTGCGCAAGTCTTCTCGACGTGGTCGAGGTAGTGGTCGGTAGCCCGGCCGGGCACCCAGAACCCGAAGTCGCCCAGGTGTAGAACCACGGGTACACCCGTGTTCCCGGCGTACTCGATGACGACGTAGGAGCGGTTTTTCGCCCCATGCCAGTCTCCGGCGACGACGATGCGTCCGGGGTCGGCGGGGAATTCTGAGACCACGTCAGTGCCTCCTGGGCCGAAACGCCGGGGGCCAGGATGAGGTCATACCCAGCGGGGTGATCCGGGACACCCGCTGTGGGCGGTTGGTGTGCGGGTTAATCCGGGTGACGGGCTTGCCGTTCTCGTCGTAGAGCCACTCCACGTAACCCGCGGCCCGAAGGTCGGAGATGCGGTGCCACCAGCAGGACTCCGGACCGAGCTTGAGAAGGGGCTCCACCTGGAACCCGGCCAGGCCGCCGTGGTACCGGCGAAAGATGTCGAGTGCCTTGGCGCAGTGCGCCTCATTGATCGACACCCCGGCGGCCTTCGAGGTCTCCGGATCGGTCGACCGGACAGGGCGCGCGAAGGTCGGCTCGGCGGGGGTCGGGTCGTACAGGTGCGAGATGTCGTCGAGGTCGCCGTCGGCCTCGTCATCCCCGTCGAAGATGTCGAGAAAATCCTCGGGCTCCCCGATATCGGGGTCGTCAAAGTTCTCGTCGTCGCCGTAGTCGGCGTAGTCGTCGAAGTTGTCGCTCATAGCCTGTTATCTCCCAGGTCCGTCCGCCAGGTCGGACACAGCATCACCTGTAAGTGTAGTGCTTACTGTCGGTTCTCGCACAATGACGCGCGGAGACAAAACCGGCACCTCAGCCGAAGCTGACGGTGCCGGTCGGTGTCTGTTCGTACCGGGATGTCCGGATCAGACCGCGGCGGAGACCTCGGAGAGAGACTTGGCCACTTCGGCGATCCGCTCGGGACGGAAACCCGCCCAGTGGTCGTTTCCGGAGACCACGACTGGGACCTGCTGGTAACCCAGCGAGACGACGTAGTCGAACGCCGCGGCGTCCTCGGAGATGTCGACGATCTCGTAGGAGAGGTCGTGCTTGTCCAGGGCACGGTAGGTCATCTTGCACTGGACGCAGTCGGGCTTGGTGTAAACGGTGACTTGGGACATGGTCGAGGACATTACTACCGGCGTACGGCAGCGGGGACGAAAGCAGACGGCGTGTCGAAAACACCCCACCTGACGAGACATCCCGAGCTGCGAAAGTGCGTCAGAACCGACCATCGTGATGTCCGTCGCACATTCTGACCAGCGACGATATGGGCAGCTACCCCGCCGTGGGGGTGGGTAGTTGTACGAGACGAAGGAAATCGTCCCGTGCCGGGATGCTGTCCCCGGCGATCTCCCGCACCACCACCTGTGCGGAGCGTACGGCCAGTAGCGCGCTACCCAACGCGCCGCCGTCCTGCGGTAGCTCGCGGCGGAGCCACTTCAGGGTGGCGGCCACCTGGGCGAGGCGTATGTCGGTGAGTTCGAGTGCGAAGTGTGCGTCCATAAGTCCCCCTAGATATGGGGCACGAAAGTCCCACACCCCCTCCGTCATTCAACTACAGCGGGGGGTGTATTTGCGACCGGTACCCGGAATCCGGGGACTGACGCCATCTCGCCCAGTGTGCGTCGGGAACATAGAGTTGCAACTGATCTAGAACTTTCATTCTAGGCAGCTTTTGGGGGCTTATCAGAAACACGAAGTTCCCGCCCCGCACCGGCACTCGAATCCGGTTGAATCTTCCGCTCATCACACCATGCCCGCGTCAAGGCACGCTGGTGGATGAGGGCCGCTCGTCTACCCCCGACGGAGGAGGAAGAACCGGAATCACGCGACAGTCCCGAGACAGAACGTCTGCCCAGGATCATCGTGGCCGCGTGAAAGTCGGCGCTTCTTTTTCTCCCACATCGGGTGCATACGAACAGGTCTTGTCGTGGGCGATTACGGTTGTCCACGTTCCCGCAGTGACATCCCTTGGATGTGTAGGCGGGGTTTACTTCGGTCACGGTGATGGAGCGCTCTTCAGCTAGCGCGGCGACTTTCGCGCGGAATGCCGCCCGTCCCACCGAACGCAACAGTCTGCGCATCCGTGGGGAAAGGCCGGTGTCAGGGTTGAAGCATTTGTCGAGTTTCTCGACCACCAACTCATCGGGATCGTGAATATCAACAAGCCGGTTGAGAACCCTGTTGATCTCGTTGCGGACATAGTTGCGCAGACGCCTCGTAGCGTTGCGGCACGCGGCGCTGTCCTTCCAGTGTCGTCTACCGTCGCGGAGCTGCACACCGTTCATGGCGCGTTGTATGACGCGGTCGTAGTGCTGAACCCGACGCCAGAATTCCCGACCGAAAATGTCTCCGTCACTGGTGGTGACTGGTGACACCGCCCCGACGTCGATGCCCAGAACTTTTCCAGTTAGGACGCGTTCGATGGGAGATCGCGCGGCGACAACTCGCAGGCGCACACCACCTGGTTCGGGGGTGAGCTGAACGGCGTTAACGATGGTGAAACCTTGGTCTATCCGTCTGCGGGTGTGTTTGGGGAAATTGACCGGAATGTTGGTGGGGTTACCCCTCACCAACCCCATAAAAGTAACAACGGCGTCGAAGCTCAGTGGGGTGTCGGCGTCGATGGTCACCACTTTTCCACCCAGAGTGAGGGAGGAATCGTGGTGGATAGAGGGGAATCGTCGGCGGGAAACCTGGTGACGGGTGATGCTGCGGCACAACGAATACGCTGCTGACCATTCTTCATCGGTGAGCGTGAGCTTGCTATGGACGGAAGTATTCAGAGCGCGGATGTTACCTAGTCCGTACCCGAAGGCGATGAGTCGGTACACCGCACGATAGAAGTCGGTTTTCTTTGGAACCGACGATCCTCGTAGGCTGCGTTTGCAGTCGTTGATGACATGGGTTCTCCACGACTGGGTAGGCCCTACCGCGTTAGAAGCCAGTTCCGCGCGGTACCTGGCGGGCATCCCGTGGGTGTTCGGCATCGTCGTGGTGTTCAGGTGTGCCGGTACGGTACCAGTGTCCTGGATAGCTCGGCGTAGCTCGTGAAGGTTGTCGCGTACGCAGCGCACCCCGAGCTGGTGGATTTTCCGTAGGGCGTCCTGTTTACCTGAGTTGGCGCGCAATTCCAGTGGGAGCGCGCGTACTATCCGGCTGTCACTCATCAGTGACCGCCACGTCTTCGGCGCCGAGAGCTGCGATGGCCGCTTGGGCACGTTCACTGCGGCGCTTGCCGTACAGCCGAGCGGAGAACGAGTAGATGACCGACACGAGATCGTTGACAAGGTCGGTGGTTTCGTCGGTGGCGGTGTTGATCACTTCCACCCGGCGGCCCTGCTCTTCAAGCAGCGTGATGATGTAGTTGGCGCCGAACCGCGTTAACCGGTCTTTGTGTTCGACCACCAGCACTGACCAGGACGGGTCTTTGAGGACTGAGGTGAGAACCCGGCGGGAGTCGTTGAGGCCGGAGCCTTTCTCCTTGGCCACCCGAACGATTGAGTATCCGCGGGCGGTGCACCACTGCGAAACACGCGTCGCTTGGGACTCCAGCTGATCGCCTTTAGTGGGGTCAGAGACGCGGGCGTACACGCACGCCGCGTAGGGGTCGCGCGTGGGATTGCTGCGTTCGAGTTCCACTTCGGCGAATGCGGTCTCCGGAACGATGATGTGTCCGGAGTCGTCCTTGTAGGCGCCCGGAATCGTTCCCGCCTTGTAGCGGTTCCACGCAGCGCGATACCCGATACCTCGGATTCGAGCGTAGTCCCGCAAATACATAGTTGAATACTACTATTTGTCTATGCTCAGAGCAACTAGTTGTGAGACGTCGGCGACGTGGCTGCTAAATCGAATCTTTGTTCGAATGGTGAATCTAGCCGTACGCACATCCCCCGGCCACGGCCTGGTGAACATACGACATCTATCAGGCCCTCCGGAGCCTGCTCCGGGACGCCCGGCGGGGGCATCCGGAATCCTCGCGGGAGTAACACCGCAGCAGACTCCGCAGCGTCATCCGCCGGTGCCGGTGGAGTGCGCCGTCCCGGTATTCCAGACAGAACCAGGCGTCCTCTGATGAGGAGTCCCAGCCGGAGGCCACGATTTCCCCGGTCCGTCCGCTGCGTTTGTTCCGCCAGCGGCTTCCTACGGGGAAATCGTGCAGGCCGGGGGTCGAGTCGTGCGGCTCAGGGCGGTCGTTCGTACTGTCCTGGCCGCCCAAAGCCGTGTGTCTCACCTACGTCACTGCTGCCTTCTCATTCGATCACCACTCGCCGGACGGTGTTAACGCCCTTGATGCCGAGACGCTCGATGTGGGTCCAGTACGGGGCCACATACGCGGTCTTGGGAATCATCGAACCCGGACCGGTCCAGACGACCTTGAAGTGCGCCTTGCGGTGCTGGGGGTCCTGCTGATGTCCGGGGTGGGCCTGCTGGCTGGGGTCCTCCACTGCCACCGCCGCGCGATGCTTGGACAACGCCGCCCCTATCTGCCACCCGACACGATAGAAGGAGAACGGCTTGCGCGGCGGTGGGTTGAGGTTCTTCAGGACCGCCTTGCGGGGAACCTTCTCGGCTTCCAACGTGGTAGAGCAAAGATACATGACCGACCCCACCGTCAGCTTGACGATGTCGCGCATGAACTTCTTGCGGGCGCGGTCGTCGGGGTCGCCCATTTTCCAATGGAACCGCGACAGTACGTTTTCGACCGTCTCGGCGAGGGTGTACGCGGGCCCGCCCATCGGGAATGAGATGTAGTCGCACTCCAGCTCCTCCTTGCCGGAGGAGTCGATGGCAATGAGGAGCTCGGCCCCGAACATGACTGCCTCGGGGTCATGGGTGTTGGTGATGCGTTCAGGAATCGGGGTCTTGGCGTAGCAGATGAATCCCAGCAGCCGCATCCCCTCACCCTTGGTATGGCTGTGCAGTCGAGGCGGATCGGGAAAAACGACCATGGGGTTGATGTAGGGCAGGGTCCTGAAGACGGCAGGCTCGATTTTCGAAGAACCGGAGAACCGGAGAGACTCGACCAGTCCGGGATGGATGGAGAGCACCTGGCGGCCGATGGACTCCCAGCCATTGAGAACATCGGTGGTGATCTGCCACCCGCTGATGTGCTTGTGAACATCGGCGGGAATCCGGGAGCCGACCGGGTAGGTCTCGTTGATGGCGGACAGAAGCTGGCGCTCCTCGTCCATCATCTTGACGAGGTACTGCGCGGTTTTCAGGGATTCGGTTGTCAGGTTCATCGCGGCTTCCCGGCTGAAGAGATGTTATCTGTACGTATACACTTAAAATAAGTGTACCAGTGTGTAACTGTAACAATTACGTATGTAGAACTGTTATCCTCCTGACATGCGACGAGCACCCCGACTGCTCCCCCGTATTGCGGTGGCACTGCTCTGTGCGGGCGCGCTGTTCCTGACCGTCCATCATCGCAGTGTGCAGAGCAACGACGGGGTGCCCAACACTGTGTCGACCGTGTCCGGGATCGCCACCGTCATTTCCCTGATCGGGCTGTACATCGTGGTGTGCTGGCCGACGTTCCGGTATCCCCGAAACACCTCGAGAAGAAACCGGATGCCTAGCGCCGAAGTGCGCCGACAACTCCCCATCCGGCACGCGATGAGGGTATGGTCCACCGCCGAGGGGTACCTGGATCAGCTCGCCATGCGAGTCGCCGCCGCTGACATCAATGGAGACATGTCCGGAATCCCGTATCTCTTGAACGACGACACCGATCCTCGGGTCCGAAAGTTCCACCGCCACTACGATGAGGCTCTCCGGCGTCACTATGACGGGAACAAGACTGAGGCGTTCGAATTCTTCGCCGCGGTCGAGCGCGCGGCGGCCAGCTATGAGCAGATCGTCCGGCGTGCCCGCCGGTCCCGCCGCGTCGGATAATCGAAAGGAATTTGATGTCCAATCAGGACGTAGATCAGAGAGTGCGAGACTGGGTGGTCCGGGAGCTCGAGCAGCGGCGCGCACGCGAATACCACACCGACGCAGACTTCTTCCGCAACGAGGGCGCCGTCGCGGTGCTCGAGGACATACTCGACATATACCGGTCCTGACCGGCTACGCCGACTGCTTGCGCAGCTCCCGCGCGTACTTGGTGTACGCCTTGTCGTCGTACTCCCGGCGGAGTGCGTCGAGGTCGGAGAGTCCCCGCTTGGCGGCAATCGCCGGAATGGCCCGGTCGACATAGTCGAGCCACTTCTCGGCGTCAGGGTGTTCGACACCGTAGCGACGGAGATCGGTCAGGGCCTCGATCACCATGTTATGGGCGGTGCGCTCGGTACGTATCCAGCGATGCCGGGAGTACCCGACCAAGGGCTTGCCGGTGGCCGGGTCGATGATTTTCTTGGCCTCGCGGTCGGCCTGGCGCTGGGCACGCTGGGTGTAGAAGTCGCGCATCTTGGGCGTGATGTATTTATGCCCGGTCCAGTCCTTCGGAGCCGCGGGGAAGCACGCTGAACACAGGCAGGGTCCGAAGTCGGACACCGCGGTGGACACGCTGGCTCCGCTGAGTTCGGGAATGGGCAACGCTCCCGTGCCCCGCTTGAGCGACCGGCAGTCCGGACTCGCATGCACCCGCCCGCCGCGGACGGCGTAGAACCGGCCCCACTGTCCGTTGTCCCGCCATTCCCGCTCGACGGCGGACACTTCGCGGTCGGCCAGAGCCAGATCGTCGCGAGCCCGGTCGACACGTTCCAGCACGTTCTTGGCATGGGTGACAGGGTCCATGCGGTTGGTGGGGTCGCCGGGCCCGGAGTCGGCGGTCTGGCGCACGACGTCCTCGATATCGGACAGGGTCGCCTCCACCCCGTCGAGGGTCCAGACCGTCCGGTTGCCCTCCCAATGGCGCTGGACACGCTGGCGGTTGGCGGCGTAGCACAGGCTGTGTTCGGCACTGCGGACCGACCAGGTGGCTCCGTAGAACCGCTTGAGGGCTTCACGGAGCCGGGCGTCGGCGTCCCTGATCTGGCTGGGGGTGTACATATCATCGACTCCTAGATCGCGGCGATGCCGTAGAAAATCCAGCCCTCGACCGGAGTGGACCCCGGCTTCTTCGGGGTGGCGATGGTGACGGTGACCGCCGCCTTGGCCTCGACGGTGACCCGCTTGACCACGACCGCGTCGGTGGAGCCGGAATCCTCGTAGACCTTCACCGCACGAACGGTGACGGAACGGTACCAGGTGTCGTCGCTGACGAGCCTCTTGGCCGCGGCGGTGGCCTGGGCCTTGGTGTCGAAGAACCGGGACGAGCGTCCGCTGCTGACCTCGTACTTGGTCACGGCACGGCCCTTGGCAGTCTCGGTAACGATCTTGGTCTTGACCTTGGGGGTGACCTCGACGCTGTGCAGCGACCCGCTGTGCTGCGTGACGGCCTTGGCGACCGCGGCCTCGCGCAGGTCGTGTGCAGAAGTCATACTGCCATGCTCGTCGGTGGTCGGGAGCTCGATCACGGACTTGATCTTCCGGAAGGTGAAGTGGCGGTCCTCGGCCACCGGAACGGCCTCGGCTGGGCCCCACTTCTCGGCGTGGTCCCATGCGGTCGAGGCGATCAGGTTGGCCCCGGAAACCGTCATGGGGGTGGCGACGGACTGGTGATAACCACCGGTGGTGGAGATGGTGCCGTTATACGAATCATGACCGTGTTCGGCGACGGCGTCGTTGACCGCCGCGTCGTAGGCGTCCCGGATGGATGCGGTGCGGATTGCTCCGGTGACGAAATTGGTGGCTCCCATGTCGCTGACTCTTCCTGCCGGTGGTGTGGTGTTACGTCAAATGTAACACTTACACACGGGGGGTGCAAGTCGTTAGTGGGCGCCGTCGGCACCGCCCTGATCGTCGTCGGGCACCGGTGTTGCGGAGAGTTCGTCGATCCGGTCCTGGAGTCGGTCAAGGGTGCTCTTGTTGTCCATCTCTCTCCGCTGGGCGATGGCGAGCAGTTGCAGTGCACGGTCCCGTTCGATGAGAAGCTGACGCACAGCACCGGCGTCGGAACTGCGGTGGGACCCGATGACGTCGGCGGCGTGGTGCTGCCATATCGAACCTGTGTTCGAATCACGTACCCATCCGCAGGCACAGCCGCCCGCCACTTCCTGATGTTGGATCAGCAGATCGGCGATCCGGCGGGGATCGTCCGGACGCGAACTCATCGCGGACCCTCCCCGTATTCCAGGACCGGAATACCGGCGGTGGCCGCGCGGCGCATGCAGTCCCGTGTTCCGGGCGACCGCCCCAGCGGGAATGCCAGGCATACATCGGCACCCTGGTCGACCAGAACCTGGTTGCGGATCACCCCGGCCGCCGGGCAGTACGGCATACCGTTACGATACCGCGGACGGTGTGTGCACATGTCAGTGCAGTCCCGGCCCCAGTCGGCGGGAATCCGGAGAACCTCGACGCCGAAGTGGGCGTAGGTCTCGACGAATCGCTGGGCGTGGGAGTCCGCCCCGGTCGGACAGTCTCCGTGGATGACGAGCATGCGGCCCTGCGGTGACAACCGTCCCTGTGCGTAGAGGGCCTCCGACACCGTATCGGCGTCGGTCCAGGAGCGGGAGCCGGTGACCAGGACGCGCCGGGGAGCCGGAGCCGGATTCAACGCGTGGGTTCGGGCATGTCGTGCGCGCCGTCGGCGAAGAACCATCCCTGGTCCTCGGCGTACGCGGATTCCCCGCGGTAGTCGTCAGGCTTACCGGCGGCCTCCCAGCAGGCCCGGTGCCATACCGTGGTGGTGTGTCCGACGGCGTCGGAAAATTCCGCTCCGCTGGGGCTGTGCAGAGAGCCGTAACCGTCGTACTCGCCCTTGAGCAGGGAGCCGTCCGGGGTGATCGCCACGGCCTGGATCATCCAGGCGTTGATGTCACCAGTGGCCTGGAGACACAGAAGCGGATGCGAGCATCCCTCGCACTTGGCGCTGTAGAAGCCCACGGGGTTCCCTTTCTTGGTGGGTTACTGCTGCCCGACAGGGCTAGCTGTCGTGCGTGCCCGCATCGCCAAGCAAGGCAGCAGTGGGAGCCAGCGGCCCGAGGCGGCGATGACGATCACCGTAGAAGAGCCTCCAGCGCGCCTCATGGGCCTTCGACGCGGGAGCGCCGCTGGACGCCGTGCACCGGACACCGATGCCCGCATTGCACTTCGGACAGGCGACGGTGTCCCACCCTCGGTCATGTGTATGTGCAGTCATGGTTACTCCTTATAGATATTCGACTTAGCTCACTGAGCTAACGCTCGCTCAGCGATCCTTCTTCGACGCCTTGCCCGACACCGTCCCGGCGAGGGACGCCAGACGCTCTCGTCTGCGTTTCGCCCGTTCACCGGTGTCTTTGGCCCACGCACGGCGGCAGTCACCACAGGTGCAGCGGTAATTACCGTACCCGCCCGGAGTGCCGTGCACCCGATCCGGGATAGGACCGGCGCTGCGAGCGACCCGTCGTTCCAGACACTTGACGGAGTGAGCCGCCCGGCACGGGACGCACCCACAGCCCAGGTTGGTATATCCATTCACCGTTCCGTGTCGGGGGTCGCCGGATTCCAACCGACATATCCCGCGGTGGCATCCGCACCGTCCCTGCGGCGTCGTCCTGTCGTCGTGCACTGAGTCCTCTGTTCGGTATCGACGTATGTGAAGTCGAAGAACAACTTATCAGTGTAAGTGTTATGTGTAGGGAGTCTGTCCCGGAGAGTCTGCGACGAAGTACACGCTTGATCAGAGACGCCCGAAGGACCGGACTAGCGGCCCGAACCGTTCCGAGTCAGTCGACAATCTGCCACGGCCAGGGGTCTTTGATCCAGGTCGCGATCTCCTCGGTGGTAGCTTCCTTCGAGTACAGGTCCGGCGGATAGTCCCGCATGTAGACGACGCAGGCGTCCCGGACGTCCTCGGCTTCCACCAGGACGACACGATTTTCGGCGACGTCCTCGACCCGGAACCACTTCGACATACCGTTTCCTCCTGTTTATTCGCCGCGCTCGGCGATCCGGAACACCGCTACCGACTCGTCGTGATAGCCGTACTGCTCGAGGATGTCGGCAGCCTTACTCAGGGTCTGCCACTCGTCGTCGGTCATCGGGGGCTGGGGCATCGCGTTCTCCTTCGGGATTGTGTGCGTTAAGTCCGGTAGTGCAGCGACAGACCGGGAGCCAGGTCCTGGAAACCGTTCTTGCGCTGAAGGATCGTTGAGATGTTGGTAAGTAGAGAGAACCGACTTACCTGTCCGCTGTCCACTGCTGATTTCAGTGATCCGGGCATCGCCGACCACACTGCGTCGACCAGGTCGGAGACCTCGGACTCGGGGGTCACGTTCTGGGACCAGAGCGTGACTGCGTCGCGGCCGGGCTCCCCGCCGCCGGACATCAACCTGATCTCGGTCATGGGTGTAAGTGTCCCATGTCGGAGCCGGAGTGTGTCCGTGCCACGGCGGTGCCGGGGGTCAGAGAATCTCTCCGACGTCCATCAGCCACTGGTACTTGGTGCCCACCCGGAGGGGCCGCTGTGGGGTCGATGGTTCGCGGCGGAGATCGGGCTCGTAGATCGTGCAGCCGCAGTGGCAGGACCCCTCGGGGAACTGACGATGTGGGTGATGTCCGCAGACGCAGATGTCGGCAGCGGCCACGACGTCAACCATTCGAGGGCGGGTTCGGATCGTCGTGTCGGTTGTCCATCATCTCGTCAACCTGCTTGAGCATGTTCCGGATGCGGAATACCGACGCGGTGATCTTGGCGTGGCGCTCCCGAGTGATCCGGGCCCGCAGCCGGTCCTCGGTCAGGGTGTCGGCGAGTTGTTCAGCCTCGTCTTCGATGGTGGCAAGGTCTGAGGACCGGCGGCGGTCGGCTTCGGCGAGTTCCTCAGCGGTGGTGGCCAGCTTGCGTTCCTGGTTCCAGATGTCGCGGGCGGTGGCCTGTAGGGCGGCGACCAGCTCTGCCTCCAGCGAATGTTTACCGGGCATGAATTTCCTCTTCCAGCAGAGCCGAGACGGCCTCGGCGGGTACCAGCTTCATCCCCCAGGCATCTAGGCCGACATGTATCTGAAGGGTTCCGGACGGGGACCGCGTCACCTGATTCGACGAGTGGGTGTGCCCGTGCAGCACGGGGCGGTTTTCGTCCCGTAACCGCCACTGGTCGAATCGGCGCTCACCCTCGAAGTCGCTGTGGTACGGGAAGTGTGAGAGCACCACCCGCCGGGACTCCCCGGACACCGACATCCTCCGATACCCGCACGTCTGTACCGAGGAGAACGCCTCGGCGTACTTACCGAAATGGCGGTGTGAGTCCCGGTTCATCGGATGGATTCCGTCATGGTTACCGCTCACCAGATGCTTGGTGCCGGGCCGAAGCCGAATCCATTCCAGCGCCGCGGCCTGGGCCGCGTTGCCTCCGGCGGAGATGTCACCGAGCACCCAGACCGAGTCCTCCGGGGCCACTGCGGTGTCCCAGTACCGCGCCAGGGTGGCGTCGTGGTTCCCGGAGCCGGAGAAACCCCGCAAGTGTGCGATGGGGAGATGTCCGATGTGCAGATCGGCGGTGAACCAGACGCGGCACATCGGATATCTCCTATCCCGGATACGTGGGGCTGTATTGCCGGTGCAAGTGTGACACTGATAACCGCAGATACGCGGTAAATCTCTGCGGCGCGGCTAAGACAGACGTACGCCCGCGTGTCGACTGCGCAGGGATTTCCACCCGAATAGGGTGAGGGGGGCAACGGGGTTCGGATGCGCGACGAAGCCGGGAGGGATGTCCGACATGCCTATGATTTCGGTGATCACATGCGCGTTGCCGCGAGGAACGGAATGGCTGTCCGAAGCCTGGAGAAGTCTGGAGGATCAGACTCTGCCACCGGATTGGCAGTGGGAATGGCTTCTTCAGATCGACGGTCCCGAGAAGCTGCGATCCTCTGTTCCGCAGGACGACCCCCGCATCCGGATAACGCGTAACCCCCGCAACTTCGGAGCCGCCACCGCGAGAACCCTGGCCCTCGGGCGGGCCGGGGGCGAGTTGGTCGCCGTTCTGGATGCCGACGACATCATGCTGCCCGGACACCTGTCACGCGCCATCGCGGTCATGGAAACCCATGGAGCCGAATGGACCGCCAGTAGTGCTCTGGACATGCATCCGCAAGGAACCAGGGTCGCCTTCGAGACGGGACTGTCCGAAGGGATGATCCCGAACGGGGCGTTTCACACATATTGGCAGGATCGAGGGATTCCCCCGGTGTGCCCGGCAACGATGGTCGCCCGCCGGGAGCTGGTGCTGTCCGTTGGTGGATGGACGGCATTCCCTCTGGCCGCCGACACCGGGCTGTTGCTGGCGATGGAAGCAGTGGCGCCGGGTTACTACCTCGAGAAGCCGGGCCTGCTGTACCGAAAGTGGCCGGACCAGATCACCGTGTCGTCCATGAGCCGCAACGAGGAGCAGCGGGCACTACGGAATCAGGTCATCGACGCGCGAGTGAAGGCGCTGCGGGGGTGGGGCGTGCGCTGGTCGGCGGCGTGAGGCTCAGGCCGGTACAGTGAATCGGGTACTCGTCACACACGTTCACTGAACGTGCATGAATAGCATGCGGGCTCGATGTTGCTGATGTCGTCGGAACCTCCCTGTGAAAGCTTCACGATTCTGCGTCGGGTCCGAACATCTTTGTACCTGGGTGATGGTCTAGCCGGTATGGCCTCCCATGCTCGGCCGCATACTGAACAATGAGTATAGGAATCCCTCTTCTCCTCCCATTGCTTTTGCGTGTGGCTCCCGTATGAAGATTTTCTACGTAGCTCAAACTCCTCCGCCCTACGTCTGCGACAGTTCCGGCAGTAGCGATGCGCGTCCTTGGTCGTCGATGAGCCGTACATCCCCCAGTCCACACTGCCGCATTTCCTGCATGTGTCGTCATCCGGACATTCCTGATCGACTACAAATACGTTTTCCGAAACGGGGTCGACGCTCACTTCATCTAGAGCGGTAGAGGGCGCTACAGTGTTCGCTGGTTTGGGCCGTAGCTGAGCCCCGCATTTCTCAGCGTCCAATAACGCGTGTCGAATACTCTGCTTAATGTCTTCGAGAGAATCGGTTCCGGTTATCGCCGCACACAGCGTCCGGACATCCAGGTGGCCTCCCTCATGGAAGGACTGAGACGCGTGCCGACTAATACGAAATCCACGCCACTCGTGCATTATTGCCAAGTACATTGCGGGCCCGAAAGGTTCTGGATAACCCATGACAGCCCTGAACCAAAACGACCACGCCGCGTATGAATCCTCTATCCTGACTTTGCGCACAGGTATGTCGGAGTGAAAAGCCCGAACCCAGCACGTCTCGGTGAATACCGTGACGACTCGGTCGAGAGCCGAACCGAGGTCACCGCGGGCAGTTTTCATGCATGCATATATCCGCGCCTCAAACTCCGACCACTCCCGAATACCTGCGTCTGCTATACACGTATCAGGAATACCGTCCATGTATGGGTACCGGTCGGTATTCCGGCGAATCTTCCCTGCTTGGTCCGCCATCGCTCAGGCACCTCTCTGTGACGACTCACTGTTTGTGTAAGTGTAACACTTACACAATGTGGATCAGTCCAGACTCGCGGGAATGATCTTTCCGGTTTGCCGCAGCTCCTCGCCGGTGCAGTCCTGGGGGTTTTTGTCGATACGGAAGGCCACGAACTGCGGGTGCCGGGGAGTCCGGTACTCCTTGGAGCCGACCAGCTCGTTGCACTTGATCTCGATGACGCGGCCCAGGAACGCCTCGGGGGCGTCGGTGACCTCGCGTCGCACGGCGTCGGTCATCCCGGAGCACTTGCCGACGTAGACCAGCTCCCCGGTGCCGGGGTCGGTACGGCTGAACTCGATGGCCCCGATCAGCCCGGAGAACTTGCCGGTGCCCTCGGTGAAGCCGGAGACAACCATGTCCAGAGTGACCTGGGCCTTCACCTTGTACCAGGTCTTGTTGGGACGTCCGTCGAAGGCGTAGCGACCCTCGACGTTCTTGGTGATGATCCCCTCGACCCCGTGGGAGATCAGGTCGTCGAAGAGGGACCCGAAGCGGGCCGGGTCGGTGAAGACGGTGTTGAGCAGGATGTGTCGGCTCTTCTTCGGGAACCGCAGTGCCGACAGTGTTTTCCGGCGACGCGTCCAGGTGTCACCGGTGTGGTCGACGCCGCCCAGCTCGGGCACGTCATAGACGATGAGGCTGAGGTTGCCGAACTCCTCGGACTGGAGGTCCCGGCCGCGCTCGGGAAGGCTGCCCAGCACCCGCATGGTCTTGTTGAAGTCGGTGACCGGAACCGTCTCGCCATGCACAGCGACCCGGCGGTCGATCAGGGCCAGTTCGCCGTCGAGCACGGTGCCCGTGGGCAGGAAGGACAGCTCGGCAACCAGGTGCGGGACATGATCGGTGAACACCCCCCCTGTGCGGCTGTAGAGGTGAACTCCCGTGGAGTCGCGGACGACCAGGCACCGTGCGCCGTCGTGCTTGGGCTCGGCGACGTAGTTCTCCCAGGCGCTGTGGTCCTCGAGGTGGTCACGCAGGCTGGTCTTGCACAGCATCGGTGCGCGGTGTGTGTAGGGGGCCGTCGGCACGGTCGAACTCCTCCGGGTGGTCGGTGTGTGAGGTGTTACTGTAATAGTAACACTTGA
>Ga0164292_10001693_pt1 | contig 17918 bp, 12 predicted proteins | sample GEODES117metaG_FD_111486 | JGI IMG/M metagenome (GOLD analysis project Ga0164292, IMG submission 111486) | Eutrophic lake water microbial communities from Lake Mendota, Wisconsin, USA - GEODES117 metaG | ecosystem: Environmental > Aquatic > Freshwater > Lake | place: USA: Lake Mendota...
ATACCAAAACCTCTGCCGCCTGCTCTCGGAGCCGAAAATAACCCGCGACTTCTGGATGCAACACCGCGATGGACTCCTCGCATCCCCGAGCACCGCGCAGCCGATCCGTTGCGAGGGCGAAGCCGATCTGCTGCACCTACACATTGTGGAAAGCATCCGCACGCTCACGCTGCTGAACGAGGAGCATCCCGGCAAATCGCGAGACGCCTTTTTTATTCCAGATGTGAATGCCGATGACGAACGGATCGCCGGCGAATGCGGCTTCGCCTTTGAATTCGGCGAACTTTTCTTCCCGCGTTTCGATCCACCCGAGGCTTGCACGCCCCACGAATTTCTGGCCCGCCTCGCCGTGCGAGGCCTGTCGGAACGCTATGGATCGCGGGCTGAGCACCACAGGGCGCAGCTCGAGACCGAGTTGAGTATGATCGCCGAGGTCGGATACGAGGAATATTTTCTCACAGTCTGGGACCTTCTCCAGCACTGCCGCCGCGACGGCATCGAGTGGATCACACGCGGGAGCGCCGCCGACTCGCTGGTCTGCTTTTGCCTTGGTATCAGCGATGTCTGTCCTGTGCGGTTCGAGTTGTATTTTCAGCGCTTCCTGAACCGCGACCGCATGGCGTTAAAAAAACTCCCCGACATCGATCTAGATTTTCCTCACGACAGGAAGGATGCGGTTGTCGAAAAGGTCTTCCGCCTGCACAAGCCCGGCCATGTCGCCGTGGTGGGTGGGTTCAACACCTTTCATGCGCGATCCGCTGTCGCTGAGATCGGCAAGGTGCTTGGAATGCCGGAGCGCATGGTGCGGCGGTTGACCGAGCATTTTCCCTGGTTGGCAAAGGCGGAGGATGCGGAGAATGCCGCCGCCACGGCCAAGGCGCAGGGGCTCTGCGACGACGAACCCGCCTTCACAGCGCTCAAGCTTGCAGCGCGCCTGGAGGGCCTGCCCCGCCACGCCAAGATGCATCCATGCGGAGTCGTCCTCTCGAGGCGTCCGATCCACGACTTCACTCCCACCTTCCAGAGCAACAAAGGCTGGCCGACGACGCATTTTGATATGAACGCCGTGGAGGATGTCGGCCTCGTGAAACTTGACATCCTCGCCCAGGGCGGTCTCGCCGTCCTCCGCGATGCTCGCGCCGAGCTCACCTCACGCGGTATCGAGGTTTCATCAACCTTTGCAGGCCCGTGGGATGACGACTCCGTGTGGGAAATGATCGCCACCGGCAATGCGCGTGGTGTCCACCACATCGAGAGTCCCGCCATGACGAGCCTTGCAAAAATGTGCGGCTGCCGCGACATCGACTCGCTGGTGGCCATTGTGTCGGTGATCCGTCCAGGAGCTGCCAACACGCTTCGCAAATCTACATTCGCCCGCCGGGCGCTCCGCCTTGAAAAGCCCGAATACCCACATCCATCGCTGGAGCCTGTGCTGCGGAGCACACATGGCGTCATCGCCTATGAGGAGCATATCCTGCAAATTGCAGACGCCTTCGCAGCCATGCCGCCGGGGAGGGCGGATATCCTGCGACGCGCACTCGTCAAAATGCGCGATGCCGATATCGAAAAAATGCGCCTCGAGTTTCAAGAATGCGCACGCCACAATGGCCGTAGCGAAGATGAGACGGCCGCCGTCTGGAGTCTCGTGCACATGTTTCGCGGCTACGCCTTCTGCCGCGCCCACTCGACCGCTTACGCACTCGAGGCATGGCAGGCCGCCTGTCTGAAGAAGCACCATCCCGCCGAATTCCTCGCTGCCGTTCTCACCCACGGCAAAGGGTTTTACTCACGCCTACTCTACTCGCTCGAATGCCGCAGGCTCGGCATCGGCTTCCTGCCGCCGGATGTCAACGCATCGCGCGGACGATTTTTTGTGGAGAGGAAAAACCTCATCCGCGTGCCCCTCGAAATGATCAGCGGCCTTCCAGAAGTCCTTTTGAAACGGATCGCCATTGAACTCGAGCGTGGGCCATTCAAATCACTCAAGGATTTTTTTGCGCGGACCTGGGCAGGCGAAGCCTCTCTCCACCTACTTCTACGGGCTGGCGCGCTCGACTCGCTCATTACATGCCGCACAGAGGCTGTGTGGACGATCCGTCAACTCGCCCAGAATGGAAACTCCCTGTTCGGCACCATTCAAAGGCATGGACACACCGCCTCCACGCCACTGCTCGAACGCCTCCGCGACGAACTCGAGCTTCTCGGCTTCACGGTATCAGCCCACCCGCTCGATCTGTGGGCGGAAGTCGCTTGGGATACCTATTGCCCTGTGTCCCGCTTGGGCGAATATATCGGCCAACGCGTCACACTCTGCGGCCTCGTCGTCGCGGACCGCACCCACCACCAATCCAACGGGGAACTCATGAAATTCATGACGCTTTGCGACCGCTCCGGCCTCATCGAAACAGAAATGTTCGCCCGCGCGTTTGCGAAATTCGCTTTGGAAACGATCCGGCATCCTGTCCTCGAAGTCACAGGCACGGTCGTGCCCTTCGAAGGCGCATCAGGACACACTCTGCGGATCGAATCGGTGCATCAGCCAAGAAAAAAATGAAGCTGTGCTTGACAAGAGGTGACTTATGCCATACCGAGTATGGCATGAAGATGACAATGCATATTGATGAAGAGCTGCTCGACAGGGTGGTCGAAAATTTCGGCTGCACCAGCAAGACGGAGGCCGTGGAAATGGCCCTCAGGGAGATGGACAGAAAAGTCAGGTTCAAAGAAATGGTGAAGACTGGGATGGGGTTCACGCCCGAAGAATTAAAAAATGCCGTGGACCCCGACTACGATGTCATGAGCATGAGAGCCGCCGAATCACCCAACCGTTCCAAGAAATCCCGTGGGCGTTAGCGTTCTCGTCGATAGCAATGTCTAAATCGGCCTGCTGCGCCGCAGCATGGATCCCGTGAAGGTGCTTGGACATTGGATCGGAGAGGGAGACCTCGCCACATGCGGCATGGTGCGACTCGAGGTCGAGCGCGGACTCAAAGTCGAAAAAATGCGCCGATCTCTCGGCGCATTTTTTAACGTCCTCATCAATGTCCCGACCTGCAATAAGATCTGGGAGGAAGCTACAACTCTGGCTTGGACACTCGATCGCAGCGGCGTCACGCTTCCAGCGCAGGATATCCTGATAGCAACCTGCGCAAAAACACTCGGGGCCGCCGTGCTCACAGATGATGCCCATTTCGATGAAATCCCCGGCCTTCCCGTGCTAAAACCCGCTTTGGAGCTGGATGGTTGGTGAGCATTCGGGCAAACCCTGCTTTATCCCGAAAACGGATTTTTAGACAGGAGGGCAGGATGGAGAGAATTTACAGGAAAGGCTTTGGTGTGTGTTTGCATGCCAACACCGCAGCGGATGCGTACACACACTCGGGCTTACACTCAGTCCGGCAGAACAATTTTATCCACGGGCTGGGCCGCACCTGGGAGATATAAACGATAGGTCGGAGGTTTTGCAGGATCTGCAGCCACCGGCGCGGCAAATACCGCAGCCATAGAGGTGGATGCACGCGGTGCCAACTGGGTCACAGTGTAGCTCGACCCCTGATACCCGTCTTCCAGTGAAGGAGCCACCAGCGGGAATTTTTCTCCGGTAGCGATATTTTCCAAAAATGCACCGTCCAGAGTGAAGGGGTCGGGAACCTTATCTCCCCCAACATGCTTCCAGGTAAGAGAGATCACATCAATTGTCGATGATCCCGCCACAATCCAGATCGGAAACACCACCTTGCCGGATGGCAGTCGCTTAATGGTGCCAATCTTATAGGTGCTATCTGGCCAAGGGCCGGCTGTGCGAAGCGAGCCTTCTGCCCGTAGGGCTGCGGTCCACGGACCAGCAAATGCACAGAACAGAATTACGAACAAGAACATCCTCCCCACAAGGAGGAAATAAATTTCTGCATTAGATTTCTTCAACATGGATAATTCGATATTTGTATTGCGGGTTGGCGGGATGCAGGTTTGCATCGACTGGGTCATCCCAAGTGCCGACAAGGTTGTCTGGGCCGGGAGTGTTCAAATTTCCCGGAAGGCCGTCAAGACCGAGATCCAGAAACCGTTCGACCACGATGCGGCGACGCGATTCGGCCAGAACCACATCGCCTGCTTCAAAAGCCCCGAAATTAGTGTTGCCAGGCCTTTTGCGCACGCTTTGTCCGACCACCCAGATGGAAAAAACACTGGTAGTAGTGGAGAGATTTCCAACAGCTTGGCGCACCAGATCATTCATCACACTAACCGCTGACCCGTTTAGAGGCCCAATACTCCGCGAAACATCTTGGATCTCAGGAACATTCGCGATTTCCGCAGCCATCATGAAGGGACGCCCTAAGGTGGTTAGATAGTCACCGATCCCTTCGGCGATGTCGATCGCCGTCGCCGCATCGATTTCCGTTCCGCCAGAGAAAGCCCCGGTTGTTTGATCGAGGGTCTGATTCACACGCAAACCTTGAAACACCGCAGCCAGCGGGGCGGTTCTACTCACATCGGTCCATGGAAACAGGCTGGTCGGGCTGTTGGGATTGATCCGCCCGATGGTGGACCCTCCCGAGGTGCCGCCGGCGGGATTAATCACGGGGATCTGAAACAAATCGAGCAGAGCCCAGTCTGGGACACCACTGCGTTGGGTGGTGTCGCCTGCCTCAGCATAGTTCAGAACTCGGAACGGGGTGCCCTTCCAGTTGGCTCGGTCTGCTTCATTCAATTGTCCGTCAGGAAAAACCCCGGTCCGTAGATACTGCAAAAAGCCGACAGATGGAAAAGCCGCTTCTTGGCGGAAAGAGTTTGTCGGAGCAATGGCCCAAGAAGCAGCGCCACCTGGAGCTCCACTTTCTGCGTAACCGCTGCGCTGGGCTGGCCACCAGATGGTGTTCATAAATCCACCATATTGATCTATCAGGGCTCTGTTCACACCGAGGTCATAGGCGTATGGAGCAGGTGAGATACCTGAACGCCCCGCGCCAGCATTCAAGTTTGACATTGTAATATTTCCAACGGTGCTCGCTAGATTGCTGTACACGTCAACAATCCAGTCTTTGGAAAAATAACTGGTGAGTGGATCGAGGGCCTGCCAGTGAATGGTCGCCGCACCAGGAACGCTTAATGTCACCCCCCCATCTGGAAGAGACAAGACTGCGCTGCGATCCGCCACACTAACCGGAAGGTCGGCTACAGTTTGACTTTGATCAGAATCCGGATTAAGCAGTGAATGAGCAGGCAAGAATGTAAATGAGCAAGGCTTAGATCCATTATTAACCACGACGTTGATCCCCCCCTCAAACCTCAAGGAAGTAACATTTGGTCGCGTAGGGAACTCAGAAGCAAACCGGTCGTTGATCGACTTGCTGAATGTCCCACCTCGGCCAGGCGCTGAAACCAAAGTACTTCGAAAGAGCCATACGCTCTGAGAGGTAGCACCAGATGCCAAGTTTGGGCCACTACCGTTATAAGTGGTACTGTTACTGTTAAATTTCCAAGGGTGCATTATCTGAGCGCTCGCCTGATCAGGGTCGGGTCGGTCTCCAAAATTGCCGACGAAGTCAATCCCCGCTCTATCGCCACTTTCGTTGAAATCGCGAAATAGATTGTTGGCCCAATAGCCCCCGAAGTTCCCGGCTTGCCCGATATTCACTGTACCATTGCTGCTAAAGGTGATTTCCGGGATATCATTCACATTTAAATACCCACTACCCATTGATGCAAAAGGAAATAGATATCTCCAACGATTTTCAGTATCAGCATTTGAAGTGTAAGGATCATCATTTGTATCCCCGTTGGCGTATCGGGGTAAATACGACTCGATCCAGATCGCCAATTTTACTTTTGCGATATTGTAAGTAACAGTATTCAAGGTTTCTGTAGCTGGGTTTGCTTCAATTTGCATCACCACTTCAGTTAATTTCGGGGAGCGTCCCTCTCCCCACACCAAACTCGTCGGAGGAAGATCAGCGTTGGATGCGCCAGCTTGCGGTATCACCGTAGGGGCGCTGCGCATGCGATCTATGTATGAGGTGCCGTTGTTAGTCCAGTGAAGATCCGACGTGCCCGCTTTCATCAGGTCAACAATCTGAAGGCCGATAGAATCCCGCTGGTAGATATTGTATTTGGGAGTAAAGTTAATCCCGGTAAATGGCCAACTCACCGAATTGCCTCTGGAATCTCTACCTTCCATATACCTAGTGATCCGGCGCAAAAGAGTCCAGAAGTTATTCTCGTAGTCGGTGTCATCAGTGCTGCCAACTCCACTCTCGGGCGCATCTAAGGAAAAATTTCGCTCTATGACTGACTTCTGGCCCAATCCATGCCTTCGCAGGGTGAGTTGTTGCGCAAGCCCCTGGGTGGCATCCACCGCCGGCGAGCTTGCAGGAAAAACATTTGTCAATTGGAGGCTGGTGGGATAAAGTGCCGTTTGAGGTTGCACGGATGCCATGTTTCTCAACGGCCGAGCAGTACCGCTCAAACTCGGATCCAAATCCGTCTGAATCAAGTTGATGCGAGGCTCGCCGAAGATGTTGAGCTCGGGGACGCGGCTATAGTGGGTGATGCTGAATTTATTCGTTTGGTAGTCATCCAAAGTGATGCCCGGGACTTCCAGCAGATCCGCCGCCGAGTGGAAGCCCCGCGAACGGGCATAGTTCACGATGTTGGTCGCTTTGTCCGTGGTGATGCCCGTCAAAGCGGTGAGATTCACCTCGGAGGGTTGGCCTGGTCCACTCGATACATTGTTTGTGTTGTTGGTGTTATTATAAATAAATCCATTTGCATCTCTTGCAGTCCCATTGGCGATATTGATATTGACCTTAGACGACTCGTCATCGACCCAGAAGGCATAGCGACCGATCATTTGGTTGTTCTGACTGGCTGGATCCTGCGGATTCTCCAGAACGACCGTCCACCCGATGGGCATCTGCGGAGGATCGCCGCCGGGGCCTCCAGTTTGTGCGATCGGATGGAAACCTCCGAAAGACTGGCGGTTCAGATCCACCTCGGTCAGTGGATCAGCAGTGGGAAGCGCGGAGATCAAATTGACAAAGTCGGGAGCAGCGGCCGGAGAGCTGGTGTCGAAGATAGCGATACGTCCGGGCTCCATGGACCAGAACCTGCCGTTGTATTGTCCGATCTGGAAGGGATCCAAAGCCGCACGGATTTTACCCAAGGCAACAGCTTCTCCGAGAGCGGCCACCGCATTGGCCCGCTGCTTTTCAAAGTGGTTCGAGGCCGCTGCCGACTCAAGGCGGACGACAATCATGACTCCCACTACCAGCAAAGCGACCATGCTGATGATGACCAGCGTCATGACAAGGGCCAAGCCACTGTTTGATCTGGTGTAAACCACTGGCCGTGGGAACAACTTCAATCTTTTATTTTTATTAGCGCGCATTGGGTATCCTCACAATGGTTCTGTATTGGCGGACATCACGCTGCACTGCGTCTGGCAGTTGCCCGATATAGGTCGTGATTTCCTGATCAAAGTTGGCCGGGCTGGTCGCCGCGTAATTGGTGAACGCCGAAATGAGCGCCCCACCGTTAAAAAAAATGTCCGGAGAACGCTGAGCGGAAGCCCCGGTCACCGTAAGCACACAAATCTCCACGGCGGGAGGCAGCGCCGGCGGAGATACAGTGACTGTTGTGACTCCCCTAGTGTACCTATAACCCCGCCGGGAGTCAAAAGCATACCCGGTCGTGTTTCCATTGGCATCAAGGACTATCGGATTCCCTTCAGGATCCAAAGCCCGTACCCACATGGCAATCACACTATCGACCAATGAACCCCGGCCATTCGCCAAAAACACACCCTGGCTGGTCGCAGTCGCAGAAAAGACGGGAGCCACGGCGTCGATATTCGCCCGCGTAAGCTGCCAAGTGCTGGGTAAAGTCGTCGAGGACGGGTGATTCGCGTAGGACGGAACACTCGAATTTGAGGGAAAGGCCGAGGTGAAAAATCGGCCCATCGCCGGGACACCCGGGCCAATCGTTGGCCATTGCACAAAATAACCGATCACACTATTAAGGCCTTGCGCATTACCACCGCGTAGGGGTGAGAACATAAAAATTGCGCCAGGATTCAAGTCGAGGGCATGAGGAGATGCCAGATTCAGGAAAAACTGTGGCCACGAATTGGTGGCTGGATTGGCCGCGTTTGTCGTGTAATCCAGACGGCGTTGCTGAAAATTCGCGTCAAGAGAAGCTCGGCGAATGTCTTCTACCATGGTCTGCATCATCGCGCGCGTGCGTGATCCTTGATCCCGCCCGTCGAGCGAGGATAACCAGACGCGGCTCCCTTCATTAACACCCGTGAGCAAAACACCCACGATAAAGAGAGTCAAGGCGGCAGCAACAAGCACTTCAATGAGCGTGAATGCTTCAGACCGAAACCTAGATGGTAAGAGGGATGACTTACTCATAGCTCGTCAATCCTGTTCGCACCGTAATCCGCTCCCGTGTGTTCGTTGGTGCGGCGACTGGCCACTCGATGACCGATCTCACTTGAAGAGCCTGAGCAACGCTGTTGGCGGGCGGCGAACTCGGCGATGCCAGATTCGCAATTGGCTCACGGTCAACAAGGATCGTTGCCTGAAAATAACGGTCATTCGTGTTCGCGGCGGGCACTTCAGACCCATTCACATCAAAAAAGAGAACAGGATTGGCAGCAATGCCCCCGGCAAAATTTTTCAAAGCCCTGAATCCAAAATCCGTCGGCGCGCTCGTGTTCCAAGCGCGCAAGGGGAGCTGATCCTGCAGATATTGGACGATCTTGGCCTGCGCGGTTTTTCGCACACCCTCGCCGCGCGTCTTGATTCCCAGACTCAAGAGGCCGATCAGTGCGACTAGGACAAAAGACACCAAGCCGATCGCGATAGTGACCTCGATGAGCGAAAAGCCCTCCGGGTTTGTTCTGTGGGATTGTTGATGTTGCATTGTTAAAGTTTTAGTAGGATTTAAGGACGCTCGGTTCCAATCCGTCCGGTCGTTTCAGACATGACGACATCAAAAAAATCATTCCCTATCCGGTTCACCGTCCCGCCTGCATCTATCAACCCACGGATCAATCGAAGCCTCAATGGTGATGAGGCCTCGAAAGGCAATCCCGAGGGCTCGATCACCTGAAAAACATAATCCCCGCTGCCTGGGTCAAAGCCTCGCCCCGCATATGACAGACTGGGCAAAGCAGGATCTATGGTGGGGGCGGTCGCGGGAAATGTGCTGCTGGTGAAATCAAAAAAAACGTCGGACGGCAGGGTTTTCCACTCGATGATGGGTATCCAAGTCCGTAAGTCTGCATCCAATCGCAAGGTGGTGTATAGCCTTCTGGAGGCCTCATCCGTGGGCTTGGTCACAACCAAAAATGCCGTGGCCGTGTTCTTGGTAATGGCCTGCTGTTGCGCAAAGGTCAAGGCGCCGACCAACTCGTTGCCTATCCTTGTGAGCGACGGCCTAGTGTTTTGAGCGTTGAAAATACCAACGGATGCGGTGATCAAAATTGAGACAATCGCAATCACCGTAAGCATTTCCAATAAAGTGAAAGCTTGAAAACAGATCCGCCTCACTTTTCGACCGGCGTCAATATGTGGATTCGATTGCATGATTCAGTTCTGACTTTCACCTATCAAAGGCTCTGAGTAGAAAATTAAAATCCCTTCTCAAAGCATGAAAAAATAGTCTTAGTTTCAAGACTCGAATTGTCAGCCACCCGCTAGAGCAAGAAGTTTCGGATTCCATAGGGAGGTAACGGAGGCTTTTGTTGAGCCGGACTGGAGTTTGCTTCGCCCAACCATATTGCACAAGATATGAAAGATGGGTGCATATTGTGAGCGACGACGCTGCAGCGGATTGATTTTTTCTATAACCATTCTTATTCATTTACTTGTGTATTTATTCAAAGCGGATTTCTCCCCAGTTCCGCGGCACCATCTTGATCTCGTAAACTGCGTCATCAACGAGGCCCACATCTTGGTTGCTCCAATAGTTACGCAACCTCGTGCGCGCTCCCGCGGGATCTCCGAAGGTTGCCCCGAAATCAACGGACCAGGTTGCTCCCGCCTCGGGCTTGGCACCGATGACATCCCAAGGAATCGCCGCCTCGACAATGTAGCCGCGTCCATCCGGGCGGGGCTTTTGAACTTTGATGCCGGGTATATCGACCAAGCGCACCTCTTCCATGGTGTAAGCCGCGACGACTCCCGAGCTGAAGGTGGCCGGCGCCTTTTTCTCCGATACCAGACGGTAGAGAACGGCCGTCGTCTTGCCTTTGAAATTACCGATCGAAATTCTGGTGTCTCCCAGAACGGCCTCATCACGATTTTTGTTTGCATTCGGGTCGGTGGAAATCTGGAGATCCACCGTGTCGCCACCGATATAAAGATATGTAGGATCCGGAGCACCGTTGACCCAAGGGGTCCGGTCCTCGACGTTCCAAGATACGTAGAGATTCTTAGCATCCCAAGCGACACGGGTTTCCACGCGTGCGTCTCCGCGATTATATTCGACGCTGGCAGCAGCGGCCCCGAAGTCTTTTCCCGGATCACCCGTGAAGGTCGGCGTCATCTGCTTGGCCACCATGGATTTAACCGTGACAGCACCCGCCTCCAATTCTTCACGCAAAACCGTCGCGCGGGAGACTTCCTGATCGCTGATCTGTATCTTCCCGGATCCCATCGCCTGCAGCTTTTCCAACCCGGTTAGCGAGACATTCCACGTCGCCGTTTTTCCGGCTTGGACGTAGTAGCTGCCATCGGTGGACTGCACGAATGAACCGCCGAAATCCTCCATGCCCATACCGGGAGGGACACGGTCCAGCACAGCCCCGGGCACCGCCTCGGCAGGCCACTGAAACCGCATGGCGTCCCCTTCAAACAGGCGTCCGATGTATTGGCCGTTACTAGCCAGCAAATGCCACTCCCCGAGGTTGCTGTTGATGGCCCAGACCCAGACATCCCCATCCAGCGAGGGCAAACGAGCACTGCCTACCGGGTCGAAGGCGCCACGGAGCAGGCCGGGCCGGGATTGAGCAGCGCGATGCGAGCCGTGCACCCCATGGAACGCGTTCGGATAACTCCACAACTCGCGATTGTTGTTCTGCAAATCATAGGCGGTATAAAATTCCACCCCTTTTTCTTTTGCAGTCCTCGCCAGAAGGTATCGGCCGTCTGCCGAAGGAATACCGGTGGCCGGAAGCGGTCGCGACTGCTTCGGATCGTAAACTGGTGCGCCGGAGGGTGCGAATCGTACGACCGGGAAATGTCGGTTTTCTTTGTCCAATTTGCCATAAAGCCCCAGCCCATCATCGACACCCAGTGACCATCCGAGGTACCCGGAAGCATTGAAAGAGCCGCCCATTTCCTTACGCTGATTGGGGCGTTTCTGGCCATCGACATTCATATCCACGCCCATATTCGTCAGCTCATCGGGCTGCTGCTGGCTGTCTCCATTCAAATCCGACCAAAGAACTCCGTCATCGATCGTCGTACGTAGAGCATAGTTTCCATCGCCCAGGCGCTCAAAGATACTGGTTTTCTTGCCTTTGTCATCGTTAGTGACCAAATAAACCTTTTCGTTCGTGGGGAATACAAAGCGAGCTGCCCCGGCGATGGAATTTTCAAATACACCGAGACAAACCGCCCGACCGGTCTCCGGATCCATTTTCCATTCGGCCCCTTCGCTGATCATGATGTTGGGATCTTTCGGGAAGATGGTGCCGCCGCTGGCCCCGTAGTGCGTGGGACCGAACAGTTCCTGCAACAAAGTTCCTTTCTGGGCATCCCAGAGAGTAAAGCGTTGAGGCGTTCTGGTGCCTTCAGCAACCCACAAGCGTCCTTGGCCGTCCACCGCAATCGCGCGGATAAGCCGCAGGCCCCCGGCGACCCATGGGCCGGTCAGCGGACGTCCACCGGCCACGCCAATCTCACGCAGCTTTTTCCCGGAGGCATCAAAAACGTGCACTTGGTTGATCGGTGCTTCGAGTCCTGCGTAGATCTCACCCCTGGCGGCCGTGGCTGCCACCACGGAATCCACGCCGCTTACGACAGTTCGCAGTTCATCGCCTTTGGCAGGATCCAATCGGATGATCTGACGGCCAAGAACGCGTCCGTCCTTGATCTCTTCGCCCCCGGCCGTGCCCGGCTTCCCAGTGGAAACAATGTATATCCCACCATCGTCTCCAGTGTGCAAAGCGCCAGGGCCAGGGACATTGATTCTCCGCTTTTCCTGACCCGTTTTTGCGTCCAAAACGCTGATCACGCTATCGGCAAAGTACGAGAGAAAGACCTCCCCACTGTGGGCGGCCACACCCGAAGGGTTTTTTATCGGCAGATCGGTGCTGGAAGAACCTTCCCAGTGAACATAAGTCCCCGAATCATTAATTTTATAAAGAGTATTGTCGGGCTTCGCAGGGCCGTCTTTAAGCACAAAAAGAATGTTGCCATCGATACCCATATGCACTGCACCGCCGATTCCTCCGCGCGTGTTGCCCCATTGCTTTTTGGCGTCCATATTGCAGGCCACGAGGGCGCTGCCCGACTCAGCTCCACTCCACCCCAGATAAACCTGTTTTTTCCCCACAACCACGCTGGATGGAGCCCCGTGGTCACCACCCCAGTTGGTATCCCGTCCATTGTCCCAAGGCGCGATACCAGCGTTGTTGGCCCAACCACGCAGACGCAACTTCAATCCGGGATGGTGTAACGCCTCCCAAGTGTATTCACCCACCGCGACAGGTGCACCACGAAGCGACCAATGCTGTTGCCCCAAGCCATCCCACATGACCTCATGTAGCCCCTTGGTGAAAAATTCACCGCCCAAGAGATTCCGAACGACACGCCCCTCGCGATCGCGAATCAACAAAGACACGTAGCCGTCTTCCGGCACCTCGAATTTGATCGGGATAATGCCGGGCACCGGGGGCCGCACGAACAGTTTGGAAATATCGATGGAGGGCTTCCCGTCCACCATCGTTACGGGAAACGTCCGGCCATCGGAGAGACGGACCGGACGCGGCGTGAGCTTGCCGCTCTCTAAAAGATTGGCCGTTCCCCATGAATCGGGCGACTGGAAGGTGAACACCCGGTCCACCGCCACACCTTCCTTGAAAACATCCTTCATGGTCAGCCGGCCGGCTTTGCCAACTGTCATGTTGGGCTCAATCGTCATGATGAATTGATCGCCCGTCTTCAACTGCACTCCCTCGGCAACCAGCAAGCTCCAAGGAATCGCGATTTCCTGCACATACCCCTGACCGTCCTCATTGACGGCAAAAGACTGCAGGGCTCCCTTTTCCTTGGCGTTAGCCAGGGAGCTTTTGGGCTTATCTTTGGCCGCCCGTCCAAAGTAGCGGTAATCCACATTGATGATGTCTTGACCGTCACTGCCCTTCCAAGCGGTCCAGTGGGAGGGACGCTCGTCGTTTTCTTTGAAGCGGGTGATGATACGGAATTGGAGGCTGTCACCTTGGAACCCGGAGCCGGCGATTGTTTGGTTCGGGTTGTTCATCGGCGTTTGATCATTCCACCGGGCCAGGAGGTACAAGAAATCTTTGTCATACATGGCGTGAGTCCAGACGGCATACTGATCGCGCTGCGTTTCAATATCCGATGTGATGAAAACCCCGCCGCTCAAATCCCAATCATCGAAACGACCGTCGACCTCAATTTTTCCGGGAGCCGGAACCACTTGCAGTCCGTAGTTTTCGGTGTCCACCGATTGGGCTTGGGCTTGGGCTTGGGTTTGCGACGCGGCAGACAAGGCCAGCACGGCAACCAGGATGGAGAAATGTTTCGCGAGATAATTCATAGGATGGTTAGGGGGTTTCGGAATTGTTCGATACCGGTAAAACTTTGGCAGGCGAGCCCGCCACGCAAAGACTCTCCAAACGTAGTACGCCCTCGCCCGATTCACCTTCCAGAACCGGAATTACATCCACACGGTGGACTCGAGTAGGATCCAAATCCTCCAAAATGACTTTCGAATGGTGCACGTTGCCGCCAAGACGCCGCCCGAGCTGCCCGGAATCGACCGTTTTTGAATCGGATCCGGGGATAACAACCTCTTCCCCATCCAGGTAAATTTTGTAGCGAAGACCTTCGACATTGGACTCGCCAAACAGCATCACCACTTCGCCCTGAACCATTGCCGAGAGCGCAGGCCCCTCGCCGGCTTTCGACATGCGGATTTCGACGACACTGTCGAGCCAACGGCTCATGAGCATGTCTCGCAAAGGCCCCTGATCGCTCGGTGCACCGGCCTTCCATGTCCCCTCGGGCTGCAACGAAACCCATGGAACTCGGGCAACCTTGGTAAAAGCCGGTCCGAAAATCATTTCTTGCGGCAGACGGCTCACGCGTTTTTCTTCAACCGCTTGGCGATAAGCCGCCCAACCCACATCAGCAAACTCCTTGTATCCAGCATCCAGCGGATGAATGGTGTCCTTGCCCCACAAAAGCCCGGGATCCACCTGGCCGGAGGTGATGCGTTCCCGCAAATGCGTGACCACATCCCCCCAACCCGTCTGATAGGCCTCGGAAATTTGGCGATGGGCCTCAAGTCGAAACAACCTCTGATTGCCGACAGCATGCGACTTGAAGGGAAAAACCATCTGCACCACCGGAACTCCTGCCTCCGAGATCAGGCGGTGAATGATTCCTTCATATGCCCGCACCGACTTTGGCTTGGCCCATTCCAAAGAATCATTCGCGGAAAAATCGACAAAAACCAAGTCCGGCTTCTTCGCCAGCACATCGCGATCCAACCTAAACGCGCCCAGAACAGAGTCGGTGCCGCCAATGGCGGCATCCACAAAAGTAAATTTTGCCTCGGGATAGAACTCACGAAATTTTGCTGCCATAAGCCCCCGGAACGAGGTGGCCTCTGGATCACTGGAAGCCGCCCCCCAAGTGAGAGAAGCCCCGAAGAATACCACCGTTAGTTTCTCTCCATCCCGAGCCTTTTGGTCAAATTCCGCAAATCCAGTGTTCACAACTTTAGCATTGAGACATCCCATTCCAACCCACATTATAAAGACTGACAAAGTAACAATCGAGCGTGAAAGGCCAATTAGGGCGCGGCAAAATAGACGGGAATGGCCATGAGGGATTGCAGCCGGAGGGAACATACGATCCGAATTCTTCCGTGATGAGGAGTCTTTGTCAAATCTTTCAGCATGAAATTTTATTCATCCGCAATCAATAGGATGATTCATTCAGCGCACAGGCTATCTCTGATCCTTGGCTGATTTTCTTTAAAGTGTATCCGCCTCAAGTGCTAACCGAGTGGCCGTCTTAAGGACAGAAAGGGCGAACCCCAAAATCGGCAGACGCATACAGAAATCCTTCCTCTGAAAGGGAGAATAGGAGGCAAATATGCAGGCATTGAAGAAAAAAGTTCGATTCACGTTTGTTCAGTTGTAGATTTTGCCTATGCACCTTAACGAAGCTGTTACTTACATTGATGACCTCCTGCGCATACGAGAGGTGGGCGACTTTCCATTGGCCATGAATGGCCTTCAGGTTCAAAACTCGGGTGGGCTCACACGCATCGGTGCTGCGGTGGATGCCACCGAGGCGGTGATCCGGGATGCAGCGCAGGCTGGAGTGGATTTTTTGATCGTGCACCATGGCCTTTTCTGGAGCGGAACCCACAGGATCACAGGCGCGGCTTACCGAAAGATGCGCTTGCTGATGGAAGCTGACATGGCCGTTTACAGTGCACACCTACCATTGGATCTCCATCCCGAGATCGGCAACAACGCTCTTCTGGCGTCGGCCCTCGGACTTGAAAATGGTATACCATTTTTCCCAACGGCAGGCCAGAATGTAGGGTTGAAATTTGAAGCCGAAGTGAGCCGCGAGGTATTAAGGGATTACTTGGAGCGGGCTGTCGGTGGATCTGTGCATTTAGCTCCAGGCGGCCCTGTGCTTGCCAGACGGATCGGAATCGTGACCGGGGGAGCCGGCGGCGATGTGGCGAAAGCAGCCGAAGCCGGGGTGGATACATTTATCACGGGTGAGGGACCTCATTCCTCCTACACGGCAGCGGAGGAGCTTGGCGTGAATCTTTTCTATGCGGGACACTACGCCACGGAGACCTTCGGGGTGAAGGCTGCCGCAGAACTCGTGTCCAGAAAGTTTGCCTTGCCGTGGCAATTTATCGACCACCCGACCGGGCTTTAATCAATCCACCGACTCGGTGGCGGAAAGAATTTTAAAGGCCTTTTTAACATCGTTCACGCGTAGGATGAGCAGGCCTTTTCGGGCACTGGGCATGGAGGCGAGGTAGGCGTATTCGATATTGATCTTCGATTGGGAAAGAAGGCGAGCAACGCGGGAAAGGCTACCTGGGCGGTTGTCATTCTCGATCATCAGCACTTCGCTATCGAGCACGAGAGTGCCATGAGACTCCAAGAGAGCAATAGCCCGGCGCGTATCACTCACCACCATACGGACGGCAGCGTGATCCACCGTATCGGAGATAGTGAGTCCGTAGATATTAATGTTCGCCTCGGCGAGCGCATCACATATGTCAGCGAGCGTTCCAGGACGGTTGGCGATGAAGATGGCGAGTTGCTCGACTGTGCGCACGTTTCTCATAATAGGCTACCTTTGCCCCTCTAGGCCTTCCAAGTCCATTGAAAAAAGGCAGGACTTGCCAGCGCCATTCGACGGGGCGATGGATGGGGCATGCCGAATCACAAAAAAAGCAGGGGGGACAAGCCAATAAAAAGTCGTTCCCACACCGAGAAATCCGATGCTCCCACACCGCCACGCCATGGCGTAACGAAGCATATCGCCACCAAGCCAGCAAAATGCGGAGGCACGTTTCAAAAAAGTACCGGCGAGCCCTTGCGAAAACTCCGCACCTCGATCCTGCGCCAGATCTCCCAACGCCCATTGGACGCAGTTGGAATCGCTTCAGCGCTGGACCTGCCAAAAACCTGGAAAGGCAAACTTCTCCATCTTTTAAAAGAAATGGAAACGGCTGGCGATATCGCCCGCATCCGCAAAGACCGCTACATCATTCCCAAAGAAGCCGATCTTTTTACTGGAGTCCTTCAAATGCATACCAATGGTGGAGCGCATGTGCTCAACGAAAGACAAGGTGAGCCAGACCTCTACATCCGAAGCGAAAATTGCTACACCGCCATGCACGGAGACCGCGTCGTAGCTCGGATCACAAGTCAACCGGAGGAACCCAGCTTTTTTTCAAGACCCGAAAGACGCCGCGAAGGCAAAGTCATCCGAATTCTCAACCGCGCCAACGAAACCATCGTGGGCACGCTTCAGCGCTCGAAAAATTTCTTCTATGTAGTGGCAGACGATCCGCGCTTTGTCCAAAACCTCTATGTCAAAGCTCCCGCACCGCCTCTCCTTGCGAAGGTCGGGGACAAAGTGGTGGCGAAGCTGGACTCTTGGCCATCGCGCCATGTGAACCCCGAGGGCCATCTCATAGAAATCCTCGGCCAGACCGGAGCCCCGGGCGTCGACATGCTTTCGATCATCCGCAAGCACAGACTGCCACTGGAATTTCCCCATGATGTCCTGCAAGAGGCCGAGCGTGTCTCGCCGGAGGTCGATCCCGACGACGCCGCCAGGCGCGAGGATTTGCGCGACCGCTTTATTTTCACCATCGACCCCGACGACGCGAAGGACTTCGACGACGCCATCAATGTGGAGCGCATTCCCGGCGGTTGGCGTGTCGGCATCCACATCGCCGATGTGTCACATTATGTGAATCCCAAGTCTGCTCTCGACCGCGAGGCCCATAGCCGTGGAAACAGCGTCTATCTCGCCGACAGGGTCATTCCCATGCTCCCCGAGGCCCTGAGCAACGGCATCTGCAGCCTCAAGCCACAGGTGGACCGCATGGCGTTCTCTGTCTTCGCCGAAATCCTCCAGAACGGAAAAATCCAATCCGTCCGCTTTGCG
>Ga0164292_10001694_pt1 | contig 17910 bp, 13 predicted proteins | sample GEODES117metaG_FD_111486 | JGI IMG/M metagenome (GOLD analysis project Ga0164292, IMG submission 111486) | Eutrophic lake water microbial communities from Lake Mendota, Wisconsin, USA - GEODES117 metaG | ecosystem: Environmental > Aquatic > Freshwater > Lake | place: USA: Lake Mendota...
AACGGTCACGTAGTTGACTTCATTCAAATACCTTTCAACTTTCCGATCTTCAACATTGCAGATATGGCAATTTCATCTGCTGCCTTCTTGATTGCGCTAAAAGTGGTCAAAGGTGAGAAATTTGGTGGGTCAAAGTGAATGAGGAAAAGCTTGTTCAAGTCCCAGAAGGTTTAGGTGGCTCAAGAGCTGATGCGGGTATTGCCAAGTTACTTGGCATGTCAAGATCTGCAGTGGCAGCCATGCTCGAATCAGGTCTAGTTCAGCAGAGTGATCGAGTACTAGGAAAATCTGATTCTTTAGTGACCGATGCTTGGCTAAGAATTACTCTGCCTAGACCAAAAGCAGCTTTAGAGATAGTTGCCGAAAACGTTGAAGGTTTGACAGTGGTTTATCAAGACCAGGACATTGTTGTGGTTGATAAACCAGCAGGTGTAGCAGCACATCCATCTGTTGGCTGGGATGGACCAAGTGTTGGTGGCGCATTACTTGCTCTTGGCATTGAGATGTCAACCAGTGGAGTTGCTGAACGTCAGGGAATTGTTTCAAGGCTTGATGTTGGAACAAGTGGACTTATGGTGCTAACAAAAACTGAAGTTGCATACAGCAGAATGAAGCAAGCCTTTAGAGATCGTGTGGTTGATAAGACCTATCACGCTTTAGCTCAGGGTCACCCTGATCCAAGTTCAGGAACTATTGATGCACCTATTGGTAGGCATCTAAAGCACGAATACAAGTTTGCTGTTACCGCGAATGGAAAACCCTCGCTTACCCATTACAAAACACTTGAAGCATTCCAAGCAGCATCGCTTCTTGAAATTGAGTTGGAAACAGGTAGAACTCATCAGATTAGAGTTCATCTGGCTGCTTTCAAACATCCTTTGGCTGGGGATACCCTCTATGGCTGTGACTCGAAGTTTGCTCAAAGGCTGGGCCTTGACAGACAGTTCCTGCACGCGATGAAACTGGGCTTCATTCATCCAACTAAAGGCGAATACATATCTTTTGAGAGTTCATACCCGCAAGATCTTAACCATGCACTAGAGGTGCTTAGAACTACTTAGCCTTAAGGCGGAGAGCCTGAAAATGTATGACGGCGGCACAAGTTAGGCTATTTCCCCGAGCCAAATCAACAATAGATAAGTTAGAAATGACATCAAGTAGCGATAACTTTGTGCACCTTCACGTGCATACGGATTACTCCATGCTTGATGGAGCAGCCAAGATTGACGAGCTTCTAGACAAGGCCGTTGAATTTGAAATGCCGGCGATTGCCATCACCGATCACGGAAACAACTTTGGTGCATATGAGTTCTGGCAGAAGGCAACTAAAAAAGGTATCAAGCCAATCATTGGTATCGAAGCTTATCTAGCTCCAGGTTCAAGACTTGATAAGACTAGAACCTACTGGGCAGATGGGGGAGATGACGATCTTTCCAAAGGTTCTTACTCGCACCTAACCATGCTCTCCACCGATAACGACAGCATGATGAATCTATTCAAGCTAAGTTCTTTTGCATGGCTAGAGGGCTATTACTTCCAACCAAGAATGGATAGAGAACTACTTGCCAAACATGCCAAAGGAATAATTGCTACCTCTGGTTGTGCCGGTGGTGAAGTTCAAACTCGGCTTCGTTTAGGCCAATACAAAGAAGCACTAGAAACAGCTGCAGAGTTCAGAGATATCTTTGGTAAAGATAACTACTACATCGAGATTATGGATCACGGAGCTAACGTTGAGCGCAGATCTTTTGCCGATCTCATTAAGCTTTCGAAAGACCTCGGCATTCCTCTTCTTGCAACCAATGACTTGCACTACACAGAGCCAGGGCACGTTACCGCTCAAGAGGCTCTGCTCTGTCTTCAAACAGGAACTCAACTAACTGATGAGAAGAGATTCAAGTTTGATGGCGAGGGTTATTACCTAAAGAGCGCAAGACAAATGCGTGAACTCTTTGCTGATTTCCCTGAAGCTTGCGACAACACTTTGATTGTTGCGGAGCGTTCGAATATCAGTTTTGAGGAAAGAAACCTCATGCCAAGATTCGATGTTCCTGAAGGACACACTGAAGCGTCGTGGTTTGAGCAAGAAGTCACTGCAGGAATGAAAGAACGTTTCGGAACAAACATCGCTCCTGAATATCAAGAACGTATTGCCTACGAAATTGAAGTAATCAAGAACATGAACTTCCCAGGTTATTTCCTTGTGGTAGCTGACTTTATCTCTTGGGCTAGAGCGCAGGGAATCAGAGTTGGCCCAGGTCGTGGTTCAGCAGCTGGTTCTCTAGTTTCCTATGTATTGGGTATCACAGCACTTGATCCAATCAAGTACGGATTGATCTTCGAAAGATTCCTAAACCCAAGCCGTAAGAGCCTGCCAGATATAGATGTGGACTTCGATGATCGTCGTCGCGGAGAAGTTATTCGCTACGTTACCGAGAAGTATGGTGATGACAGAGTTGCGCAGATTATTACCTACGGAACAATCAAGGCAAGACAGGCTCTGAGGGATTCAGCAAGAGTTCTAGGCATGGATTACGCAGTAGGGGAGAAGCTGACTAAGGCTATGCCTCCGATGGTGCTTGGTAAGGAAATGAGCTTAAGAGAGATGGTTGAAGACCCCAATCTCAAACCAGTTGTTGAATCATTAAGCGAAGAATCTTTTGATGACGAGTTCGAAGAAGGAGAAGACTCAGTTGAGTTCGAACAGGTAGTTGTTGCAGCAGCCAATAACACTGACTCAAAGAGCCGTTACAGAGAAGCCGCTGAGTTCAGAAAGATTCTCGAGGAAGATCCTGAAGCAAGGCAAGTATTTGAATTGGCAAGAGGATTAGAAGGACTTAAGCGACAAACTAGCGTTCACGCTGCTGGTGTGATCATGTCCGCTGTGCCACTACTGGATGTAATTCCGGTCATTAGACGTGATGATGATGGCGCAATCATTACAGCCTTCGCCCAGAAGCCTTGTGAAGATCTTGGTCTTGTGAAGATGGACTTCTTAGGCCTTAGAAACTTAACTGTTTTAGATAAGTCAATTGAGAATGCTTTGTCTAACAGAGGTGAGAGCGTTGTTCTAGAAGATCTTGACTTAGATGGCGATGCTGCCACCTACGAAATGCTCTCACGAGGTGAAACTCTCGGTGTCTTCCAGCTAGACGGTGCTCAAATGCGTTCGCTTCTAAAGATTCTGAAGCCTTCAAAGTTTGAGCATATATCTGCAGCAATTGCTTTGTATAGACCTGGACCTATGGGTATGGGTTCTCACACTTCTTATGCCCATAGAAAAAATGGCAACGAGCAGCCTGAAACCATTCATCCCGATCTAGAAGAGCCGTTAGCGGAGATTCTTGGTCCAACATATGGACTCATCGTTTATCAAGAGCAGGTTATGGCCGTTGCTCAAAAGGTCGCTAACTTCTCTTTGGTTCAAGCTGATGCGCTTCGAAGTGCGATGGGTAAAAAGCTTAAAGATGTTCTTGACGAACAGAAGACAACTTTCGCCGCAGGTATGAAACAAAACGGTTTCACCGCGCCGGTGATTGAAAAGCTTTGGGAGACGCTGCTTCCGTTCGCCGACTACGCCTTCAATAAGGCACACAGCGCTGCTTATGGAGTGCTGTCTTACTGGACTGCATACATGAAGGCTAACTACCCTCAGGAGTATATGGCCGCGCTTTTAACCTCGGTTAGAAGTTCTAGAGATCGTCTAGGCGTTTATCTCAGCGAGGCAAGAAGATCTGGCATCCAGGTCCTACCTCCTGATGTGAACGACTCAATTGCAGACTTCAGAGCTGTTGGTAAAGATATTCGGTTCGGTTTGGAAGCAATTCGAAACGTTGGTCTAGGTGTTGTTCAAGAAATTATAAGGACCCGTGAAGCTGAAGGAAGATTTGAGTCTTTCCAAGATTTCATATCCAAGGTTCCTGCATCGGTCTGCACCAAGAAGGTAATTGAATCTCTAATCAAAGCAGGAGCTTTTGATTCCTTTGGAATTTCAAGAAGAGCGCTCTTCGAAGTGCACGAGGAGATTATTGCAGCTGAGATCAAAGCCAAGAAATCTAAGTCAACAGGCGATAGCGATCTCTTTGGTGAGTTTGATTCAAATGAAACAAGCTACAAGATTGCAAATTTGGAAGAGTGGCCACAGCGTCAACTACTGAGCCTCGAAAGAGAGATGCTAGGCCTCTATGTAAGTGCGCATCCTCTGCAAGGGGCTGAAAGCAAACTTAGAAGTAGCGCAACTGAAACCATTGAATCATTTAACACAAGAACTAACTTCGTTGATACCGAGCCTGTGACGTTGGCAGGTCTAATCACAGTCGTAGAGGTAAAGACAGCTCGTAAGTCTGGAAACATTTATGCCAACCTCACCATCGAAGATCTCGAAGGTGAAACCACTTTGATGATTTTCAACAAGACCTACCAAGAGCACATTGATAAGTTGAAAGTAGACACGATGGTTGCCATCAGGGGCAAGATGCGTCCTCGCGATGACGGGTTCTCACTAAATGTCTATGACATTAGGGTTCTAGAAAAAGAAGAGTCAAACTTCGTAGGACCTTTGAAAATCAGCATTCCTGAGCATCTTTCAACCAAGAAGAACATTGAACTGCTAGATGGTATCTTCAAGCGCTACCCAGGGCAAACAGAAGTTAACTTGCTTATGAAAACCTCTGAAGGAGTAACCCCGTATCGCCTCAAGCACAAAGTATTCGTTGGCGATGCTTTGATTTCAGAAGTGAAGCAGTATTTCGGAACTTCTGCTTTGGATAACTTGGTCGAACTTTCAGACATGAAACAGAATGAAGGTTTAGAGCCTGTCGCCGGGGATGACATAGCCCCTTTGGTGGTAGAGCAAACTGGGGAGCTCTTCGGCCAGTAGGCCTTCAATAATCTCAACAACAATTACTGCGTTGGCTGCAACTTCATGTCTTTCAATAATTCTTCCAATTAGAACGGCGTTCACTTTGTGAAAGATTGGTAGACCAGTTTTCTCATGGACAAACCAGTCATCATCCAAAAATCTCTTTGTGTGATCTTGGCTCATTTTTTGAGCGAGTGCCAGAGAGCTCTCGTTGAGCATTTGGATGGAGACATATTCAGCAGATTTCAATGCAGGCCAACTGCTAGCTCCTCGAGCAACATTGAATGTTGCTAGAGCCGGATCAGAGCCAAGAGAAGTCACAGATGTCGCTGTGAAGCCAACAGGGTCCCCTTCAGCGTTGTTGAGTGTTATTACACATACGCCCGATGCGTGACGTCTAAAGGCTTGCTTGAGGGCCTCTGTGCTGTTTGAGATATTCTCCATGGATGTCTTTTCCTTTATCGAGTTCAAGGTTAACCCAGCCGAAGAGGATATCAGTGAATCTTGAATTAACTGTCCTAAAATAGAGCAACTAATAGGAAGTTTCCAACTTGAGCGATTTGATTAGATTTCTAGATCTAAGTAACAGCAAGATATCTGCTGAGCAGATTCAGCGTGAGCTTCCTCGAGCCTCCTTGGATCTGGATTCTGCAATTGAAATCATCAGGCCACTTGTGGAAAGAATTAGGACTCAAGGCTCCAAAGCCATTGAAGCCATCGCCAAAGAAATCGATAGCATCGATATTTCCCCTATTCGGGTAAGTCGAGAAGAGCTCAAAGAAGCTCTGGCTAATTTGAATTCAGAATTGCGCGCTTCGCTTGAGATTGCAATTGAACGAGTTCGCAAAGTATCTCTCGCATCTGTGCCCGAAAACTTTCAAACAGAGTTGGCTCAAGGCGCAACCGTTTCCCAGCGCTGGCAACCAATAGATTCTGTTGGGCTCTACGTTCCTGGCGGCAAAGCTGTCTATCCATCTAGTGTGATCATGAATGTCGTGCCCGCATTAGTTGCGGGGGTGAACAAGATAGCGATCGCGACTCCTGGACAAGTCTCCTTTGGTGGCCGTCCTCATCCAACAGTTCTTGCAACAGCAGAACTTTTAGGTGTTCAAGATGTTTACACAATTGGTGGCCCTGCTGCTGTTATTGCTTTTGCCTACGGCGTTCAAGATCTCGGTTTAGAGCCAGTAAATCTTGTTACAGGTCCTGGAAATGTTTATGTTGCTGCTGCCAAGAGAATGCTCAGGGGAGTCATAGCAATTGACTCTGAAGCTGGACCGACTGAAATCATGGTTATTGCTGATAACACAGCCAACCCAGCTTTTATTGCTGCTGATCTCATTTCTCAAGCCGAACACGATGAGCAAGCCTCGGCTGTTCTAGTCACAGATTCAATGGAATTCATCGAAAAGGTGCGTTCAGCAATTGAGGAGCAGGTTGAGACATCAACCAATAAAACAAGGATTCTGGAGGCTCTGAGGGGCCAACAGAGCGCTTTGGTCCTGGTAAGGGACTTGAACCAGGCCGCTAAAGTCGCCGACCTGTATGCCACTGAGCACCTGTCCATTCAAACCAGCCAAAATGAGTCATTGGTAGCCCAAATTTCCAATGCTGGAGCTATCTTCCTAGGCGGATATTCGCCAGTTTCACTAGGGGATTACCTAGCTGGATCTAATCACGTCTTACCTACCGGAGGCCAGGCTAGGTTTGGCTCTGGATTGGGCGTACACACGTTTCTAAGGCCCCAACAGGTCATCCAATACAGCGAATCAGCCTTGTCAGAGGTCTCAAATAACGTAGTCTCTATCGCTGATTCAGAGGGTCTTCAAGCCCACGGTGAAGCGATAAAAATCCGCTTTCAATAGGAAAATCGCCTGTTTTTTGGTAACGAAAAGATTAAATCTTTGGTTGAAGGTTAGGGTTTTTAGGTTAAATCCCTTGATTTTATTGGCAACACGCCGATAGATTCAAATACGGCACCAGAAGTCGACTAAACCACAAGATATAGGGACGGAGAAGTGAAATATTCCCACATCTTGTGTGTATAGTTGATTTCTCATTAGTGAAATTACAGTGAATTTACCCGAAAGGAGCCCTCATGCACTGCCCATTTTGCCGTTTTGAGGACTCCAGAGTCATGGATTCAAGGACTTCTGACGATGGCAGCTCAATTCGCCGCCGTAGACAGTGTCCAGAGTGTGGATCTCGCTTTTCAACCACTGAAACCTCAAGTCTTTCAGTTGTGAAGCGTGGGGGATCGACCGAACCCTTCAGCCGCGACAAAATCGCCAATGGAGTAAGGAAAGCTTGCCAAGGACGCCCTGTAAGCGAGGCAGATTTAGCAATGCTTGCTCAAACAGTAGAAGAGACCATCCGCGCCACAGGAGCAGCTCAAGTAGAGGCTCAAGAGGTCGGTTTGGCGATTCTAGGTCCGCTTAGGACCTTAGATGAGGTTGCGTTCATGAGATACGCAAGCGTCTACCAGGGTTGGGAAACATTAGAAGATTTCGAAGCAGCAATAGCTGTGCTCAAAGTAGAGCGCGAAAACCAGGTTTCGCAGTCGATCTAGGCGAATGCGATTACAAAACATCAAACAAGTTAGAAACTAAAAGAAAGGCAACACAATGACCGATACATCGGCTTACACCGACGCCGGTGCGGCGCAGGGGAGAAAAGGGCTCAAGATTGAGCGCATTTACACCACCGAAGGCGTTCACCCTTATGACCAGGTTAACTGGGAGTTCCGCGACGTAGTTCAGACCAACTGGAAGACTGGCGAGACCATCTTCGAGCAGCGCGGAGCAGAGTTCCCAGAGTTCTGGAGCCTCAACGCTTCCACAATCGTTACCACAAAGTATTTCCGTGGTGCGCTAGGAACTGCTGCACGTGAATTCAGCCTTCGTCAGCTGATCAACCGTGTTGTGTTGACATACACCCAAGGTGGACGTGACCACGGTTACTTTGCAACCGAAGAAGATGCAACAATCTTCGAGCACGAACTAACCTTCATGCTTCTAAACCAGGTTTTCGCATTCAACTCACCAGTTTGGTTCAACGTTGGTACCTCAAGCCCACAGCAGGTTTCAGCATGTTTCATCTTGTCTGTAGATGACTCAATGGAATCAATTCTTAACTGGTACCGCGAAGAAGGAATGATCTTCAAGGGTGGATCGGGTGCAGGTCTAAACCTTTCTCGTATCCGTTCTTCAAAGGAACTGCTTCGTTCATCCGGTGGTTCTGCTTCAGGTCCAGTTTCATTCATGCGTGGAGCTGATGCATCTGCAGGAACAATCAAGTCTGGTGGTGCGACTCGTCGTGCAGCGAAGATGGTTGTTCTAGATGTTGATCACCCAGACATCGAAGAATTCGTCGAGACCAAGTCTCGTGAAGAAGACAAGATTCGCGTTCTACGCGATGCAGGTTACGATATGGAGCTTGGTGGCAAGGACATCAACTCTGTTCAGTACCAGAACGCTAACAACTCAGTTCGTGTGAACGAAGAGTTCATGAGCGCAGTTGAGCGTGGCACAAACTTCGGTCTGCGTGCACGCACAAACGGTGAAGTCATTGAAGAAGTAGATGCTCGCGAGCTATGGGACAAGATTGCATACGCAGCTTGGGCCTGTGCGGACCCAGGTATCCAATACGACGACATCATCAACGACTGGCACACCACTCCAGAATCAGGTCGTATCACAGCATCTAACCCATGTTCTGAGTACATGCACTTGGACAACTCGTCATGTAACCTAGCGAGCTTGAACCTGTTGAAGTTCTTGAACCCAGACGGTTCTTTCGACAGCGAGAAGTTCACCAAGGCTTCAGAGTTAATCATCACTGCGATGGATATCTCGATCTGTTTCGCTGATTTCCCAACCGAGAAGATTGGTGAGACTACACGTGCTTACCGTCAGCTAGGTATTGGTTATGCAAACCTTGGTGCATTGCTTATGGCAATCGGCCTACCTTACGACAGCACCGAAGGACAGGCGCTAGCAGCAGCTATCACATCATTGATGTCAGCAGCTTCCTACCGTCGTTCAGCTGAACTTGCTGCTGTTGTTGGTCCATACGATGGCTACGCACACAACAAAGCTGGTCACGACCGCATCATGCGCAAGCACGAAGCAGCTAACGCGAACCTACGTTCAATCTCAGAGGTTGACCGTTCAGTTCTAGAAGCAGCTACTCGTCAGTGGGCTCTAAACACTGCGATTGGAACATCTAATGGATGGCGTAACTCACAGGCTTCATTGCTTGCACCTACCGGAACAATTGGTTTCATGATGGATTGTGACACCACAGGTATCGAGCCAGACTTCTCACTGGTGAAATACAAGAAACTATCAACCGGTGGTTCAATGCAGATTGTTAACCAGACAATTCCATTCGCATTGCACAGACTTGGTTACTCACAGGAGACCATCGAAGCAATCATCGATCACATCAGCACCAACGGACACGTTGTAGACGCACCTGGCCTAAAGTCAGAGCACTACGCGATCTTCGACACAGCTGTTGGTATTCGTGCGATTGACCCAATGGGTCACGTGAGAATGATGGCTGCAGTTCAACCGTTCCTATCAGGTGCGATCTCAAAGACTGTAAACATGCCAGAGACTGCAACCATCGAAGAAGTCAAGGAAATCTATTTCCAGGGCTGGAAGATGGGTCTAAAGGCTCTAGCAATTTACCGCGACAACTGTAAGGTTGGTCAGCCGCTTAGCGATGCTAAGGCAAAGGTTGAGGAGAAGGCTGCACCAGTAGAAGCTACAGCAGCTGGTCTATCACACCCAGTTCGTAAGCGTCTTCCAAAGTCACGTCCATCTTCAACCACCTCATTCACTGTTGGTGGAGCAGAAGGTTACATGACTGCAGGAACATACCCAGACGGCGTTCTAGGTGAAGTATTCCTAAAGCTAGGTAAGCAGGGTTCAACTCTTGCCGGTGTCATGGATGCATTCTCAATCGCAGTGTCAATCGGTCTACAGTACGGTGTACCACTAGAGACTTACGTACAGAAGTTCACAAACGTCTCATTCGAGCCAGCTGGTTTGACTGATGACAAGGACATCCGCATGGCTAAGTCACTGATGGACTACATCTTCCGTCGTCTAGCAATTGACTACCTGCCAACCGAAACTCGTCAGGCACTAGGTATCAACACTGCAGCAGAGAGATCAGCATCTCTTGACGCAGCAGGAACATACCCAGCAATTGCTGAGTCACCTACCGAAGTTGCAGCTGTTGCTGAAGCTCCAGTAGTAATCGAACTAAAGGTTGAAGAAGTACGCACCGAATCTGCACGACAGGTTCACTCTTCAGCAGAACTGTTCGACATGCTGCAGGGCACCGAATCAGATGCACCACTTTGCTTCAGCTGTGGAATCAAGATGAGACCTTCTGGCTCATGCCACGTCTGCGAAGGCTGTGGATCAACAAGCGGTTGCAGCTAAACCAAAATTGAGAATGGGTCGACTTCAGTTTAGAAGTCGACCCATTTCCATTTCCGGCCAATCATCAAAGGTCAAGGTAACCTAAGTAAATGATTTACCCAACACTCTTTCGCTTATTCCTGTCAAAGATCGATCCTGAGTCAGCGCATCATCTTGGAATGTTTGCCATAAGAGCAGCATCAGCACTTCGTTTGACCAAACTTTTGCCGAAGATAAAGACAACAAGAGTTAATGCAATGGGTTTGCACTTTGATGGTGCCTTTGGTTTGGCAGCCGGATTTGATAAGAACGCGGTTGCAGTTAGAGCGTTGGGGGAGATTGGTTTCTCTCATGTTGAGATTGGAACTGTTACAGCAATTCCACAATCGGGTAATGATGCACCTAGATTATTCAGATTGAAAAAAGACAGAGCACTTATAAACCGAATGGGGTTTAACAATGATGGTGCTGAAGTTATTGCAGCTCGTCTTAAGAATCTAAGAGCGACTAAGAAGGTGTTGCCTGTTATTGGGATAAACATCGGTAAGAGCCGCGTTGTTGATGTCAAGGATGCAGTTGCTGACTACGAAGTTAGTGCAGCATTGCTCGCTCCATACGCTGACTACATCGCAGTGAACGTTTCTTCACCAAATACACCAGGTCTTAGATCCTTGCAGGATGTTGATTCTCTTCGCCCAATTCTTGAAGTTGTTATCGCCAAATCCCTTGGTAAACCTGTGCTTGTGAAGATTGCTCCGGATTTATCCGATGAAGCGGTGATTGAAGTTGCCAATCTGGCTAAAGAACTCAACCTGGCAGGAGTGATTGGAACTAACACCACAATCTCTAGAGACAAGCTGGTAACTCCAATGCCCGAGATTACTGCTATGGGTGCAGGTGGTTTATCGGGTCCACCTCTAAACGTTCGATCAGTTGAAGTTCTTCGAGTTCTGAGAAAGAACTTGAGAGCAGATCAGGTGATTATTTCTGTTGGCGGAGTAGAGACGCACGAGCAGCTTCAAGAACGATTAAATGCAGGAGCTAACCTAGTTCAGGGATACACCGGTTTTGTTTACTATGGCCCACTGTGGGCTAGGTCAGTAAACAAGAATTAAACTAAGCGCGTTTCCGGAGCTTTAGTTTCACGAGGGTCTGTCACAGCAATAGGTGCCATAATCTCAGTTACCTTGTCCATGATTTCTTTTGGAATCTCAACACCAACGGCACCTAGGTTACTGGTGATCTGCTCAGGTGTCGTTGCACCAACAATTGCGCTAGATACGTTCTTGTTTTGTAGAACCCAAGCAAGAGCAAACTGAGCCATAGTGAGACCTAGTTCCTCAGCTAAAGGCTTTAACTGTTGAACTCTGGTCAAAACATCATCGGTTAGAAGTTTCTGAATGAAGCTGTTGACTTTTTCATTCGATGCTCGTGATCCTGCTGGAACGGGTTGTCCTGGAAGATACTTTCCAGTTAGAACACCTTGAGCCATCGGTGACCAAACAATTTGGCTAACGCCAAGCTCTTCACAAGTTGGGATAACTTCAGCTTCAATAACTCTCCACAGCATTGAGTACTGCGGTTGGCTTGAAATCAGCTGGAAACCCATTTGTGTTGCTAGTTCGTGTCCAGCTCTAATTTGCTCAGCATTCCACTCTGAAACTCCTATGTACAGAGCTTTTCCTTGACGAACGATGTCGGCAAAAGCCTGCATAGTTTCTTCAAGGGGAGTCTCAACATCGAATCTGTGTGCCTGGTACAGATCTACGTAATCCATTTGCAAACGCTTTAGAGAACCGTTGATTGATTCCATGATGTGCTTGCGAGATAGGCCTGTATCGTTTGGCATCTTCTCTGCAACAGGCCAGTAAACCTTGGTGAATACCTCTAGACCTTCTCTGCGGTGGCCCTTGAGAGCGTCCCCTAGGACTGTTTCAGCAGCTTGATTAGCGTAGACATCTGCTGTGTCAAATGAAGTGATACCACCTTCAATTGCTGCCTTTACTGTCGAGTAAGCAGCATCGTTTTCGATTTGGGTGGCGTGGGTAAGCCAGTTTCCGTAAACCAATTCACTAACTTTGAATCCACTGTTGCCAAGATAACGATGTTTCATTTCTCTCCTTTAGAAGTTGTTAGGTGAATGCTAACTCAATAAACGGGTAGCCAAGGCCTCAACCTTGGCATGCAGAGTTGGGACGAGGGCTTCATGCTCCGGCTTCATTAGAACACTTCTGAGGATGCGTGCGTCCTTAGCGTCATGAGTCAGATTGATTCCACGTTGTTTGAGCTGATCTTCTTGAACCACATACGTTGCTAGGTGAATTTGATCTTCCTTGGGCCCTTGACCTGCCTGGATAAGAATCTCGTGCGAGACGTGATCTAGTTGCGACATTGAAGTAGCCCTAGGCAGATAGGTGATGATGTCTAGTTCTGGCCTTTGGTATGGCATGAGAACTTCTGAAGATTTAAGATGCTCATACCAACTCGCTGCAGCGTTTCTCGTTGGAATGAGAACCGAACCAAGTCCGGCTTCAGTGAGGGGGAAGAGTTTAAGTGTTGCCCATATGGCAGCAGCCGATGCTCCGGCTCTGGAGCATTCAAGTTGAATCTCACCGAAGTGTAGATCATCTGAAATGAAGTATGTGTAAGGGGAGTCGTGCTTATAAAACTTGCCAATAGAAAGATCTTTGAAGAACACAGCACCGCTACCATAAGGTTGCAAACCATGTTTGTGTGGGTCAACAACAATTGAGTCAGCATCCTTAAGAGCTGCAAAGTGTCTTGCTGTCTCAGGGCTTAGATGATTTGCTGCAATTAACGTAAAGAAACCGCCGTAAGCAGTATCAACGTGAACTCTTGCTCCATACTGGCGAGCTAAAGCGATGATGTCTGCAAGAGGATCAACTGCACCTAGACCTGTTGTTCCAAGGGTTGCAACCACAGTTCCAATAGAACCAGTCTTTAGTTCCTTCTCCAAAGCATCCAGAGACATTCGTCCATCTGGTTCAGTAGGGATAGAAACGTTGGTTGTTCCAAGCACTTCGGACATTCTTGAATGTGTGTAGTGCGCATCTGCAGAGTGTGCAATCCTCTTGGTTGGCTCTAGTTCTCTGGCAATCCAAAGCGCCTCTAGGTTGGCAGTGGTGCCGCTCCAGGTTAGGTGACCGAGAAACTCCTCAGGATACTCAAACATCGCTGCCATTTGCTTTAGAACATCGCGTTCCATTTCAGTAGTGGCAGGCGAGGCATCAATCGAATGATTGTTTGGGTTGAGCATCATGGTGGCAAGATATGCAGCCACGGCAACTGGATGAGGCGCTTTTAGCATCTGAGCTGCATAGTTCGGGTGGAAGTATGGGAAATTGTTTTCTAAACGATCTGTAAGTTCTTTGAGCACAGAAGACGCATCACTTTGAGATTTGTGAAGACTTTCGTGTGGCTGAAAAGACCCGTAGGTTCCTTTTAGCTCTTCAATTGCTCCGACAACCTGCTGAATCAAATCAGGTAAGTGCAATTCGTTTTTCTCGGCCACAGCTAACTCCTTTGTGAACTTGTGGTTCGTTTATCTCTTGCCTTGTGAGCAGTTGTTCTTGACTTACTTCTTTCTTCTTGGTGCTGGCTTAGGAATTCTTAGGGGGCGTGGCTGCATTCCTCTAGTGAAAACGTAGAACCAAGTTCCTTTTTGCATCTTGGTGGCAGCGCCAAGTCTTTCCTTGATTCGTGAACCAATCATTCGGTGCATGATTGTCGCTTCCAAGCTCACTGCAGATAGAACAAGAACCATGACCAAAGTAATTAGGTTGTTTGCCGCTACTGGAGTGAATGAGGTAACAAGCAAGAAGACAATCATGAGAGGCATTAGGCCTTCGATCATTGTGTAACGGCCATCAATAATCTCTCGAGCAATTTTGCGCTGAGGGCCCTGATCTCTTCCAAGTAGGTACTTCTCATCACCGGCCATCATGGCCGCTCTTGCCTTTAGGCGAGATTCTCTTTGCTGAATTTTTGCCTGTTCTCTGGATTCCTTGCTGCGGTTACCAACTAGTGGCTTTATGTTCGCAGCTTCACGTTCTTTGCGGGAAGGAGTTGGGCGACCCTTGCCCTGTGACTTAGATTCGGAATCTTTTTTCTGGTCGCTCAATTTATGTCCTTCGTTTTTGGCCGTACGTGATTTAGATTACTCACATGACATTCTCTATTACTAAGACTAGTTCTCAAGCCATGACACCCGATGCAGGCCAATCCGCAAAGGTTCGCGAGCATGTGGATCAAGACTTCTCCCAACGAGTTGCCACTCTAGGTAAGTTGGTTCGCATCCCAGGTATCGCATGGGAGGCCTTTGATGAGGCAGATTTAGAGCGCAGTGCTGAAGCTGTAGCGGAACTATTCAGAGCGTCGGGTGTCTTCGAAGAAGTCGAGATTAAGAGATCTGTTGTCGATGGAAAGCCAGGAGCGCCAGCAATCCTCGCTTCAAGGCCTGCCAAGAATGGCCGTCCTCACGTTCTTCTTTACGCTCACCACGATGTTCAACCGCCAGGGGATGCTTCGGTTTGGCTCACTCCAGCTTTTGAGCCAACCGCTAAGGATGGACGAATCTATGGACGCGGCGCTGCAGATGACAAGGCAGGAGTTGTGGCCCATCTGACTGCGATTGAGACACTTAAGGCCATAGCTGGGGATGACTTCGACCTGGGTATTTCCATTTTTATTGAAGGTGAAGAAGAGGCTGGATCTCGCACATTTAGAGCCTTTTTGGACGAAAACAAGGACAAATTAGCCGCTGATGTCATTATTGTGGCTGACTCTATGAACTGGTCACCAGAGGTTCCTGCCCTTACAGTCAGCCTAAGAGGCATGGTTTCACAAGAATTCACCATTAGAACCATGGAACACGCCGTCCACTCAGGCATGTTTGGTGGGGCAGTACCAGATGCCATGCTGCCTATGGTCAGGGTTCTAGCTTCACTTCATGATGACAAGGGAAACGTGGCTATTGAGGGCCTAAAAACTTACAAATTCGATGATTTGCCTTACACAGAAGCGAATTTAAGGGCTGATAGCAGCCTTTTGCCTGAGGTAAGCCAAATTGGTGATGGTGGCATTATGGACCGTATTTGGGGTAAACCAGCACTAACAATCATCGGAATTGACGTTCCTTCGGTGGCTATGTCCTCAAACACCCTGCTTCCTACCGCCTCAGCCAAATTAAGCCTCAGAATCGCTCCTGGACAAGATCCAGCCGAAGCTTTAGGGCTTTTGAAGGCTCATTTAGTCAAAAATGTGCCTTTTGGGGCTCTTTTGGAGTTTGGCCCTGCAGAACTGGGGAAGCCATTCATGGCAGATACCTCTGGTTGGGCTCAAGAATTGGCTAAAAACAGCCTGGAAGCAGCGTTTGGTAACCCAATGGTGGAGATCGGTATTGGCGGATCTATCCCGTTTATTGCTGATTTGACCGAAGTGTTCCCAAATGCTCAGATTCTTGTCACAGGCGTTGAAGATGCTGATTCTAGGGCCCACAGCCCAAATGAATCCGTTCATCTTGAAGGGCTTAAGAACGCTATGGTCGCTGAGGCTTTGTTCCTGCTACTTGGCAATGATTTAGAGTCAGAATAGCCCCAAACTAGGTTTCAAAGACTTAGAATTAGCACCTAATAGGAGAGTGAAATGACTGAAACTTTGACCCACGGACTTGAAATCACTGACGCTGCAAGGGCAGAATTGCTTAGACACATTGAGTCAGCTGACGTAAGCGATCTAAAGGATGGAGAAAAGCTCCGTCTTCGCGTTGAAATCAAAGTTGGTGGCTGTGCCGGGTTCCAGTATTTACCTTTCATCTTGACTCCTGAACTTCGTGAAGATGATCTGATCAAGGACTTTAGTGGGGTAGAGGTAGTCGTTGACAGCATGACAGCGCCATACATCACGGGAGCAACCTTCGATTTCGTAGATACCTTCCAAAAGCGCGCTTTTGAAATCGATAACCCAAACAGCCAAGGCAGTTGTGCCTGTGGTTCTTCATTCAGCTAAACCTAAAAACCTAGTCTTTCCCTTACGTTTTGGGGTGTTATGGCAGTTTTGGCTTGAATAAAGGCGTAAACTTTATTTATAACGAAACGATATTGAAGGATCGATTTTGCTGCCAAAACGTAGAAATAGATGGGCAATAATCCCACTATTCGCTGTCCTAATTGCCTCTTTAAGCGGCTGTACATCCTATGAATTCTCTAGAGGCTGGCTTCCTGGCGAAACTGGAGTAACTAATCACACCGAGCGCATCGTTTCCCTCTGGGGAGGGGCTTGGATCGTCCTATACGTAGTCGGCGTTATCGCGTGGGGCCTTATGTTCTGGGCAATAATCGTTTACCGTCGCCGCAAAGGTGACCAAGAGATCCCGCCTCAGCTTCGCTACAACATGCCAATTGAGGCACTCTTCACCGTCGTTCCGTTCATTCTGGTGCTAGGTTTCTTTGCTTTGACTGCTCGTGACATGGACATTATCGAGAAGCCAGTGGCTAGCGATTACAGAATCGAAGTTGTTGGCAAGCAGTGGTCTTGGGACTTCAACTACACCAACGACAACGTTTTTGACTCAGGAATTCAGCTTCAAGCTGTAACTGAAGAAGCCGAGAAAGAACTACCTACCCTTTACTTACCTGTAAATAGGACAGTTCAGTTCGATCTAGTTTCGAGAGATGTGATTCACTCATTCTGGGTAATTGACTTCCTATACAAGAAGGACGTTTTCCCTGGCAAGGTAAACAAAATGTATCTAACCCCGCAAGTTATTGGAACTTACAAGGGTAAGTGTGCTGAGCTTTGTGGTGAATTCCACTCGATGATGCTTTTCAACGTCAAGGTTGTTTCTCAAGCTGACTACGATGCCAGGATGGCTGAACTAAGAAGCATGGGTAATGTTGGTCAACTAACCGCTGATCCAAATGACCCAAACAATATCAACAGAAACAATAACCTTCCGGGCAACAAACCAAAGAGTGAGGGCTAAAGATGATCCAGCCAGCAAAAAAATCTAAAGGCAGAATCGTCGTTGATTGGCTAACTACCACTGACCACAAGAAGATTGGTTACCTGTACCTAGGTACATCATTTGTTTACTTCATGATTGCTGGAGTAATGGCTCTGTTGATTAGAGCTCAGCTCGCTATGCCTGGTTTGACAATTATTCAGACTAAAGAGCAGTACAACCAGCTTTTCACCATGCACGGAACCATCATGCTTTTGATGTTTGCGACTCCGCTGTTTGCTGGTTTCGCAAACGTATTGATGCCAGTTCAGATTGGCGCTCCGGATGTTGCTTTCCCAAGATTGAACGCAATTGCTTACTGGTTCTACTTCTGGGGTTCATTCATTGCTGTGGCAGGATTCTTTACACCTCAAGGAGCAGCGTCATTCGGTTGGTTCGCTTATGCGCCGCTATCGAATACGACGTTCTCGCCAGGGCTTGGTGGAGATCTCTGGGTCTTTGGTCTAGCACTTAGCGGTTTCGGAACAATCATGGGTGGTGTGAACTTCATCACCACAATCATCACCATGCGTGCTCCTGGTATGACTATGTTCCGTATGCCAATCTTCACTTGGAACACATTGGTAACCTCG
>Ga0164292_10001695_pt1 | contig 17902 bp, 14 predicted proteins | sample GEODES117metaG_FD_111486 | JGI IMG/M metagenome (GOLD analysis project Ga0164292, IMG submission 111486) | Eutrophic lake water microbial communities from Lake Mendota, Wisconsin, USA - GEODES117 metaG | ecosystem: Environmental > Aquatic > Freshwater > Lake | place: USA: Lake Mendota...
AAATGCGGTGGTGGCATATAAATCTTGGCACGGGTAATCTCTACCCCATTGTCGGTGTATTTTACGTAATCTTTAAAATCGGCAGCGGCCAGTTCCGTTTGTGTGGTCTGCCCGGTGCTTAAATCGGTGCGATACTCTACAAAAGGCACCTTGCCCCAGTGATATTCGTACCAGAAATTGCTCATGTGCACCACAATGAAAACCAGCAATACAGTTCCTAAAATACCCATGTTTCTGGAAGTCCAGGGGCTATTGGCAGCACCGTTGTACGCTCCATAACTTACCTTACGTGCTTTTTTGTTTGCCGTGGTAAGCAATAAGGCATACAGCGCATGTACGATGATGGAGGTGTACAATAAATAGGAAACTATTTTAATAGGTGTAAAATGAGTCATGAAATAAGCATAATCATTGAATGCTTTTCCGCCATCATTTTTAAACAACTGCAAATTTCCGATTAAATGGACTACCAGGAAAGTACATAAAAACAGGCCTGTTAAAGCCATGATCAATTTCTTTCCTAAAGACGATGTGAATGTATCTTTTAAACTACTCATTAACGTGTCGTTTTTAAAGGTTTTGGTGAGCAAATGTATTTAATAAATAGAAAAAATTAGAAGATGTGGTGACTGTCAAAGAGGTTTTTGTTTATTTAGAAACGTTCTAATTTATAAATCGGTAAAATGCGGATAAAATGTGTCATTTTAAGCGATTTATCTTATGTTCGTTTGTTATTTTAAGCAGATGAACATTAAACACTTCTTCACTATTTTATCTATCAGCCTGATTACTTTTTCGTGTCAGCCTACAAAAGTTTACCTGGTGCGCCATGCCGAAAAAGCGGCTGAACCGGTTAAAGATCCGGGTTTAACAGATATCGGAAAAGAACGGGCCCTCGATCTGGCAGCCTATTTCAGTAAAATAAAACTCGATGCGGTATTTTCTACCCCGTTCAAGCGGACGCAAGAGACCGCTTCACCCTTGCTGAATCAGAAAAAAATCAACTTGAAAGATTATCAGCCAAACCAAGCAGGAGATGTTGCAGCAAAGGCATTGGCGAACAAACAACATACACTTATTATTGGACACAGTAATACTTTGTTGCCAGCTATCCAATCTTTAGGCCTTCAGCCTAATATGGAACAAATTGCCGATGACGATTATGATAATTTATTCATCATCTCTAAAAAAAGAGGAAAATTAAAGCTGAAACATGTCACTTATGGTGTCGATTCTCCAAAAGCTAAGGATCAGGCAGCTAGCTATCAGATGAAAATCAATTAATTATATGGCCTTCCCTTCAATTTTTAATCAAAAGGATGTAAATGTAATCATCCAAAGAATTCATCAGCTAAATCCTCAGAGCAAAGCGCTTTGGGGGAAAATGAATGTCTCACAAATGTTGGGACACTGCTGCATTCCTTACGCACAAATCTTTAACGAGCGCAATGACAAAACACCATTTGTTATGAAGTGGCTTTTACGATTATTTTTCAAAAAAAGCATGGTGAACGAGGTTCCTTATAAACCTTCTTTGCCTACCGCTCCCGCATTCCTTATTACTGATCAGAGAGACTTTGAAAAAGAGAAGAATCGACTTATTAAGTATATAGAACGCTGTCGCGATTTAGGGGCCGAGGAATTGAAAAGAAGGAAACAGACAACTTTAGGCTATTTGACTGAAAAAGAATGGAATAACTTAATTTATAAACACCTGGACCATCATCTCAGACAGTTTGGAGTATAAACAAAAAGGCCCCCGGAATTCCGGGGGCCTTTTTGTTGTCTATTTACTCAACTACCTTGCCTGGAAAGAATAATTGATCCTCGATCCGTCTGGGGCAATACCATTGATTTGCAGCATATCATTGCGGCGGTTGGCCAAAGCCTCGTCGATATCGTCCACTTTAGTCAATGGTTTACCATTCATGGAGATGATGATGGTGCCTTTTGGTAAACCTACTTCATCAAATAAACCTCCACGACGAACTTCAGCTACAATTAAACCGGCATTGATGCCATATTTCTTCTTGGTAGCATCGCTTACCGGGGCAAAGCTGGCACCCAGCTTATTAAAAATTTCTTCAGCCGATTTGCTGTTGGAAGCTAACTTCAGTCCCTCATCAGATTTTAAAACCAGATTCACCGTTTTTTCCTGACCGTTGCGCACAAAAGTGACTGCAATTTTGTCTCCCGGACGATGACGACCAATCTGCTCCTGCAATTCTGAAGACGCATTCACACTTACGCCTTCGATCTTCACAATCACATCTCCTTCTTTTAAACCGGCAGCATTGGCAGCACCGCCTTCCACTACCGAGGCAACATACACCCCGCGGGTTGATTTCAACCCTTTTTCTTCAGCCAGCTCGGCAGTCACCTCACCAATGGTTACTCCTAAATAACCACGTTGTACGGAACCGAATTTTTGGAAATCGTCCATTACCTTTTTAGCCAAATTAATTGGAATGGCAAAGCCGTAACCTTCGTAATTTCCGGTTTGCGAGGCAATGGCCGCATTGATCCCAATCAATTCACCTTTGGTATTTACCAAGGCTCCGCCAGAGTTTCCACGATTGATGGCGGCATCGGTTTGAATAAAGGCCTCGATGGGACGGCTTTTGGAAATGGCCGGATCCTGACCATCGCCTAAAATTCCGATGGAACGCCCTTTGGCACTCACAATACCGGCAGTAACGGTAGAGGTTAAGTTAAATGGATTCCCCACCGCTAGCACCCATTCGCCTACACGCACATCATCCGAATTGCCCATCTTTACAATAGGCAGGCCTTTAGCTGAAACCTTGATCAGAGCCAGGTCGGTATTTGGATCGCGACCAATCACTTTGGCTTGGAAAGAGCGTTTGTCGTTCAAGATCACTTCAATTTTATCGGCATTATCTACCACATGGTTATTGGTTACAATGTAACCGTCTTCAGATAAAATAACCCCTGAACCAGAAGCCATTTGAGGTCCCTGCGGGCGACGACGGTTGCCAAAAAAATCGCGGAACATATCCTCAAATGGATCGATGCCCATTCCCTGCTGATTGCCACCAGAATAGGTGGTTTTGATGTGCACCACTGCAGGTGTAACTGCAGCAGCAGCTTGGGTAAAGTCTAAATCGCCAGTGGAGGAAGTAACATTGTAGGGATTATTTGCAAAATATACCTTTTGCTGATCTTCCAGAGACAGCCCTCCCGCATACTTGTTTTCTACTAGTTTGTACGCTCCCAGCGTAAATGCACCACCCAAACAGGCGGTCAAAAACATTAATCCGAATCTTTTCATATCTAATTTTTTCATGCGCTTGATGATTGTAAAAACCTTTGTTCAAATTTAATACCAGAACGAATGTAAAAGCAATAAGCGAATGCAATAAAATTGTTAATAATTGTTAAATCAAGCGCTGATTGGGCACTCTGTTCGAAAATCCGTAATCTTGTAAACAGATCAAGCAGCATGCATTTCTATAAATACCAGGGCGCCGGCAATGATTTCGTGGTTTTTGATAACCGCGATCTGAAGATCGACCATGCCCGCCCTGAATGGATTCAGCAGCTTTGTAATCGCCGTTTTGGAATTGGGGCAGACGGACTCATCCTCTTGGAAAATGCCCCCGGATATGATTTCAAAATGGTGTATTGTAATGCCGACGGCCAGCCAGGTACCATGTGTGGCAATGGCGGACGTTGTGCAGTGGCTTTTGCCAAATACCTGGGCATAATTGACAGCGAAACGAACTTTTTGGCACTAGATGGTCCTCATTATGCCAGTATTTCAGCTAAGGGCAACTGGGTGAGCCTGCAAATGATCGATGTAGATCAGATCGAAAAAGATGGCGAAGCCTGGGTACTGAATACCGGATCTCCACATTATATCTGCATGACTGAAAACCTTCATAATAAAGATATGTTTACCGAAGGTCGTGCCATCCGCTATAACGATACCTACCGGGATCAGGGCATTAACGTAAACTTTGTAGAGCCTTTAAACAATGGTGGTTTCGCTGTTCGCACTTACGAACGCGGTGTAGAAGATGAAACCCTGGCCTGCGGCACTGGAGTAACCGCAGTGGCTTTGGCCATGGCCAAGGCTGGTAATCAGATTGGTAAACACATTACCCCCATTAAAGCACGTGGTGGAGAGCTGCAAATCCGCTTTCACTATGATGGTACGCGATTCAGTGACATTTTTCTGGAAGGCCCCGCCGAATTCGTGTTTCAAGGCGATATCTAAATCTTCAGTATTTCTATTGTCATCAGGCAGTTAAACTTTGAAATATGGCTTTTTAGCCGTATATTTAAAGTTTTTTCTATACTACCTTTTGAAAATTTTTCCTTTAAATGCTTCGTGTACAAAGTGATAAACCATGTAAACTCGTTTACGCCATCTGTAAACACGAGTTCCTGGGCTATTTGATCGAACCACATATGGTTCAGTTGAATGCCAATGGGAGTTTTTCACTCACTTATCAACGAATATTTAGCAATACTGCCAAAGAGTTCGATCGGTTTTTAGACGAGAGCGATTATCAGCTCATCCAACTATTGGAGGAAATAGAGCAAGGTAATCTGATCAAGCGTTATAATAAAAAAGCGATCCGACCGCTCGAGTTTTTTTCTAAAGTGTTTGATGAAAAGTTCTATGAATTCATCAGACCTAAAATTGAAAAAAAACTGATGGAGGCTTTGAAATTGCTGGGCACGAAACCTTTGTTTTTGATGGGCAAAGAAGGCTGGCCGGTTGAAAAACCTATTAAAATTGCCGATGAAGCCGCCACTGTGCTCTTCCATTTTCGGAGAAACAAAACCGAAACCCGCTATTTTCCCACCATCAAATACCAGGGTTTACGTATCGAATTCATGTTTAAAGATGCTCAAATCATCTGCAACCAACCGGCTTGGTTATTGTTGGACGATACGCTTTATTACTTTGAAGATGAGCTGGAAGGAAAGAAATTACAACCTTTTCTAAACAAGCGATTCATTGCTATTCCCAGTGCCTCAGAAAAGACTTACTTTGAAAAATTCGTCGGCCCGCTTATTGAAAAGCATCATGTGTATGCCGAAGGTTTCAGCATACAAACCGAAAAATACGAAGCAAAGCCTGTTTTAAAAATGATCAGCCTGAATACCGGCATGCATCAACTACAGCTTTATTTTAAATACGGCAATTATGTTTTTCCAGCCGATCAGGGCAAAAAAGTATCGGTTAAAATGGAAAAAAGGGGGGAGGAATACGTATTCCATCGCATTAAGCGCTCTTTTTCATGGGAGAAAACAAAGCTGGAAACGCTCTTAGCAAAGGGGCTGCGCAGTGCCGGGAGTTTATTTGTCAATTTAGAGTTGGATTCAGTCAGCTCCGATAGCCATGAATTTGACATCATCGAGTGGTTGAATGAACACCACGAATGGTTGATGGAGCATGGTTTTGAAATTGAACAGGCAGATGCCGATAAACGCTTTTTATTGGGAAGCAGTCGGATTAATTTGGAGGTGAAAGAAGGAAATGACTGGTTCGATATTCATGCCAGTGTTTGGTTTGGTCCCTATGAAATTCCTTTCATTCAACTCAAAAATCATATCCTCCACAAAATAAAAGAGTTTGTATTGCCTTCTGGAGAAATTGCCATCATCCCCGAAAAATGGTTTTCACAATACGCCAATTTGATGCATTTTAGTGAGGGTCAGCAAGAATTAAAATTAAAGAAACACCATGTTGGTCTGCTCAATGATTTTGCAAATGGAGAATTGGCCAGCATCAGCATGGATCGAAAACTTCAGCAATTAAACAATTTTGAAGGGATTGGACATATAGAATTGCCTGCAGATTTCAGAGGTAAACTACGACCTTACCAGGAAGCTGGATATCAATGGTTTAATTTTTTGCGGCAGTACAATTTTGGAGGGTGCCTGGCCGATGATATGGGATTGGGGAAAACGGTTCAAACCCTGGCCCTTTTGCAAAAAGTAAAGGAAGAGAATCCGGAAGGTCGCCTCACTTCACTCATCATCATGCCCACCTCGCTCATTTATAATTGGGAGCGGGAGGCGGCAAAATTTGCCCCAGATCTAAAACTTTTGATCTACACCGGCGTTTTCAGAAATAAAGACATTGCTCAATTCAGTAAATACGACCTGGTGCTCACCACCTATGGCATCAGCCGGGTTGATGTTGAGTTATTGAGTTCGATGTTTTTTAATTATATCATTTTGGATGAAAGTCAGAATATCAAAAACGCTGCATCCAAATCGTACAAAGCCATCCGGCAGTTAAAAGCAAAACACAAACTGATCCTCAGCGGTACGCCGGTTGAAAATTCGGTGAATGATTTATGGACGCAGATGTCGTTCATCAATCCCGGATTGTTGGGTTCACAACATTATTTCCAGGAAGAGTTCGTGATTCCAATTGAGAAAAAGAAAGATGAAGAAAAAGCGAAAAAACTGCAGGCCCTGATCAAACCCTTTGTACTCCGCCGAAATAAAAGTCAGGTGGCCACCGAACTGCCGCCCAAAACAGAACACCTTTTTTACTGCCAGATGAGTACGGAACAGGCAGAGCTATACGAACAGGTAAAATCGGAATACCGGAACGAGCTGCTGCAAAGTTTGGAAGAGGGTACTTTTGCTAAAAAGCAAGTGCAGGTACTACAGGGCTTGATCAAATTGCGCCAAATTGCCAACCATCCGAAACTTATTGACGAAGATTTTAGTGGCGAATCGGGCAAGTTTGAGAATGTGATACATACGCTCGAAAACATCTTGGCCAACGGCCATAAAGTGTTGATCTTTTCTCAATTTGTGAGACAGCTCGATATTTACAGGAAACATTTCGACAAAGAAAAAATAAGTTACGCTTATCTGGATGGGCAAACCCAAAACCGGGGCGAAGTAGTACGTACTTTCCAGGAAAATAAAGAAATTCAACTATTCCTCATCTCTCTAAAAGCGGGTGGCGTGGGTCTCAACCTTACCGAAGCAGATTATGTGTTCATCCTCGATCCTTGGTGGAACCCGGCGGTAGAACAGCAGGCCATTGACCGTACGCACCGCATCGGACAAACAAAAAACGTGTTCATCTATAAATTCATCAGCAAGGATACAGTAGAAGAGAAAATTCTGGCACTTCAGGGTCGAAAAAAACAAGTCGCCGAATCGCTCATCACTACCGAAGAAGATTATGCCAAATCGCTGAGTGCAGCAGATATCCAAGAAATATTGAACTAAGCCAAAGCCGGCTGAAACAGGTAAAGGTAATTGTACACGTAATGGCTTAAGGCTCCCGCTACTACAAAAACGTGCCAAACCTCATGGCTGTGCACCCATTTGTGGTAGGCCCGGTCCTGATAGTAAAATACGGTTCCTCCTATATAAAACACACCACCCAGCAGTAACCACATAATGGCTTCAAAAGGCAAGCGTTCGGCCATTTGGTTTAACAAAGGAACAATCAGCAAACCCATAGAAATATAGACGGAGAGTGAGAGCCCTCTGTGTTGTAATCGATTGAAAATTTTGATGGTACATCCGGCCAAGGCAATCAGCCAAACCACTCCAAATAAAGTCCAACGTACCCAGCCTTCAAAAACAAGTAGTGTGGTTGGGGTATAAGAACCTGCAATCATGAGGTAAATGCAGCAATGATCAAATTTTTGCCAAAAACGGATCTCTTTTTCGGTGCTGGGGTAACCGTGGTAGGTAGCGCTAATGCCAAATAAAATTAAAGTGCAAAAGCCATACACCACCGCTGCAAATTGCTGAATGCTACTTACTGATTGAGCGAAAAGTAAGTACCCTGCAGGCAGAGCTAACAAAGCCGGGATCACATGCGTATAAAAATTGGCGGGTTCGCGAAGGTGTTTATTCAGTTTCTTCATCCTGGCGGGGCTCCTTGCTGATTTGGTCAAACAAACGATCCATTTTTTCCACGTAAGCATTGGTATCATCTACAAAAAACTCGAGTTGCGGCACCACCCTTACCTGATTTTTGATACGAGCACCCAATTTGTAACGGATCTCGGAAGCATGAGCCTTAACCGTATTGAGCGCCAGCTGGTTATTTTCATTGTTAAAGAAGCTCAAGAAAACCCGTGCAATGGCCAAGTCGGGGGTAACCCGTACCTTGGTGATGGTAACGAGTGTATTGGGTAGAAAATTCATCCCTTCCCGCTGGAAGATGGCGGCCAAGTCTTGTTGAATGACTCCGGCAAATTTTTGTTGACGTTTACTTTCCATAAGAACTGATAACAAATTACGATAAAATTTCGGCTAAGCGTATCAATACAACAATTTATCGTAAGGATAGCGTTGCGTGTGTATAGCTACCACTTTTTCATACAATAAAGATCGGAAGGCCTCGATATTGTCTTTTTTCAGGGCAGAAATGAATAAGGCCGGTGCACTGCTTTTGGCCATCCAGCTGTTCTCAAAATCACTTAAGTTGACCGGCTCCTGCTCCACACTAGCTTCCTCATCGCGGCTTAGGGGGGTATAAGCATCGATTTTGTTAAATACGGTGATGATCTCTTTATCGATGGCTCCTAAATCTTTCAGGGTTTCGTTCACCGTTTCCATGTGATCCTCAAAATTGGGATGCGAAATATCGACTACATGAATCAGTATGTCCGCTTCCCGAACCTCATCGAGCGTAGATTTAAAACATTCTACCAAATGATGTGGCAATTTTCTGATGAAACCTACCGTGTCCGAAAGTAAAAAAGGCAAATTCTCAATCACTACTTTACGCACCGTGGTATCCAGGGTAGCAAACAATTTATTTTCGGCAAAAACCTCCGATTTAGCAATCATATTCATGATAGTAGATTTACCCACATTGGTATAACCCACCAAAGCCACCCGCACCAATTGGTGACGGTTTTTGCGTTGCGTTTCGTTTTGTTTGTCGATTTCTTTGAGTCGCTCTTTGAGTAAAGAGATTTTTTGAAGGATGATACGACGATCGGTTTCTATCTGGGTTTCCCCCGGACCACGCATCCCGATCCCTCCTTTTTGGCGTTCCAAGTGCGTCCACATGCGGGTCAATCGCGGAAGCATGTATTGTAATTGAGCCAACTCAACCTGTGTCTTTGCCTGTGCGGTTTGGGCACGCTTGGCAAAAATATCGAGGATGAGATTGCTGCGGTCTAATATTTTAAGCTGCAACTCATTTTCAATATTTCTCAGTTGGGAAGGAGAAAGCTCGTCATCGAATACTACAATATCAATTTCTTCTGCTTTCACATAAGCCTTGATTTCTTCGAGCTTACCGGTACCAACAAAAGTTGCCCGGTCTGGTCGTTGCATGCGTTGGGTAAATGTTTTGATGGTTTCGCCACCGGCAGTCATTACCAAAAACTGTAATTCCTCCAGGTATTCGCGGGTTTGCATTTCGGTTTGGCCGGGCGTAACTATACCTACCAGCACTGCCCGTTCTGCTTTTATTCCTGTATCGTAAAATTTCTGCCTGGCCATAAGGAGGGCCAAAGATACCACAAAAAAAGGGGCTTTGGGAGCCCCTTTTGAAACTATATTGTGTTTAGCTTAAGCACCAGATCCAAAAATTGGACGGCCACTTTGCATAATGGCAGCCAAAATAACTACCAAGGCAAGGCCATAAAAAATAGCAACCGTACGATGTTTAGCAGCCGCTTCTGCAGCTTTTTTAGCACGAGCGTGACCAACGGTGATCAGCACCAGGGCAAAAATCATCATGGCGAGGTGTTCAACTGTCCAATAACGCAAACTGGCGTCTTTCATGGCAACAGCCATTTCATTGTATTTTACAAAAGGACTGTAAAAATAAAGGATGAGGCCGGTCAGTAATTGAACATGGGCGGATATCATCGAAAAAAGATTCAATTTTCTGTTACCCTCGGTATAGGTCTTATTACCAAACCATCCTGCTAAGGCCTGGATAAGGGCTAAAACGAGTAATAACAATACGATGTATCTGAGACCCGAGTGGAATTTTAATAAGAATGTGTACATAGCTTTTTTAAATTTGATGTATTCAAAGAAACAAAAATTAGCGCAATAAATTCACATATTCATGATTTGAAGTAACGATAAAGTTACTACCTGAATGAACATGCTGAGTGTTTAAACTTTAAATTAGATGTCTTAACAAAACCCTATCATCAAATGAAGAAAATTTTATTCCTCTTTTTATTTCTGGTGAGCTTACAATCCATGGCACAGGAAACTTTTCCTGTAAATGGCTCTTGGGACAAGCGACCAGGATTGTATGCATTTACCAATGCTAACATTGTAGTAAATGCCGATCAGACGATCAATAACGGAACACTTTTAGTAAAAGACCGGGTAATTGAATCTGTTGGAACCAATTTGGTCATTCCAAAAGGTTACATCGTAATCGACCTGAAAGGTAAATACATTTATCCTTCGCTGGTAGATGCTTTTACCAGCTACGGAGTACCATCCGTATCGGTTACAGTTAACAGACAGCAGCAGTTTCGTCAGGTATTTACCACTACCAAGCAGGGTGCATTTTATTGGAATGAAGCCATTCGGCCAGAAATTTCGGTGAAAAACCAGTTCACTAAAGATGTGAGAAAAGCAGAAGAGTATAAAAAGAACGGGTTCGGGGTGGTACATGCTATCAACCGCGACGGAATTGCCCGGGGCACTTCTTTGGTAGCAACTTTAGGCGAAGAAAACGAGCATGAAGCAATTCTAAAAGATCAGGCAGCCGCACAATATTCTTTCAACAAAGGAACATCTAACAATAATTATCCTTCCTCTTTAATGGGGTCAATCGCCTTGCTTCGCCAGGCTTATCATGATGCCGCATGGTACAATAATCAAAAAAGTGAATTCAATATTTCTTTAGATCACTTTAATCAGATTCAGACTTTACCTCAGTTTTTTGAAGTAAATGATGCTTTAAGTGTATTACGTGCCGATAAAATTGGAGATGAATTTGGGAAGCAATACATCTTTAAAACAGACGGTAAAGAATATCAAAAAATAGACGCAGTAAAAGCAACCGGCGGCAGTTTCATCATTCCGATGACTTTCCCGAGAGCTTTTGATGTAGAAGATCCTGCAGATGCACGCAATGTAAGCTTAACCCAACTAAAAGATTGGGAAATGGCTCCTGGTAATGCTGCAGCTTTAGAAAAAGCAGGTATTCGCTTTGCGATTACCTCTTTTGGATTAGAGGGCTCACGCGATTTCTGGAGCAATTTACGGACGGCCATCGAACGTGGTTTGTCTGAGAAACAAGCACTCAAATCTTTAACCACTATCCCTGCCGAGATGCTGGGCGTAGCAAACCAGGTAGGTACGCTAAATGCTGGCAAACTGGCCAATTTCATTATCACTTCCGATCAGCTTTTCAAAAAAGACAATGTTATCTATGAAAACTGGGTAGAAGGCCGTCAGTATGTGGTGGCAAAAATGAATGTAAACGATTTACGTGGTACTTATGCCTTAAAAGTAGATGGATTGGGTGATTTGAGTTTGAAAATAGGCGGAACTGCCAGCGCCTATGATGCCAATGTGGAACGCTTGGCGGATAGCACCAAGGCAAAAGCCAGCTTCAACCGTAACGGCGACCTGATGAGTTTGAACTTCGACCTGAAAAAACCAGCAGGTGTAATCAGAATGAGTGGTTACATTGCGAGTCTTTCTCCGTTGAGCTTTAAAGGCGAAGTGGTACAGCCAGATGGTAGTTCAGGTAGCTGGTCGGCCAGCTTCAAAGAAGCATTTAAGGAAACCGAAGCTAAAAAAGAAAGTCCGGCACCTGCTCCTGTTAGCACCGGCTCTGTAATTTATCCGTTCACAGCTTACGGCAATGAGAGTGCTCCAAAGGCCGAAAGTGTTTTGTTTAAAAATGCTACCGTTTGGACCAATGAAAAAGAAGGAAAACTCAACAATACCGATGTTTTGATTGAGAATGGAAAAATTAAGGCGGTAGGTAAAAACCTAAGTGCTACAAATGCCAAGGTGATTGATGCCACCGGAAAACACATCAGTCCGGGTATCGTTGATGAACACTCACATATTGCCGGCTTCGGTGGTATCAATGAGGGCGCCCAATCGGTTACTTCAGAAGTGCGCATTGGCGATATCCTTTCTTCAGAAGATATCAATATTTACCGCCAGTTAGCCGGTGGAGTAACTGCTTCACATATCCTGCACGGCTCAGCCAACGCTATTGGTGGACAAACACAAATCATCAAACTTCGTTGGGGTAAAACGCCCGAAGAACTGAAATTTGAAGGAGCCGATGGCTTCATAAAATTTGCACTGGGTGAAAACGTAAAACAGAGCAACTTCCAAATCCCGGGAGGTAACCAGCGTTTCCCTCAGAGCCGTATGGGCGTGGAGCAAGTATTTGTTGATGCCTTTACCAGAGCTAAAGAATATCAGGCTGCTCGTTCAGTTAAAGGTAATAACGTACGTCGCGACCTGGAGCTGGACGCATTAGTGGAGATAATGAATCAGAAGCGTTTCATTACCTGTCACTCTTACGTTCAGTCTGAGATCAACATGCTGATGCACCTTGCCGATTCGATGGGCTTTAAGATCAATACTTTCACTCATATTTTAGAGGGTTATAAAGTTGCCGATGGTATGGCCAAGAGAGGCATTGCTGCTTCTACTTTCTCCGATTGGTGGGCATACAAGAATGAGGTGGCAGAAGCCATCCCATATAATGCAAAGTTAATGCACCAGGGTGGAGTATTAACAGGCTTTAATTCGGATGATGCTGAAATGGCCCGCCGTCTTAACCAAGAAGCTGCAAAAGCCATTACTTACGGAAACATGAGCGAAGAGGATGCATTGAAATTGGTAACCCTTAATCCGGCAAAAATGTTGCACATTGATAACCGTGTAGGAAGTATCAAGGTTGGAAAAGACGCAGACATCGTGCTCTGGTCAGATAACCCGCTTTCAATCTATGCTAAAGCGGAGAAAACCTTTGTAGACGGCATAGCTTACTGGGATATGGAACAAGATGCTGCTAAGCAAAAGGCTTTGAATGCAGAACGTGGACGTATCATCCAAAAAATGATCGCTGCTAAAAACGGAGGAACAGCTACCCAAAGAGCGGTGGCACAACGTCAGCGTTTATATGAATGCGAAAGTCTGGAAGAGGAGCAATTCGTAAATGCTAACCGTTATCAATAATTCATAAATGACGAAGAACATGAAAAAATATATATGCCTTTTCGCCAGCCTGTTGGTTGGTGGGAATTTGGCCTTTGGACAGGCGAATATTTTACCTGCCAAAGCGCAATCTAAACCAATAACCATTGCTAATGCTACCATACATTTGGGCAATGGACAAGTGATCAATAAAGGCTACATCAGCTTTGCTAGCGGGAAAATAACCGCTGTAGCAGAAGGTAATGCTCCGGTTAATGCTCAGGCAGAACTAATCGATGCAACAGGTAAACATGTTTATCCGGGCTTTATTGCTCCGGTAAACAATATTGGTTTAACCGAAATTGCCGCAGGTGCAAAAAGTACCGATGATGCGACAGAAATTGGTGAAGTGAATCCGCACATCAGATCAATTATTGCCTATAATACCGATTCTAAGGTGATTCCTACCGTAAGGTCGAATGGGATTCTGATGAGTCAGCCTACCCCCGATGGAGGTTTGGTTACCGGGCAATCATCCGTAGTGGTATTAGATGGCTGGAATTGGGAAGATGCAGCTTACAAAAAAGACATCGCCATTCACATGAACTGGCCTGCAATTAACAATTTTGGCGGATTTGGTGGTTTTGGTGCAACACCTGTAACTGATCAGAAAGAAGCTAACCAAAAGATTTTGGCCAATTTGGATAAATATTTCACCGAAGCGCAAGCTTATGCACAACTATCTAAACCAGCAGAGGTAAATGCTCGCTTTGAGGCCATGAAAGGTCTGTTCAACGGAAGCAAAAAACTGTTTGTAAACGTAGATGAGAGCCGTGGCATTGTTCAGGCGGTGAATTTTGGCAAAAAATTCGGAATCAGAGTAGTCATCGTAGGTGGAGAAGAAGCGGTACAAGTAAGTGAACTGCTTCGCGATAATCAAGTACCGGTGATCTTAATTGAGACCCAAACTTTGCCAGGCAAAACGGAGGATGATGTTTATTTGCCTTACAAAAGGCCTAAATTATTGCACGATGCAGGGGTATTGGTTGGTTTAACCGGTGTAGGTTACTGGCGCCAGCGCAACTTGCCATTTGAGGCGGGTACAGCTGCAGCTTATGGTTTAGGTAAAGAGCAGGCAGTAGCCCTCATCAGCTTAAACAACGCTAAAATTTTAGGAATTGATCAAACGACCGGAAGTTTAGAAACAGGCAAAGATGCTACGCTTTTCATTTCTGGTGGTGATGCTTTAGATATGCTTGGAAATAAAGTAGAAACTGCTTTTATCCGAGGTAAGAAAATCAATCTTGATAACCTGCATAAGCAACTTTACGAACGTTACAACGAGAAATATCAGCTTAAAAACTAAATTTTCTTGACTACAGTCGCAAAAAGCCCTTCCAAAAATGGAAGGGCTTTTTTGTTTAAACACAACTGAATAAAAAAGCTCCTCGACGGGCGTCAGGAGCTTTTTTGAACTAACCAATTATAAACCTAAGAATAAGGTTGCCATGAGAAGAGGAGTCGAACCTCAAGGTTATTACCCTCACCTATTAAAATTCTCACAGATGATCAATACCGAAGTACTGAATATTACAAAGATAATAAATTGATGGTTTTTTTAATATTATCATAATGTTAACTCTTACTTTTTATTATTATTGCAATTAATAAAGTGAATATTTAAAATATCATCAAAAAATGGCCGATAAGAAAGCCCAAAATTTAGAAATTGATAATCTGGACCGTGAAATTTTATCCATTTTAATGACCGATGCTACCATCCCTTATACTGAAATAGCCAAGAAATTGGTCATTTCTGGAGGTACAGTGCACGTTCGGATGAAAAAGATGCAGGAGATGGGCATCATTCAGGGTTCACAGTTAAATATCAGCCCCCAAAAAATCGGTTATGATATTTGTGCTTTCCTGGGCATATTCTTACAGAAAGGTTCTCAATACAACGATGCAGTAGAGCGGCTCCGACAAATTAAAGAGATTGTGGAACTGCATTATTGCACCGGAGCATATAGCATGTTTGCCAAGATCATTTGTAGCGATACCAACCATCTACGTAGAGTGCTGAATGATGGCATCCAAGCGGTTCCAGGGATACAACGTACCGAAACCTTTATCTCTTTAGAAGAAAGTATCCGCAGGCAGATCAGCTTGAGCAAATAAAAAACCGCTCCAGCAAGCTGAAACGGTTTTCTTGTATTAATTGCGAAATCTTTATTTATTCACGTAAAGCACTTCTTTAACCGCCTTGATCACCCTTGCCGCATTTGGTAATGCTTCTTGGATGAGGGTTGGTGCATATGGCAATGGTACATCTGCGGAAGTAATGCGGATGATCGGTGCATCTAAATAATCAAAGGCCTCACGCTGCACACGGAAACTCACCTCAGTAGAGATGGATGCCAATGGCCATGCTTCTTCTACAAACACCATGCGGTTGGTTTTTTTGATAGATTCGATTACGGTAGCATAGTCGATTGGACGTACTGTACGTAAATCGATCACTTCTGCATTGATACCTTCTTTGGTTAGCTCTTCCACTGCAGGCATCACCACACGGCTCAACATTTTTCCAAAAGTAACAATGGTTACATCAGTACCTTCTTTAACAATTCGAGCTTTACCGATAGGCAGGTAATATTCTTCTTCAGGAACCAAACCTTTATCGCCATACATCACCTCCGATTCCATGAAAATAACTGGATCTGGATCGATAATGGCTGATTTCAACAAGCCTTTGGCTTCGTAAGGATCGGCAGGAACCACCACTTTTAAGCCTGGGCAATTGGCGTACCAGTTTTCAAAATTCTGAGAGTGTTGTGCAGCCAACTGTCCGGCATTTCCGGTAGGACCACGAAACACCATTGGAATAGGGAATTGACCACCACTCATTGATAACATCTTAGCAGCCGAGTTGATCACCTGATCGATCGCTACCAGAGAGAAGTTGAAGGTCATGAACTCCACGATTGGTTTTAGGCCATTCATAGCGGCACCCACGGCAATACCTGCAAATCCCAATTCAGCAATCGGAGTATCGATTACGCGTTTTTCACCAAACTCATCCAACATACCCTGACTTACTTTGTAAGCGCCATTATATTCAGCTACTTCCTCACCCATTAAAAAGATACTTTCATCTTTTCTCATCTCTTCATTCATCGCTTCGCGGAGCGCTTCTCTGAATTGTAATTCTCTCATTGTGCTATCAAATTCTTTTAGGAAGGCAAATATAATTGTAATGTTTGAAATCTGTATGTCAGATCATTAATCTTCGTTTTCTTCAGCCGAAGGCTGTTCTAAAATATCATTTGGCTGACGGAAATTACTCCGCACAAACGTACACCATTGGCATTTTTCATCACCACAACCTGTAAAATCGTGTTTGCGGATACGGTGGTATACCGAAGTGATTTGTTCACGCACCAAACTCAAATCTTCCGGCCTGATTACTACTTTTTCTTTGATATATTGATGATCGTGTGGTTCCACAAAATCGAATTCCACCCGCTCCACTTCCCAATTATGGCGGTCATCGGCCTGTACCAGTAATTGGTAAAATACCGCCTGTCTCCAATAATCACCACCCAGGGGATCTTTTTCAGTTGGAGACTTCAGCTTAGCTTTGGCATTCTCGTAGTTACCGGTCTTATAGTCCACAATAGTTACCCGGTTGCCGTTCATCTCGATCTTATCCAAATCTCCCTTAACCGGAATACCGTCAATTTCCACATTTTTGATCTTATACTCCGTCAAACTATTTTTCACCCATTCATTCACATAACGTTGATAATAGGCTGGCAATATTTTGTCGCCATATTCCATCCTTCGCTTAAACTGTTCGGTGGTAAAAGCTTCTCGGTTTCGCTGCATGTACCAGTAAAAATCAGACATAAATTGTTCCAATCCATGAAACTCATTTCCGTTGTCTGGTAACTTGCGGAACAGTTTATTCAATGCCCAGTGCACAGCCGATCCAAATGTCATGGTTTCATTCTTTCCGGATGGTATTTGAATGAGATTTTGGAAATAAAACTTCAGCGGACATTCTAAATAGTTGTTGAGATGGGTAACGCTGAGCGTATATTTCTCCAAGAGGTGATCGATGAAAGAACCATCCACCAATCCCGGATTTAAATTTTCCTGCTCTTTAAACTGGGTAACAAAAAACTCGATAAGGGAAGATTCCGGCATTTCAATTTTCTGCAATTCCAAATCGGTGGCTGCCAAGATCTCTCCAATAAAAACGGAAGATTCCAGTGGCTTGCCGCTGTCGCTCTCTTCAGCAAAAGAAATAAATAATTCACGGCGGGCACGGGTGAGTGCCACATAAAACAATCGGCGAAGTTCTTCTTCATCGCTCGAGCCGGCTACGCTTGAAAAAATGGTCTCCGGTAATTTGTATTCCCCTGGCCGATTTTTGCCTTTGCCTTCCCAAACGTTTTTATTACACCCGATTAAAAAAACATAATCAAACTCTAAACCCTTTGATCCGTGGCAGGTAAGGAAATTTACCCCAGTTTCGTTAAAAACAGACTGATTCAATTCCAGCGGCAATTCATTTTCCTCCAGCAAGTCCAATAAATTAACGAAGGCTTTCAAACTCAAATCGGGTTTTTTGCGAGTTTCTTCCTTTAAAAAGTTAAAGAGCGAAGTGAGTACCTGCATCAACCAGGTTTTTTGATCCGATTTAAGGACATAGGCCAAAATACCCCCTCGGACCATGATCTTCTCAAACAAATTATGCAGGGTCAGGTTGTAGGCTTCC
>Ga0164292_10001696_pt1 | contig 17893 bp, 16 predicted proteins | sample GEODES117metaG_FD_111486 | JGI IMG/M metagenome (GOLD analysis project Ga0164292, IMG submission 111486) | Eutrophic lake water microbial communities from Lake Mendota, Wisconsin, USA - GEODES117 metaG | ecosystem: Environmental > Aquatic > Freshwater > Lake | place: USA: Lake Mendota...
AGATATACAACCACTAACAGATGGAGCTGAGGGTTTGAGAGTTCTTAAAGTGTTATCTGCTGCTTCACGCTCGCAAGTTAAAAATGAAAGATTAAAATTATAAATATTATGAATAAAAAAAAAGATTACAAGGATATATTTATTCACGACACTTCATTTGTAGATGACAATGTAACAATTGGACAAGGTACCAAGATTTGGCATTTCAGTCATATTTTACAAGATTGCAATATTGGTAAGGACTGCTCTTTAGGACAAAACGTTGTAGTAGGTCCAAGGGTTACAATAGGTAATAAAGTAAAAATTCAAAATAATGTAAGTATCTATGAAGGAGTGACTTTAGAAGACGGTGTTTTTTGTGGCCCTTCTTGTGTGTTTACCAATGTTCTTAATCCAAGAGCAGAAATTATTCGTAAAAATGAATATAAAAAAACATTAATAAAACGAGGCGCGACACTTGGTGCAAATTGTACAATTATTTGCGGTGTTACTATTGGTTCATTTGCTTTTATTGGAGCTGGCGCAGTGATTAGTAAAGATGTTTCGCCTTACGCTTTAATGGTAGGAGTGCCTGCAAAACAAATTGGTTGGATGAGTGAGTATGGTGAAAAATTAGATTTACCACTTACTGGAAATGCAGAAACAATATGCAAACATACAAAGCAACAATATCAATTACGTGGAAATGAAGTTACCAAAATAGGTTAAATATGAAAATAGATTTTGCAAACTTACAATTACAGTATCAAACTTACAGAGATAAAATTGACGCTAATATTCAAGCAATTTTAAATAAATCTAATTATATATTAGGAGAAGAAGTTGATATTTTTGAAAAGGAATTACAAAATTTTACAGGAGTAAAATACGCCATAGCCTGCTCCTCTGGCACTGATGCACTATTACTTGCTATGATGGCAATGGACATTCAACCGGATGATGAAATTATTACCACTCCTTTTACCTGGATATCCACTGCAGAAATGATGGCTTTGATAAAAGCAAAACCTGTATTTGTAGATATTGAACCTGATACTTATAACATGGATGCAAACTTAATTGAGGCAGCTATCACTACAAAAACAAAAGCTATCATGCCTGTAAGTCTTTACGGTCAACCTGCAGATATGGATGCTATTCAAGCTATTGCAGATAAATATAATTTAAAAGTGATCATCGATGGTGCGCAAAGTTTTGGTTCCACCTACAATAATAAAACGGATAGTAATTTAGGCGATATTTCAATTACAAGTTTTTTCCCTTCAAAGCCATTAGGTTGTTATGGCGATGGTGGGGCAGTGTTTACCAATAATGAAGAATATGCCAATAAAATTAAACTTCTTAGAGTACACGGGCAAAATAAACGTTATCATCATAAATATATTGGTACCGGAGGACGTTTAGATACTATGCAAGCTGCAATATTATTAGCTAAACTTCCGCATTTTAAAAAAGAATTAAAAGACCGTCAAAAAGTTGCAGATAATTATACGAGTGGTTTGTCTCAAATTTTACAAACTCCAGTCATAAAACCCAATAGATCAAGTGCCTGGGCACAGTACACATTAAGAGTAAAAAACAGAGATATTTTCCAATTAAAGCTAAAAGAGAATGATATTCCAACATCAGTATTTTATCCCATACCCCTGCATCTTCAGGAGTGCTTTCAATATTTAAAATATAAAAAAAACGACTTTCCAATTTCCGAAAAAGCTTCGAATGAGGCTATCAGTATACCCATGAACCCATTTTTAACCGATAAGCAAATTAGTTATATTATTTTTCATATTAAAGAAAATTTATAGTTAATGAATATTTTGGTTTTAGGAGCATCTTATGGGCTATTAGTTGCATCAATATTATTAGAAAAGGGTTTTAAATGCACAATTGTTTGTAATGAAGACGAAGATGAGAAACTTAAAAAGAATGGATTTGCATTAAATATTGCTGATAAAAATTTATTTTATTCTCCTCAAATTTTTTTTGAAAATAAAGTGTTATCATCAACGCCAAGAAATTTTGACTATAACAAAAAATATGATTTATGTTTTTTAACAATACAAGAAGGGCAATTAGGTCAAAATGAAATTTTAAAATTAATGGAATTTATAGGCAGTTCAAAAATACCCTTGATTTCATTAATGAATATACCTCCATTGTCATTTGTACATAAAATAACCAGGAGCATAGATACAATTTTTTCAAAAGCTTATAATTTTCCTGATATTTGGAAAGAATTTGATCAACATTATGTTACACATGCTAGTTCTGATCCTCAAGTTTATAAAAAATTAGATACAAAATTAATTACTATTGTAGTTAGGCATCTAGCTGATTTTAAGATATCTAATTTTTCTTTAGTAAATGAAGTAGATACTCTAAAGATAATTACCAGTTCATTTTTAAAGAAATCAGATCCAGTAAAATTCCGAGTAAACAATTCTAATTTTTTTAGTCTTTCTAAATGGAGTATGCTTTTGACAGGCAATTATAGATGTTTCGATAATAATGGCAAAATTATTTCTATTCGCGACGCTGTTCGTAATGATGAAAATAAAAGTAGCAAGATTTATAATTCTATTAATCAATTACTAAGTAAAATGGGTGCAAGCAGAGCAGATTTAGTTCCATTTTACATGTATTTAAAGGCATCTCTTTTTCTCGATGCACCATCTAGTTTTGCCAGGGCTTTAGGTAATGGAGTCAAAAATCTTGAAAGAACAGATAAGCTTCTTTCAATAATTTCTAATTTTTATGAAGAAAGTAATTTATATATAGATGAAATAGTTCAATTTAATAATAAACTTAAAGACATAAAAAATTAAATGCAAAAATATGATTTATCTTTTATAAAAAATCAGCTTCTAGCCATAGGATTAAAAAAAGGAGACTTAATATCATTAGGTGTTTCTTTTAAAAAATTGCGAAGGATTAACGAAGGACCAAAAAAAATTATTGATTGTATTCTTGAAGTAATAGGATCAGACGGTTCCTTAATTGTGCCTGCTTATACAAAGTCATATCCTATATGGGCAGTTTATGCAGGATTAAAACGAGAATTTGATGTAAAAAATACCAAATCCTATACAGGGGGCTTAGCAGAAATTTTGATTAATGAATATGATGCAATTAGATCAACGCATCCCACAAATTCCATGGTTGGAATTGGGCGGTTTGCAAAAAAAATTTTATCAGAACATACACCAACAAGCGGAGCGTATAGTCCTTACTCTAAATTAGCAGCGAATAATGGTTTTCTATTGAATATTGGTATTGGGGATTCTTTAGTGGGATTAAGACACGAGGCACAAAGTATTTGTGGGCTGCTCAGAATCTATCAATGTAGAAGAGCGGTTAAATACAGAACACAAAACGGAGATATAAAAATTTTTAGGAGATACGATACTGGAGGTTGCGTAAAAAAAATGAACAACATTACTAATGAAATGAGAAAATTAAATTTAATAAATGATGGCGTAGTCGCCGATGCAGATGCATTGTTCGTAAATGCGAGTGTTGCACTAAATTTTATAGTAGGTAAATTAAATAGCAAACCAGAATTGTACCTCTGTGAAGAGCACAACTGTTTATTTTGTAGAAAAATTGATAAATATTTATATTCTATTAATGCTCGAACATCCTCAGAATATTTAAAAATTGGTTTAATTCGTATTTTTTTTAATAAAATCATACATATATTCAGATGTTACATTCAATTTTAAATATGAATAAATTAAGCAAGTAATGATAAAAAAATTACTTAAACGTATTAAGTGTAGTGAATTTGCAAACCATTTTAAAATTCTTGCCACTGGCACTTTATTGTCTCAGATCATATTGGTTATAACGTCCCCATTCATCACTAGATTATATAGTCCAGAAGTATTTGGAATTTTTTCTTTATTCGTCGCTATTGTTTCTGTAGTTACTCCAATAGCTTGCGGAAGATATAATGTTGCACTAGTTGTTGCAAAGGAAAGGAATGGAGAATCCTTATTTGTTTTATGCCTAATAGTAGGTTTTGCTGTTTCGTTATTTTTGTTAATGATACTTTTTATAGGTGAGGAGCCACTTAAGAAATTGCTAAATGCAGAAAAATTACACTTTTGGTGGTATATGATACCTCTTGTAGTTTTTCTACAATCTATATTTATTGCACTTTCGTCTTACGCAAATCGATACAAAAATTATTCTATTATTTCTAAAACTAGTGTTGCTAAATCTATTATCAGTGTACTTGTTATTCTTGCCCTTGGATTTTCAGGTTCTTCATCTAACGGACTCTTTATTGCAGAGGTATTAAGCTCAATTATAATCATCATATTTCTTATTTGGATTTATAGAAATTTTTTTAAAAAATTAACTTTAGTAAGTGTAAAAGAATTAGTAATTTTGGCAAAAAAGTATAAAAAATTTCCACTTTATCAGGCAAGCAGCACAAGTATTAATTCTTTGAGAGGAATGCTACCAATTTTTTTTTTATCTTATTATTTCCCCAGTGAGTTTGTTGGATATTATGCTTTAGTTTTGAAAGTTATTTTTTTCCCACTTAGTTTTATTTCAAACTCAGTATCAATGCTTCACTTAAAAAAAGTTTCAGAAATCATTCATAATAAAAGCAATGCTGTACGTTATTTAATTAGTATTACATTAATATTAACCGCTATTATTATAGTGCCCATGATTTTAATAATTGTATTTGGTCCTCAAATATTTTCTTTTATTTTTGGATTAGAATGGACAGTTGCCGGTGAATTTGCATCAATTCTTATGCCAGGCTTATCAGTCATTTTTATTGTTTCAGCACTTAGCCCTGTTTTTGCATCCACAGGAAATTTAATGTTGTCAACAATTTGGTATGTAGTTTTTTTTATTTTTCAATTTATTTTATTTTTTGTATTTTCTGAAAAAATTACCATAAAAGATTTATTACTTTTGTTAACAATAGCAAATATAGTATTTTATATTATATTTTATTTTCTTATTTATTTTGCTGTCACTCATCCTAAGCCAATCACCTAATTTTAATTTGTGTAAACATGATCTATCCTCATTAATTTTTAATAGGCACATAAAAAGCTAGAATTTTTTTGATTTTTTGATTATGATGACACTTCATAATTTATTTTTCTAACCAAAAAAAGCCATAATACTTCGATGCTCATTTATATTATGATTAAATTCAGGATTTAATAAAAAAGTCTCGAAGAGATAAATGTTATGAAGAGAAAAATATCATTAATTGGTATCATATTGTAAATAAAGTTATTATATATTTAATCAAATATTATTATGCGGTTTTTATATAATCTCTAATAGATATTAGTTGGAGTTGAATTAGGAATTAAAAAAATAATGTGAATCTAAAAATAAAAATTCCAAACTTTTGTCAAAATGAACAAAAATATATTTTAGATATATTACTCAGAGAGTTTTTGGGTATCAATTTTGAAGTAAAAACTTATGAAGGTAATTTTATCGAAATCACCAGATCTGGTTATTTTGTTGAGTCTAGTCATTCGGCTAAATTAACTTTGGATGCTAGTTCTTTTCATAAGGCCAAGCAAGATTGGTTACAACCTCAATCTATGCCGGCTTTACCTTTAGCAACCTGGATACCAGGAGATGATGGAATAAAAGCTAATTTGATTTTACCAAACATACCTGTTTTATACGGCTCACCAGGTCTTGTGAATAATGATAATCATATTCATTTAAACCTAGATATTTTTGGAAGTGCTTTTTTTATGTTATCACGTTATGATGAGCTAATTATAAAAAATCGGGATAATTATGACCGCTTTCCTTCTTCGGCATCAGTGGCTTTTAAAGCTAATTTTTTAAATCGACCTATAGTTGATGAATATGTAGAAATTCTTTGGGCATGTCTGTCTAAGTTGTGGCCAGACCTTAAGCGTAAGCACTATCAATCAAAAACTTTTATAACTTGTGACGTTGACCAACCTTATGATTGTACAGTTGAAACATTTTCAAAACTGATAAAAGTATGTGCGGGAGATTTAATTAAAAGAAGAAGCTTAACTAAAATGTTAAAACGCATAAACCGATATGTGTTTAATCAATTGGGTATTTATAAATTTGATAGAAATTACACTTTTGATTTTTATATGGATGTATGTGAACAAGCTGGATTAAAGGCAGCTTTTTACTTTATCCCATCATCAAAAGAACCTACCAATGGCTGTTATGAAATTACGGATAAAAAAATTGTTTCTCTTTTACACAAAATTGATGCGCGTGGACATGAGATTGGCATACATGGAAGCTATCAAACTTACCAGGACCAAGAAAAAATTTTACAACAAAAGATTTTAGTTGAGGAAACCCTTAAGAAAGTAGGTATTAATCAGAAAATCAGAGGTAATCGCCAACATTATTTACGCTGGGATAGTGCAGTTACGCCAGATTATTTAGATGCAGCAGGTTTTGAATATGACACATCAGGCTCTTATGCAGATAGACCAGGCTTTCGTTTCGGCACGTCAAAAGAATTTAGTATGTGGGGTTGGCGCAGCCAAACAAAATTAAAATTAAAACAACGCCCGCTTATTGTGATGGAGTGTTCTGTCATATCTGACGCTTATATGGGATTGGGTTACGGGGAAGAGGCCAAAATGTTAATGATGCAATTAAAGCAAGCCAGTCAAGCTCTTGGTGGAAACTTTGTGTTATTGTGGCATAACTCACATTTTCAAAATATGGAAGATAAAATCTTGTTTGAGAAGTTGGTTATTGAATGAAATTGCTCTATCTCGCATTAAGTTTTTTTACCCTGATTGTGTTAGATTTTTATTTAAAGTCAAATATTAGTGGAATAGATAGGGGCTCGTTAAATTTACCATTTCTTGGCTTGTTCGTTGTATTTGGCAGTGTATTATTTTTGTGGCGCGCAAGCACGGGACAATCGATTCTAATTCGTCGTTCAACATTGTTTTTACTTTTGTTTTTTACCTATTTTATTTTTAGAATCGTTGTTGATATTGAAGAAATGGAAAGGTTAAAAGCTTATACTTTTGGAAGCACGGGTGGCGTAGTACTCTTTTATATTGTTGGAACGTTTGTTGCCATTGTCATTGGACAACATGAAAAAAACGCATACGAAGTTAAAAACTACTATAATTACTTCTCTTTGTTTTTCATTAGTTACTTGATGATGAGTTGTTATTTGTTATTAAGTATTTTTTTGGAAATAAGCTCTAGGCTTCGAATGGATATCTTTCTTATAGAGAATCATAAGGGGTCTTCCGACGGCTACCAACGTCCAGGAGATTTCCTCATCATCAGCTACTTAATATTGATCACGCTTTACGCCCAATTCATTTCTTTAAGGCAAACAAGACGGTCTTTATCTTGGATTAGATTAACAAGTGTTATAGTTTTTACAGTATTTGTTATTTACTCCTTAACCTCACTACTTGTCGCCCAAATGATTGGCTCAAACAAAGCTACAATTTTAATTGCTGGGCTAGCGGTTATTGTAGTTATGATTTTAATGTTGCTCTGGTTCAAGTCTGCTCGAAACTATTTAACGCTTGTGCCCATCACTTTCAAATTGATAATCTTTAGCAAATTATCTTTACGTTTAATTTTTTTTGCTGTTCTAGGGATTGCAATATTAATCGGTATTATTTTTACCACTACCAGCTATCTGGATATTGATCTTATCAAGACAAGGCTTGGAGGTTTTGGTTCGGAGATTAGTTCTGTAAGCCACAGGTTAGATTTGCTGAGTAACTTTACTATCCAATTTAAGTACTCACCCTTTTTTGGTCACATGAATGTCGATTGCCTAACAACAGGGTGTGGTAGCTATGTACATAGTGTGTTTGCTACGCTATTAACTCACACTGGTTTACTTGGTTTCTTCTTGTTTGGTTTTTATTTGTTATCAGTCATCAAAGAAGCATTTAAAGTTAATGCATCGCTTCAAGATGAAATATTTATAACATCTAATATTTATAAACTTTTCACTGTTTTATTTTTTTTAGCCATTTTAGCACTTGGGGCGATTGGGACTTTTTTAACTTGGTCAGTACTGTGGTTTGCTTTTGGGTTAATTTTGACAGCGGTTAAGTTCAAGGGTTCATATGAAAAATAGAATTATACTAAACAATAAAATCAAACTAAATTTAGTATCAAATAACTTTACTGGTTAAACGCAATCTCTTTTTTTAGAAATTTTTCCTGTACAGATAAACTTTCTTAGGGGGTCGATCGTTTTGAAATCCTGGGGGCAGTCCCTTTTGAACTCCTCTATTTGACGAAAGAGCTATCTAATATTGGTTTTCCAATAGATAAATTATGAGGAATTGTTGGTTCAATACCAACTTTTTTTTAGGAAGAAATGTATGTCAATTTTTCTTTTATAGGAATTATTGTTCCTCCTTTTTTCAATAAATATTTTTTATATTGGCTTAATACTATAATATTTAGGCCACCTATGACGCCGTTAGTTTTAAACTTTTATATTTGGATAATTTTGCATTATAAAAATTTAGCAGCAACTTTATTAAGTAGTTTTTTAATAGATACTACAATGGTTATTATGATTTTGGTGCTCATATTATTTGTTGCAATACCTAGTAAATTTAAATGTAGGTATTTTTAATTTAGAAATAATTAAAGTTAACTTTTTATATATCAATGTGCGATTACTACTTTCTATTGTACTTTAGACAATGCAAGTGATAGTTTTATATATTGCAGAATTCTTTTGCTAATTTAAACTAGGTTTAAAAATTTTTATATAAGATATATCCTATGAATAATCTGCATATCAGTCTTACGGAGTTTTTGTATGAGAGTCGTATTTTAAAACAGACGGCAACAACTTCTTCTTTGTCTGAAATTGAGTATATTTTTATTGCAGCATTGCATAAAGATAAATTACAAAAAGAAGAAAAAATTACTGATAGAATTTTATTAAAAAGGTTTACCCTTAAAACTCGTGGTTTGAGCAAAAGTTTATTCGCACAAATTTTTAAGTATTTAGAATTTGCCTTTAGAGTTTTTTTTTTTTATAAGAAAAAAAATATCAATATCTTAAATATTCACACATTAGCGTTACTACCGTTGGGTTATTTATTAAAACTTATTTATGGGGCTAAGCTAATTTACGATACGCATGAATTAGAAACAGAAACTAATAATCTTAAAGGTTTAAGAAAACAATTTAGTAAATGGCTAGAGTATTTATTAATTAAAAAAGTAGATCATGTATTTGTTGCTAGCGAGAATATTGCTGATTGGTATGAAAGAACTTATAATATAACAAGACCAACCGTTCTGTTAAATGTACCTCGGGCAGCACACGTTAAAAAAACAAATTATTTTAAAGATACTTTTCATTTACGAGATGACCAAATCATTATATTATATCAGGGCCTCTTAGCAGATGGAAGAGGAGTTGATATATTATTAGAAGCTTTTAAAAAAAGTACAAATGACAAGATTGTCATTGTTTTTTTGGGTTACAGTAAATTCGAGAAAGAAATTCAGTCTACATCAAAATCATTTAATAATATTTTTTTTCATAAAGCAGTGCCAAGCTCTGAGTTATTGAACTACACGGCATCAGCTGATGTTGGTGTAGCATTAATTCAAAATACCTGTTTAAGTTATAATTTTTGTATGCCAAATAAGCTTTTTGAATATGCTATGGCTGACCTTCCGGTTATTGTATCTAATGTCCAAGAGATGAGTGCATTTGTAAAAAAATATCAAATGGGTATTGTTATGGAAGATAATACAATCACGTCATTTAATAAAGCGATTGAACGTTTATTAAGCATGAATTTGGCAGTGTTAAAACAGAATGCAAAAAAAGCAGCGCTTGATAATTCTTGGGAACACCAAGAAAAAAAAATGCAAATTATTTATCGAAAATTATTGGTATCAGCATAATTAAATTATTGATTATGGCATGGGCAACACAGCTTCAAAGCTGAATATGCTTCGCAAAGCTATTGAACAAAAATATAACTGGTTAATTGAAGAAAAAAAATTATTAATATTATATAAAGATCTTTTAAAATGAAAATTGTTACTGTCATTGGAGCAAGACCGCAATTTATTAAAGCCAGTGCTTTATCAAAATTAATTGGCAAGCAAAAAAACGTCAATGAAATCATTATTCATACAGGACAGCATTATGACCACGAAATGAGTAGCATTTTTTTTAAAGAGTTAAATATTCCAAAACCAAAATATAATCTTAATATCAAAAGCAAATATCATGGAGCGATGACAGGTAAAATGATGAAGGGGATTGAAAAAATTTTGTTAAAAGAAAAACCAAATTATACACTTGTCTATGGAGATACAAATTCAACATTAGCTGGAGCGCTTGCATCCAAAAAATTACATATTCCTGTCATTCATATTGAAGCTGGATTAAGAAGTTATAATAAAAAAATGCCGGAAGAGATCAACCGAGTTCTCACCGATCATTGCTCTGATATTTTATTTACTCCATCTAAATTAGCGGTACAAAATTTGAAACATGAAGGTATTCAACAAAACTCAATTAGTAATGTCGGGGATATCTTGTATGATATTTTTTTATCTGTTTACAAAAATTTAGTAAAAAACAAAAAAATCTACGATATACTAGTTACTATTCATCGAGCTGAAAATACTAATTCTAAATCAAAGATGTTAAATATTATAAATAATCTTAATAAATTATCAAAGGAATATAATATTCTTTTCCCAATGCACCCAAGAACAAAAAAAACAATGGGTCAATATAAGATATTAAAATTATTAAGTAAAAAAATAAAAGTGATAAAACCTTTGTCTTATGAGCAAGTTATATATTATCTAAAATATGCCAAGTTATTAATAACAGATTCTGGGGGTATGCAAAAAGAGGCGTTTTTTGCTAAAACACAGACTTTAACAATAAGAGAGGAAACAGAGTGGCCAGAAACTATTGTAGCTAAATATAATAGATTGGTAAATCCTAAAGAAAATTTAATTTATAATAGTACGAAAAAATATATCAGTTCTAAAGGAAATAGTTCTAAACCTTACGGCAATGGCAAAACAGCAAAATTAATTTTTAAAATAATTAAAAATAAAGCAACAAATTAGATAATAATTTGGACAAAAAAAAATATTAATTGTTTATCGGAAATTATTGGCATTAGCATGATTAAAATTATTGATTACGGCATGGGTAACACAGCTTCAATGTTGAATATGCTTCGCAAAGTGGGTGGGCAGGCAGAGCTTTGCTCAATACCTGGAGAGTTAAATTCTGCGACAGCTATTATTTTGCCTGGTGTCGGCTCATTTGACAATGCTATAACCAAGCTTGAGAATTCTGGTTTTTTGGAAGCTTTGCACTCTAAAGTAATTAAAGAAAAAATACCATTTCTAGGAGTTTGTCTAGGGATGCAACTGCTTTTTGAAAAGTGCGAAGAAGGAAAGTTACCAGGCTTAAGATGGATGGAGGGGGATGTAAGGCGTTTTAATTTTTCTGATATTCAGTTCAATGAGCGTTTAAAAGCGCCACACATGGGTTGGAATATAGTTACTCCCAAAACATACGAAGGCCTATTTTCTGGTTTGGAGAATGAAGCACGATTTTATTTTATACATTCTTATCATGTTAATTGCTCTAACCCTTTAGATGTTCTTGCGACAGCTAAATACGGCTATGAGTTTACTTGCTCAGTTCGTCATGATAATATTTGGGGGGTACAATTTCATCCCGAAAAAAGCCACCAGTTTGGTATCCAGGTCCTTAAAAACTTTTTAAAAGAAATAGGGCATGCTTAGAACAAGAGTGATACCGGTGTTGTTATTAAAAGAGAGAGGTTTGGTTAAGGGACAGCAGTTTAAAAACCATAAATACGTGGGCGATCCTCTTAATGTGGTCAAGATTTTTAATGAAAAAGAAGTGGATGAACTGGTTTTTTTAGATATTTCTGCAACCAATGAGAACCGCGGTCCGGATTTTGATCTGTTAGCAGATATTGCTAGTGAGGCGTTTATGCCTTTTGCTTATGGTGGTGGTGTTAAAACGGTTAAACAGGTTGAGCGCCTTTTTTCAATAGGTGTAGAAAAAGCTATCATTAACACAGCGGCGTTTTTAGATGTAAAATTCGTTAAAGAGAGTGTTGTGGTTGCCGGTTCTCAAAGTATTGTTGTCTCTATGGATATTAAAAAGTCATTATTAGGAAGTGATGAGGTCTATGTTAATAATGGTAAAATAAATACAAAACTAGATCCAGTAACTTATGCCAAAAAAATGCAGGATCTTGGAGTTGGCGAGCTGATTGTTAATTCGGTAGACAGAGAAGGTACTAGCAAAGGTTATGACATCAAGTTATTAGAAACGGTCTCCAATGCGGTTGAGATACCTGTAATCGGTTTAGGAGGTGCGGGGTGCTTGCAAGATTTGGCTGATGCTAAAAATCAAACAAATGTTTCTGGTTTAGCTGCAGGCGACCTATTTGTTTTTCATGGTAAACACAAAGCAGTTTTAATTACTTACCCAAAGTATTTAGAGTTAGAAAAATTATTTAATTAAATAAAGATATTTTATGGAAGATAAGAAATATCAGATATGCACACATTGCGTTATGGATACTACAGATCCCGAAATAATTTTCGATGAAAAAGGCGTATGCAATCATTGTCGTCACTTTCATGAAGTGACATTTAAGCGCTGGTTTCCTAATAATGAAGGTAAAAAAAAACTTGATACTTTTTTTTCTAAAATAAAGCAGATAGGTAAAGGGAAAGAGTATAATTGTATCATTGGTCTATCCGGTGGCGTAGATAGTTCTTATTTAGCATTGATGTTAAAAGATTGCGATTTACGTCCATTGGTCGTACACGTTGATGCTGGCTGGAATAGTGAATTAGCTGTTTATAATATAGAGCAGATTGTTAAGCATTGTGGTTATGACTTACATACCCATGTAATGGATTGGCAGGAAATTAAAGATTTGCAGTTAGCATATTTAAAGTCAGGAGTGGCAAACCAAGATGTGGTGCAAGACCATGCTTTCTTCGCATCCCTTTATCACTTTGCGGTGCAACACAATATTAAATATGTTATTAGTGGTTATAATATTTCGACCGAATCTGTCTTTCCAAAAGCTTGGCATCATGCGGCCATGGATGCTATCAATTTAAAATCCATACACAGACTTTTTGGTAAAAGAAAGTTGTCACAGTACAAGACCATTAGTTTTTTTGAATATTTTTTTTACTATCCTTTTATTAAGGGAATAGAAGTGGTTTGTCCTTTAAACTTTATGCCCTACAATAAAGATGAAGCATTAAAGTTTTTAAAAGAAAAAATAAATTATAAAGAATACAGACGAAAGCACGGTGAGTCGCGTTTTACCAAGTTCTTCCAAAATTATTATTTGCCTAAAAAATTTAATATAGATAAACGACGACCTCATTTATCCAGTCAGATCTTATCGAAGAGCCTAACACGTGACGAAGCTCTAAGGGAATTGCAAAAATTTTTGTATGATGAAATTGAATTAAGTCAAGATAAGGCTTATATCGCAAAAAAATTAGAAATCTCAGTTGATGAGTTAGATAAATTAACTTATTGTAAAGGGGTTCATTATTCTGAATATGCCAATTGGGACACTGGTTATAAACTGGTGAGAAAAGTTAAAGAATTAGTTCAAAAAGTGATTGGTCGAAATATCAAAACTTACACTTAAAGCCGTTCGTCTAACATGAGTCCATCCGGGTAATGAAAATGAAATTTTTTTAAAATTATGCACGTCTTAAATATTTTATTGTATTATGTATTCATACCTAGATTTAATTAAATGACCAAAATAACTAAAGACATGTTCTTGTATAATGGCATTTTAATATTGTGTGTAGCTTTAAGTGTTGCTCTATTTTCCAACAAATCAACCCAGGGGATTAACTGGACTTTTCCTTATTTTTCAGGCGCAGCGAATTTTGAAAAAATATTTGATTGGAAAATTAGTCCATCTGATTTTGAGAATGTAAAAAAATTAGGAAATACTTCTGAATTAAATAATTATATTGATTATAAGCATAAAAGAACCGATGACCTTGTGCTCAATACGACAAATAATTATGGTTATGTCTTAGTAGCGGTAGCATCGCAAAATATTTTTCCATTTTTAGGTGATTTACGTGGAGTTATATATTTTCAACTTATCATTCATATTATAATATCCTCATTCGTTATCAATTTTATTTTATCATCACCTTTAAAAAAGTTATTTTTTATTTTATTTTATGCAGCAAACCCTTTAGTTATTTATTTTACCACTTTTCCATTTTACTATTTTTGGATGTTTATCCCATCTTTCTTTACAGTAGTGTTAATATTGAAAGAAAAATGGCGCAATTGGTGGGTTTATATCGCTATTCCAATTTTGCTATTTTCACTTTTGATTCGTCCTACTACTTTATTCTTAATGATATTTTTTTTTATTTTTGCTTTTTTTTTTGCTAAACCCAATCGACTAAAAATATCAGTTGTATTTGCATTTTGTCTTTTCATTATCGGCGCATCATCAGTATTGTCGTTGTCAGCATCCAAACCATGGCACCAAATGTATATAGGAATTGGAGCATATCCGAATAAGTTTGGAGTAACGGAACTTTCAGATAATGAGGGTTATAAATATTTCTATCAGAAAACAAACACCGTTATAAACACGGATGCAATAAATGGTAATTATAACGACCCTATTGTAAGAGAGCAGTATTTTAACACATTAAAAAGTCGATATTTTGAGATCTTAATGGAAAAGCCTTTAATGTTGTTGCGAAATGGTTTAGTAAATACATTGCAAGTTTTTTCTATAGGCCACATCGTCGATCGCCCATTGCTTAATTTGATAAATACATTAGTTGGATTTTTAGTGTTTACTTTTTTAATATTTACAAGACAGTTTGTCTGGGTTCTTGCAATTCTTGCAAGCGCAGGAACTTTTTCTTTGTATTACCCGCCAATACCCGCATATAATTTTGCGGCATATCTTTTGCTTGTTTTCGCATCTATTAGTGGCTTTGACTGTCTTAATCGCCATCGAAATAATTTGTTAAATTAAGTTTCTGCATTTAGTATCATGTTACCTAGTATGAATTCTAAAAAAAAATTTATTTTATTTTCAAAATCTTATTGGAACGAGACCAAGCGTATTAGGCATCAAGTAGCAAATCTTTTAGTGGATAATGGACATCAAGTTATTTTTTTTGAAAAGCCTGATTTCCTAATAAGTTCTTCCTTAAAAAAAATTCGTTCTACGGATACTCGAACGATTGACGTTAGACGAACAAAACAGTTAATACACCATCAATTAAGAATTTTTAGTTTTCTTCGTTGGCTAAATGCTAAATATGAGAAAATATCGATTAGTAAAAAAATTGACTTTAAGCGCGATTTAAATTCGGTAATTATTAATTTTAATTATGACTATTATTTTTTAAGAGATATTTTCAAGTATAATAAGATTATTACAATCATCAATGATGATTTTGTGGCTCAGTCTAAAATTAATAAAGGCAAGCATGCTCTTCAAGTTCTCGAGATAACCTGTAAAAACAGCGATGCTGTTTTTGTTGTTTCATATCCCCTTGCCCGACAAGTAGAAAATTGGTGTGATCCTAAGATTCTTCTTCCTTGGTCGCAATCTAAATATACCAAACCTACTAATAATATTAAGCGAAAGTCAATTTTGATTTGGGCCCATATTGATACTAGAATTAATTTTGAATTGATAATAGAAGTCGCAATTAAAAAACCAGAGCTGTCAATAGATATTTATGGACCAATTTCAACAAAGGTTTTAAAAGAAATCCATATTCTTAAAAAAAGTTTTGATCAGATAAAATTTTGTGGTACAGCAGAACTCCTTGAAATTAATTTTAAAAAATATTTTTGTACTATTCTTCCATACAAAATGAATGATAAACCGATTAGTGCTGTTACAGCAGCTAACAAAACCTTTCAATTACTTTCTATGGGATTGCCAATAGTTACACATGGCATGCGAGAATTTATTGAAAACAAAGCAATTTTTAAAACATATAATAAAAAAAATTTCATTAAAGCAATTGATACCTGTTTTGCTGAATTTTATAATTTACAAACACATATTAAGAATTTAGTTAATCAACATCAGCCTAAAGATAGGTACAATAAAATTATGTCTGTCATTAATAACTAAATTTTTTTTATAAGATATCTATTAAGAAAATAATAACTCATTTTTTTCCTATATCCTTAGTCCTATATTTAATTATAAAAATATAAGAGAAGAATAAATTTTGACATTGTGGTTTGCATGGAAAATTTAACTAATAATCTAGTTAAATTGTTATTAATACTCGATATTAAAATTTGTACCAGTAATTACTTAATAACCAAGCAAAAATGCTTTCTTTAAATTATAAAACTAATAAAATAAACTGAATATAAAAATTTAATGTGCTTGATGTTATTTATTCAAAATCTCTAATTGTGGAAAATTATAAAATAATTAAATGTTTAAAAATAAAATAGTTTTGATTACTGGTGGAACAGGCTCATTTGGTAATGCTGTTATGAAAAAATTTATCGATAGCGATATTAAAGAAATAAGAATATTTAGCAGGGATGAAAAAAAACAAGATGACTTGAGAAAAAAATATAATAGTTCAAAACTAAAATTATATATTGGTGATGTTCGTGATTATAAATCTATTTTAGATTGTGTACGTGGTTGTAATTACATTTTTCATGCAGCTGCATTAAAACAAGTTCCCTCATGTGAATTTTATCCTATGGAAGCGGTAAAAACTAATATTTTAGGAACTGAAAATGTATTAGAAGCTGCAATTGATTGTGCAGTAAATCGAGTTGTTGTTTTAAGCACTGACAAAGCTGTATATCCCATTAACGCAATGGGAATTAGCAAAGCCATGATGGAAAAAATTGCTCTTCAGAAATCACGTTTAACTAGTAAAACAATAATTAATATCACTCGCTATGGCAATGTAATGGCCACACGCGGTTCGGTTATCCCTCTTTTTATAGAGCAAATATTGAACAAAAAACCAATTACAATTACCGATCCTAGTATGACAAGATTTATAATGTCTTTAGAAGATGCCGTTGATTTAGTTTTGTATGCTTTTAAGCACGGAAAAACTGGAGAAATTTTTGTACAAAAATCACCGGCTACCGATATTAAAACTTTAGTTCATGTATTAAAAAATTTATTAAATGTACCTCAGCATCCAGTTAATATCATAGGCACACGTCATGGAGAAAAGTTATTTGAAGTGTTATTAAGTCGAGAAGAAAAAGTAAGAGCAAAAGATTTAAAAAAATATTATTGTATTTCCCCGGATCAAAGAGATTTGAATTATAAAATGTTTATTGACATGGGTGAGAAAAAAATTTCAGATTCGATAGAATATAATTCTCATAATGCTACTTATTTAAATTTTAAAAATTTACAAAATCTCTTAAAAAAACAGAATTTTATAAAAAGTATAATAATAGGAAAATAATAGAGCCAAGGAATAAAATATGAAGGTTCTAATCACGGGAGCAAATGGGTTCGTTGGTAAAAATTTAAAACTTTTCTTAAAAGAAAGATCTGATATTGAAATATTTAGTTTTTTTAAAGAAAACAATAGTTTTTCACTCTTTGATCTTGTAGATAAGGTTGATTTTATTTTTCATTTAGCAGGCGTCAATCGCTCTAACGATCCAAAAGAATTTATATTTGGAAATGAGGTTTTAACTCAAAAAATATCCGATGCAGTTAAAAAAACAAATCGAAAAATACCCATCATTTACACCTCATCTATTCAAGCAAAATTAGATAGCTCTTATGGTTTAAGTAAACGTAATGCTGAG
>Ga0164292_10001697_pt1 | contig 17889 bp, 15 predicted proteins | sample GEODES117metaG_FD_111486 | JGI IMG/M metagenome (GOLD analysis project Ga0164292, IMG submission 111486) | Eutrophic lake water microbial communities from Lake Mendota, Wisconsin, USA - GEODES117 metaG | ecosystem: Environmental > Aquatic > Freshwater > Lake | place: USA: Lake Mendota...
GGCATCCTCCGGCCCCCGCCGGCATCGGCTCCGGGCTTGTATTCTTCCGGTCGCTCCGCCCGCCGCCTCCTTCCCCGTCTTCGTGCCTCGCCCGTCATGAGCGTGCTTCGCCCCCGGCCGCCGACCGATCCGATCGACCACCTTCCCCCCGCCGGGGTGCTGTCGGCCGATGGACGCGCCGACCCGGACTGGCAGGCGTGGCTCGACCGGGCGGAAGCGGTCCGCGGCGGGGTCGCCTCGTCGTCGACGACGGCCGCCGAAGGATTGCTCGCAGCCTATGGCACGACCCGCAGCCAGGCCCGCCGTCGCGACAGCGCCCTGTTCGGGATCCTCGATGTCGCCAGACGGGTCCGGGAGTCGGTCGATCGCGTCGTCGTCATCGGCGACCGGGCCGACCGGGCCCTCGTCGATCTGCTCCTCGGCACCTGCTGCCACCCGTGCCACGACGATCTGCCGCGCCACGAGCGCGGCGGGCGACCGCGGATCTGGACGCTCGGCCCCGACGATGACGACGACACGGTCCAGGGAATCCTCGACGCCCTCGGGACATCGACTGGCGACAGGCTTCTCGATGCCTGGGGCGTGATGCCGGTCGGTCCGTGCCGTGAAGCTTTCACGCAAGACTGCGTCCGCCTGTTCGCCGCGGCCCACGACGCTCCGGGCCATGTCTCCCTGCCGGTTCCCGGAGCGCTCGGCGGGGATCCTGTCGTGCCGTCGCCGCCCGTGGCAGCGGCGGGCGGTGATTTCCCTGGCGCGATCGTGCTCCCGGCGGCGGTGGCGGGGATCGACGTCGTCCGGCTCCTCGAAGGGGGCACCGCGATGGCACGCCGTTTTCGGGAGGCCCCGGCCGGTACCAACCCGGTCGTCTCCCTGGCGATCGTGGGGCGATGGTTGACGCGGAGGGCGACATCCACAGACGTCCCCCGTCGCCGGCTCATCGCCCCCGGACGGTGGAGTGGGCTGCGTGTCTGGCATGACCACCGGCTCGAACGACGCGAGGCCGGTGCCCGAAGGATCGATACCGGGTTCGCGACCGCGATCGACGTGGCGGAGCTCCGCCGCGCCCCGTTCGCGGCGATCCCCCGCGCCTCCACCCCACCCCACGAAATGCAGGACTGCGCCGTTGACAGAATCGTCCTGCCGAGATGCGACGAGCACACCATCGGCCAGCTGCTCGAGGCCCTCCGCCTCGCCGCGGCCGTCGAATCAAGGCTCGACTGACCGGGCGGGACAACGACGCTCGTCCCGGAAAACCTCCCCCCGCCCCGTCCGGCCGGGGAACTGGTGGTATCATCCCGCGAACCTCAGGAGCACGACACGATGGCCATCACGCTCACCTGGATCGGACACGCCACCTGGCTGGTCGACACCGGCCACGGCGTCCTCCTCATCGATCCGTTCTTCGACGAGTCCCCCACGGCCTGCATGAAGAGCGGGGACGTCGCCTGCGACGCGATCCTCGTGACGCACGGCCATGCCGATCATGTCGGCGACCTCGTGCCGATCGCCCGGCGGACCGGCGCCCCGGTGTACTGCAACTGGGAGATCGCACAGTGGCTGGGAGGGCAGGGGATCGACAACGTCCGCCCGATGAACCTCGGGGGGAGAACGACGATCCCGGGCGGCACCGCGAAGATGGAACTCGCGCATCATTCCTCGAGCCTGCCCGACGGCAGTTACGGCGGCACCGCGGCCGGGTGGCTCCTCGACGTCGGTGGTGTTCGCGCCTACTTCGCCGGCGACACGGCGCTGTTCGACGACATGGCCCGGATCGGCAGGCGGGACGCGCACGGCCGCAGCCTCGACGTCGCCGTCGTGCCGATCGGCGATCTGTTCACGATGGGCCCCGAGGATGCGGTCGAAGCGGTCCGACTCCTCGCGCCGCAGGTCGCCCTGCCGACGCACTACGACACCTGGCCGCCGATCCGGCAGGACGCGGCCGCCTGGGCGCTCCGCGTGACCGAGTCGACCGGCACCGATGCCCGAGTCCTCCGGCCGGGCGAGCGGATCCGCATCGACGTCGTCGCCGACCCGACACCGACTGCCCCAGCGCCCGGCAGAGCGTCGCAGCGTTGACGGCCCCCGCGCGTCGCCGCCGGTCAGCGGGAGGTGACGAGGGGCCTCGGCGGCGTGACCCTGACCTCGATCGCGTCGCCGACGACCCGGACCTCGAACACATCGACTTTCAGGCGGGGATTGTCGGCCCACGCTCCGTCGCAGAGCCGGAAACGCCAGGCGTGCCAGGGGCAGGTCACCTCGCCGTCCCGCAGCGGCCCGCTGCCGAGTGAAGCCCCCATGTGCGGACAGAGATCGTCGATCGCGGAATAGGACGTACCATCGTGGAACACCGCCACGAGTCGCCCGCCGACTTCGTATGTGCGTCCTTCACCGGCAGGGATGTCGCCCACCCGGGCGACGGGTGTGAACGGGACTTCGGACATGCTTCGACCCCGGGAAACAGGAGAACCATCACGGATGAATGCCCCGGCGAACCCCGAGGACGCCCTCGCCTCCGATGATACCCGGCAGGACGCCCCTGCGAGGATCCGGCTCCTCGTCCTCGACATCGACGGGACGGTGAGCAACAGCCGCCACGAAATCGACGATGCGACGGTGGAAGCCGTCGCCAGAGTCCGCCAGGCCGGCATCGGCGTGCTGCTGGCCACCGGCCGCCGCTATTCCGCCGCGCTCCCTGTGGCCGCCAGGCTGGGCCTCGAGGGCCCGCTCGTGACCGCGTCGGGAGCGCTCGTGAAGCGGACCGGCGATCATGCCACGCTGTTCCGGGCGGGCTTCGATCCGGAAGCACTGGCGACCGTCCTCCGCCTCATCGATGCCCGTGGCCTCGAGCCGATTCTCTACACCGACAGCTACGCCGAGGGGTTCGATTTCCACTGCCGCCGACTTCCCACCGCCGCGGACGCCGGTCCACTCCGAGGTGTCGCGGAGTATCTCTCCCTCAACAGGCACCTGTCGCGGCTCGATCCGCGTCTCCACCTCCAGCCACCGCCGGGCGTGTTCGCCGGGTTCACCATGGGGGACCGCGACACGATGCTCGCTCTCGAAAGCGAACTCGACGATGCGTGTCCACGGCTCCTCGCCCTGCACGTCATCCGCAGCCCCCGGTACCGCGATTGGATGTGCGAGATCGCGCCGGCGGAGGTGACGAAATGGAGCGGCGTCGCGGCGATCGCCGCGGCGGCCGGCATCCCGCCGGAAGCGGTGTGTGCCGTCGGTGATGACGTCAACGATCTGCCGATGATCCGCGCCGCGGGCCTGGGGATCGCCATGGGGAATGCCGCGGCGGAGGTGCGGGCCGCCGCCGATCTCGTCGTCGCCGGCAACGATGACGGCGGCATCGGCGAGGTGGCCGAGTTGCTCGTCGGCCGCCCCTGACCGGCTTCCCAGGCGTGGTCCCTGGAAATCGAGCGGCCCCGCGCCCGCCGGTGCTTGCGTGGCTGCTCCAGTCCTCCCAGGCAGCCACGAGACGAAGGGGCGGGGGCCTGAGGTGGGCGTCGCGGCGGTGTCGGGTTGTCGCCGGCGGCGGAGATCCCTACAAGTCCGCCCGCGGGGCGAGCGTTCCCCGGTCAGCCAGGCATCGCTCCGTCGCACCCTCCGGACCCGGTCCCCCATGGAACCGAAGATCCACCGTCCACAGGCGCAGTGCAGCCGAACCGGCCACCACTTCCAACCAGGGGACGCGATCGTCTCGGCGCTCGTGCGCTCCCCCGAGGGGCTCGTCCGCACCGACGCGCTCGCCACCGCGTGGGCGGGGGCGCCGGAGAAGACGGTGGCGTGGTGGCGGTCGTTGTATCCCAGGCCCGACGCCGGCGGAGCGGTGCTCGCCCCCAACGACGTCCTCCTCGACATCCTCGAGCAACTCGACGGCCGGGAAGAGGAGGCACCCCTGCGGTATCTCCTCGCCCTGCAACTCGTCCGCCGCCGCGTGCTGAAGTTCTGCGATCCGCCGAGCGACTCGAGCCCCGCCAGCGAGGCAGACCAGATCCGACTCTCGTGCCGCAAACGCGACTGCGAGTACCTCGTCAGGGTGGCTGCCCCGGAGGCCGCGACGGCGCCCGCGATCGAGGCCCGTCTCGCAGCGCTGCTCTGGTCGGGAGACGCGGCATGAGTCGTTCCCCGAATCCGCGCCACGATCCGCCGCGGTCCGTCACGCGGGCCTGCGCGTTCGCTCTGGTCGTGATGGCGCTCGCATCCACCGGTGCGACCTGCCCGAATGCCCTCCGCGGCTACCAGGTCGGCGTGATGCCGCTGCCGAGGGCCCTTCCGGAGCAACCGACGCTCGAGCAGGTGATCGGCACCGTCCACGACAACACGCGGCGTGTTCGCAGCCTGATGGCTCCTCAGGCCGTCCTGTCGGTGCCGGGCGTCCCCAGACTCTCAGCGCAGGTGGCCTGTGAGCCGCCCCGTCGCTTCCGGCTCCGGGCCCAGACGGCGATCACCGGTGGCGAACTCGATATCGGTAGCAACGACGAACTCTTCTGGCTGTGGATCCGCCGTCATGAACCGGCCGTGACGCTCTACTGCCGTCATGATGACTACGCCAAGTCGGCGGCCCGGAAACTGATTCCGCTGCGTGCCGACTGGATGCCCGAACTCCTCGGCCTGGTCACATTCCGCCCCGAGGATCAGCACGAAGGGCCCGTGCCGATGGCCGACGGACGGATCGAAATCCGTACCACCATGGCTGGGCCGGACGGGGCGATGCGAAAGTCGACGGTCCTCGATGGCACCACCGGGCTGGTCCTCGAGCAGCACCTTTTCACGGCCACGGGCGAGCGGCTCGCCAGCGTGCGGACGTCGCGTCACCGCGTCGATCCACCCAGTGGCGCGGCCCTCCCCAGGCTCGTCGAGGTGTCATGGCCGGCCTCGGGGGTCGAGTTCCAACTCGAACTCACCTCGATCACCACCAACATGCCCCCGTCTGACCCGGGCCAGCTGTGGCAGATGCCTTCCTACGAGGGCTTCCAGCCCATCGACCTGGCCGACCCGTCGGTGGTGATTTCAGGCCCAGGCGCTCCTGCTGCTGCGGCAACCTCGCCCCCCCAACTTCCGACCACGCGGCCAGCGGCTCCGCAACCTCCGCTGTCCCCTCCACCCGCTTCCGGGCTTCCGGCCCCACCGCGTCCTTACCCCGGGTGATCGACCGTGAGGCCGATCAACCGGCGACACGCGGGCCCAAGCCCTCGGGCGGGGGCATCCGTGCCCTGCCGGCCTCGCGCATCTTCTGTCTGGCCCGCGACAGCGCGGGGCCGATCGACCCCAAGGGCAAGCCGGTCAAGCGACTGATTTCGCCGTAGCTGCGGGCCTCGAGGTGATGGAGGCGAATCAGCCGGGCCTCGTCGGCCTCCAGGAAGCCGATCAGCCCCTCGACCTCCTCTCGATCTGCCTGACGTTGCTCGGCATGTCGATCGACAGCCCCCGCCACCGATTGGGGACCGTCCATCGTCACAGCCGCCACGTCAGCCTGGGAGAGCATCCGCACCGCAGTCCTCCGGGAGATGACGGCCAGATAGGTCGCCAAACTCGAGCGGCCGGCGAACCCGCGGAGGACTGCCGCATCGGACTTGAGCACCTCGACGAGGATCTCGGCGACGACGTCGTCGCGATCGGCAGCGGAGATCGCCAGCCGTCGCTGGCTGCAGGTGCGGTCAACGACGTGGAGAAACAGCCCGGCAAACCTGTCGACGAACCGATCCCATGCTCCCGGCACCCCCTGAAGGCAGTCGCGCACCAGCGTGGTGTCCTCGGGGCTTCCCGGTCCGCCGGTCGCTCGGTTCGCACCCGTCCCGTTCACGGTGACGTCTCCAGGCGGCCAGCCGTTGAAAGCCCTGCACACGCCCCGGTCGGGGCCGCGAAGGGCCATCGTCGACGCCGCCGGACCGGTTTCCCGCAGGCGTCCCGGGGAAAACGACGAATCCCCTTCCGGGCTCTCCGCCCCCGCACCGCGGGGGCTTTTGCCCGATTGACTCCTTCGATCATACGGCCCCGGTTTCCCGCAACCAATCGCAGTCCTCGACGACTCACGGAACGGGCCCCAAAAAGCCGATTCGATTCGTTGACAGGGTTTCTGGTTCGACCTACCATTCCGCGCAGTCGGCCCGCTTTCGCACCCACGTCCGACACGTTTGATCTGTCACTTTGGAGATGTCTCGATCATGACTCACGTCGTCGCCGAGCCCTGTTTCGCCTGCAAGTACACCGACTGCGTCGTGGTGTGCCCCGTCGAGTGCTTCTACGAGGGGGACAAGATGGTCTACATCCACCCCGACGAGTGCATCGATTGCGAGGCATGCGTGCCCGAGTGCCCGGTCGAGGCGGTGTTCCACGAGGACAACCTTCCGGCAGACTGGAAGGATTTCAAGGAACTCAACGCCGAGATGGCACCGCAGTGCCCGGTGATCACGGAGAAGAAGGATCCGCTCTGCTGATTGCAGTCAACGTCGCGGATCGATTCCAGCGCCCTGGTCGCCCCGGCTCGTTCTCGTGAATCGGGGGCGGCAGCAGCCCGCGGGTCGGCACCCGACCAAAAACTGCACCCTCTCGACGGGGCGGTCGACAACGTGGAAAAAAGTCAGGGCTGACGTTTTCCGCGGACTGCTAGCAGGCTGTGGATAAAGTGCTGGCCCGACCGCACGAGGCGGTCGCGAGTGCGTATCACTCGAGAAAACCGGAGGTTTTCCAAGTGGAAAAAGGTCATGGATGACTTTTTCCACGGGCAGCTAGCGGAGGTCGACCGTCCAATAGGCGCTGTCGACGAACGTCCGCCAACTCTCGTACTTCGGATTGCCGAGTTTGATCGAGAGCAGCGGGCTGCGGCGTGGCTTCACCGGTTGGCGGATGAGGTTCATCGAGGCTTCGTGGGGCGTCCTGCCACCCTTGCGGACGTTGCAAGCCACACACGCGCAGACGATGTTCTCCCAACTCGTGATTCCACCACGGCTCCGCGGCACCACGTGATCGAGCGACAGTTCGCTGGTGGGGAAGCCCCGCCCACAGTACTGGCACTGGTTTCCGTCGCGGGCAAACACGTTGCGGCGATTGAATCGCAATCCCTGCCTGGGGCCGCGGTCGCAGGCGGTCAGGCGGATCACCCGCGGCGCCTGAAGGTCGAATCCGACCCCGCGCACCCAGTCCTCGTCGGGACTGCGGAACGAACTGCGAAGCAGCGAGAGCTCCCGCCATGACTCGAGGGAATGGGCCGCGAACCGTCCCTCCTCGATGTGTACCACCTCGGCCAACTGGCGAAACAGCAGCGTGATCGCCCGGCGGACATTGGTGACGTGGACAGCGACGAACGACCGGTTGAGAACGAGGACGTTCAACGCCAGCGACGACGGCGCCAGCGAGGCCGCCCCGTAGGACGCACCGGGAACCGTCTGAGCGCTGTTCGCCATCCCGTACATCGGAATCCTGTCGGATCGTGGGAAGAGTGCGAGACCCCGGAAAGTGTAGTCGGCAGGGCAGTTCCCTGCCAAACGGCGTCGCGGTCCCGATCGCCGGTTCGAAGGGTATCCGGGCGGACGAGTCCCTTGCCTTCGGCGCAGATTGCAGGCAGACTCTCGATCAAGGCCGACGGGTCATGCCGGACGACGCCGACTCCCCTCGAGACAGCATGATGCTCCATTACTCCTGCGACGCCTGCAAGCGCCCCATCCATCCCCACAACGACGTCCGCTTCGTCGTGAAAATGGAGGTCTTTCCGGCAGTCGAGGAGATGTCGACGGGATCGTCCGGCATGTCCGAGGAGGCCGATCACCTCGATGCGATGCACGAGATTCTCGAGCGGATGGGGGACGAGGATCTGCCCTTCGACGATGGCACGAAATCGATGCGATTCGATCTCTGCGACGCCTGCCGGCAGCGGTTCGTGAAGAACCCCCTCGGAATCAAGACGGGCAAGCAACTCGACTTCAGCAACAACTAGCCCACCCCGCCCGTCGCCGCAGCGTTGCGGCCGCTCCCCCGGGCTTCCGTCCCTCCCGCTCGCTGCCAACCCTGCCGGACGCCGATCCGCGGCGTCGCCCGTGGGTCTGCCGGCGTCGGCTCCCAAAAACCGAACTCGAACACCCCTTTCTTCCTTTCTTCCCCGGAGTCGATCCCCTCCCATGGCCTCCCGCACCCTGTCGATCGCAGCCCTCCCCGGAGACGGCACCGGCCCCGAAGTGACCGCCGAGGCCATCAAGGTGCTGGCCGCGGTCGCGGCATCGGAAGGGATCTCCTACGACATCGAAATGCTCGACTGGGGCGGGGACCGCTATCTGCGGACCGGCGAGATCATTCCGGACGGGGGCCTCGATCTGCTCCGCTCCAAGGACGCGATTTTCCTCGGCGCCATTGGCCATCCCGGCGTCGCCCCCGGGATCCTCGAGAAGGGCCTCCTTCTCGAACTCCGTTTCAAACTCGATCAGTACATCAACCTCCGCCCCGTGAAACTCCTCCCCGGAGTCGAGACGCCTCTCGCCGGACGGGGTCCGGGTGACATCGATTTCGTCGTCGTCCGAGAGAACACCGAGGATCTTTATTGCGGGGTCGGTGGCTACCTCAAGAAAGGCACTCCTGACGAGGTGGCGACGCAATCGGCCGTCTACACCCGCAAGGGCTGCGAGCGCTGTATCCGCTGGGCATTCGAGTACACGCGTCTCCGCAACAGCCCGAAGAAGACCCTCACACTCGTCGCCAAGACGAATGTCCTGACCTACGGCCACGACCTGTGGTGGCGGACGTTCCAGGAGGTGGCCCGGGATTACCCCGACGTGAAGACCGATTACAACCACGTCGACGCGTGCTGCATGTGGATGGTGAAAAACCCCGACGCGTACGACGTGATCGTGACGACGAACATGTTCGGCGACATCATCACCGACCTCGGCGGAATCCTGCAGGGGGGCATGGGAGTGGCAGCCGGTGCCAACCTCAATCCGGACGTCTCCCCGAACGGCAAGCGCGGGGTGAGCATGTTCGAGCCGATGGGGGGCAGCGCCCCGAAGTACACCGGTACCAACAAGATCAATCCGATCGCCGCCATCAACGCCATGGCGATGCTCCTCGAGCACAACGGCCACCCCCGCGCCGCCGCCCGGATCGACAAGGCGGTGGCCCACGTCACCGGCACCAAGATGGCCAGCCAAGCCGCCGGCCGCATGGGGCACGGCACCCGCGAGGTGGGGGATCTGGTCGTCGCAGCGTTGTGACCGGCCCTGCGACCGCATGGCTCTTGACGTCGGGGAAGTCGCCATGCCCGGCTGGCACCGGCCCGCGCGGACCTTCCGCGGTGACGTTGGCAAGCCCGGGTCAGGCGCAGGTCAGGCATGACCTCTTCAGCAGGGCGCTTCAGGCCTGCCCGGTCCGTGCCCGCCGGCATCGAGGGCGACACGACGCCCTTCGAGTTGGCTGACGGCGGCAGCCTGAATCACTTGCATCGCCCGGAGGACCTCGTCGAGCCCGCTGTGCGGCCTCACGAGGCTCGTCACCTTGCGGTGGAATTGGAGGAGCATCTGCTCCCCGACGGAGCGGTCGGCGTCGAGTGATTCCTGGTGCCGCCCCGCCGTATCAAACCACACCAGTCCGGCGGGATGATCGACGAACGCGATCCCCTTTTCGCACGCCACCTGAAGCGCCGACGGCGGTCGAAAGCCGACGGCTTCCTCCCACATCGCGGGAATGTAGTAGCCGCAACTGATCTGGGCGATCGGCCCGTTGCCCGGGGAGCCCTGCGACGTGAAGTCGAGGCTCATCATCTGATAATCGTCGACCGCGCCGCCGGGGACCTCCGCATGCCGTACCGCGACGACGCTCGTCGGTTCGGTGCCCGCGACATACCGGCACCAATCGACCAGTTCCATGAGGTCGCGGGCTTCGCTCGTCCGGTCCCGCGGCGGCACCGTGGCGGAGGGGGTGGTCTGCGGCACCCGACGGTGGCAAAAGAGCATCCGCGGAGCGCCCAAACGGGTGGCGATCAGTTCTTTAAGCCGCATTGTCGCCGGCGCGTAGCGTCGGGGAAGTTCGGTCATGAAGGCGATCCCCGACTCCTCGACACGGCGGCTGAGCGAGTCAGCCCCGGCAGCGTCCACCGGGAGTGACGCGCCAGCGTAGACGGCCTTGCCATGGTCGCAGGCGGCGAGGATCGGCGCCACGCCGTACCACTGGTCCGAGAGGTAGAGGATCGCGTCGATGTCGTCGCGCGCGGCCAGGGCACGGAAGCCCTCCACCGCCACCGTCCCCAGTTCTCCGGCCGCCCTCCGCGCCAGGTGCGCGACCTGCTCGCAGATCCCGTGCACCTCGAAGCGGTCGGCCAGCGAACGCAACGCCGGCAGATGGCGTTTTTCCCACAACGGCCCCAGCCCGACGATGCCGACGCGGAGCTTCATCGCGTGGTCCCCGGGTCGGCGGCGGCGAGTTGGTGGTCGCGGTCGATCCCCTTGTCGGCGATGTCCTTGCGACACCAGGCCCCGCTCCAGCGGATCCGACGGACCGCCGAGTAGGCACGCTGCTTCGCCCGCGCGAGGCTCTCCCCGACCGCCGTGACCGCGAGCGTCCGACCGCCGTCGTTGACCACCCCCTGTCCGTCGGGCCCGGCGCGGGTCGCGGCATGGAAGACCTCCACCCCCGCGAGGGCGGCGGCATCCTCGAGCCCACGGATCGGCCGTCCCTTCTCGACGTTCCCCGGATAACCCTCCGACGCCATCACCACCGAGACGGCGGCGCCGGGCTTCCAGACCGGGGGTCGGATGTCCTCCAGCTTCCGATCGACCGTCGCATCGAGGATCTCGAGGAGGCTCGATTCCAAGAGCACCATCAGCGCCTCGCACTCCGGGTCGCCGAAACGGGCGTTGAACTCCAGCACTTTCGGCCCCTGCGCGGTGAGCATCAAGCCGGCGAACAGCACTCCCTGGAAAGGAACCTGCGAGCGGCGCATCGCATGAACCGTGGGCACGAGAATCCGCGCCTCGATCTCCGCCATCAACGTCGGATCGACGAAAGGCGTCGGGCAGTAGGCCCCCATGCCTCCGGTGTTCGGGCCGAGGTCACCGTCATGGGCCGCCTTGTGGTCCTGGAGCGCCGGAAGCGTGACGATCGTCCGCCCGTCGGTGATCGCCATCACGCTCACCTCACGACCATCGAGGCGTTCCTCGACGAGGATCCCCTTGGCCGCCGCGGCGAATTGCGGATCGCCGGCCAGCGTGGCCACGGCGGCGATCGCCTCGGCGCGGTCGCCGCACACGAACACCCCCTTTCCGGCCGCCAGCCCGTCCGCCTTGACCACCACCGGCATGTCTTCGCGGGCTTCGAGATACTCCCGAGCACGCTGGGCCGATCGAAACTCCCTGAACATCGCGGTAGGGACATCCCCGCGGTGGAGGATCTGCTTGCAGAACAACTTGCTCCCTTCGATCTGAGCGGCCCTGGACGTCGGGCCGAAGATCCTCAAGCCCTCCGCCTGGAAGGCATCGACGACGCCGGCCACCAACGGCGCTTCCGGCCCGACGACGGTCAGATCGACGCCCCGGGACTTCGCAACCTCCATCAACCGGGGAACATCTCCCGCCGACACCGGCAGGTTCTCGCCGACCTGCGCGGTCCCCGCGTTTCCCGGGGCGATGAGGACCTCCGCCCCGTCGTTGGCGAGTTTCCACGCCAGGGCATGCTCGCGACCACCTCCACCGACCACAAGCACGCGACGCGAGGGACCTGCCACGGAGAACGATCCTTTCTCGAAAGGGGCTCGAACGGAGACTGGGCCACAGCGAGCCCCGGAACGATTGCCGGACCAAAAGCAGGCCACAGGTCCCGATGCGGAGAGACTACAGGAAGCCCCTCGCGATGCGAATTCGGCCCTCGCAACCGCGCCACGGACGCGGTGGAAGCCTCGAGAAACCAGGTTTCCAGGCTCCCAGCCTCGAACGGGACGGGGCCGCGTGTGGCGTAAAAAAAGGAGGAGATCCGCTCCCGATCCTGCAGGGGAGTGGGTCGCCTCACGCTCCCTGGCTCGTTCCGCCCACCCCTCGCCTCCTCCCCGGCGCTGCTGACAGCAGACCATGAACGTGAAAATCGTGCGGGTAACGCTGATTTCGCCGTCCTTACGATCGACTCGACGTTGACAGCCATAGCCCAGCCGATAAAGTTGAAAGAGAGTTCGTGAAAAAAATCACGAACTCCCTCCGGCGTCGTGTTTTCCTCGATTTTCAATCATTTTTGACGTCTCGATCGGGAATCGGTGGGGTGTTTGCAACGCCTTCTGCCGACGGGGCTGTGAAAACGTGTGGGAAATACGACTCGGGCGGTGCTCCCGGACTGGCGAATGCCACGTTCCGGGAGTCGACGGGACTCCGGACCAATTCCCCGAAGGAACCCCCGCAGCAATGCGACGAGGATCGTTCGGGGGCCATCTGCGACCTTGAGCGTTGAGGCGAGGCATGGCTGAAAACAAAAAGATGTCGACGGCCGAGATTCTTGCGGCCGCAAGGGCTGCCAAGGCCGCTCAGGCGCCCCCTGCAGAATCGGCTCCGAGCGGCGTCGAAGCCCCACAGGCCGTTCCCGACACACCGGCTCCCAAAGCCCCCAAGGCCGCCGTGCCAGCCAAGCCTGCCGCCCCCGGTGCTCGGCCGAGCGTCGCTGAGATCATGGCGTTGGCGCGGGCCAAGAAGGCCGCGGAGGAGGGGGGGGCTGCCCCTGCCGCAGCCGACAAACCGGTTGCCAAGCCTGCCGCCCCGAAGGCGCCGGCCGCCAAGGCGTCGGGCGACAAACCTGCCGCCGCGAAACCGGCCGCGAAAGCCGCCGCCGCTAAGCCCGTCACGAGAGACACGGCGAGCATCCTCGCAGCCGCCCGCTCCGGAACCAAGCCGGGGCCGACGAGCAAAGCCGATGCCCCTCCCCGTGCCGTGTCACCGCCCCGAACCGGAAGCGAAGCGACCGCCGCAGTCGTCAAGGCCGCTCCCGCAAGGCTTGCTGCTGCTCCGACGCTCCCGCCAAAGCCGGTCAAGCCGGCCCCGAAAAAGGGTGCTGATGCCGAGGAGAACCGCCGTGGCTTTCTCGAGATGGCTGTCGGTTCTTTCATGGCCACCGGTTTCACGGCCCTTTCGATGACCGGTGGACTGTTCGGGCTCGGCTTGGCCCGTTTCATGTTCCCAAACGTCCTGGCTGAACCGCCGAGCCGATTCAAGGTCGGTTTCCGGGAAGGTTTCCCGTCCGGCAAGGTGGAGACGAAGTACGTCGCCCAGTACGGCGTCTGGGTCGTCAACAGCGACATTGGCGGCCAGCAGCAGATCTACGCCTTGAAAACGGTCTGCACGCATCTCGGTTGCACCCCGAACTGGCTCGAGGCCGAGCAGAAGTTCAAGTGTCCCTGCCACGGCAGCGGGTTCTACAAGGATGGTGTCAACTTCGAAGGCCCCGCCCCGCGGCCCCTCGAGCGTTATGCGATCCGCGTCGCCGACGACGGTCAACTCGAGGTCGACAAGGGTCGCACCTTCCATGAGGAGCTCGGCCAGTGGGCCGATCCTGATTCCTACATCACCGTCTGATCCCCTGGTTTTTCCCCCCTGCGTTGCCCGCCTGTTTCCGAGCCATCCCCGTCAACGACCTCCGGCAAACGTCCCATGGCCATCGGCGAAACGATCCGCAACTCCCAAATCTGGAAAAGTATCTTCAGGCATCCGATGCCACTCGACCGGCGAAACCGGATCGTGGTGATGCTCACCAATTTCTTCCTCCACCTCCACCCGGTGTCCATCAAGAAGCAGGGCATCGCCCTCTCCTTCACCTGGTGCATGGGAGGAGTGACGTTCTTCCTGTTTCTCGTCGAGACGGTAACCGGCGTGCTGTTGATGTTCTATTACCGGCCGACGCTCGAGTGGGCCTACAACGACATCCTCGCGCTCCGTGACGTGACCAGCCTGGGAGTGCTCCGCGAGCTCCATCGATGGGGCGCCCACGCGATGGTGATCACCACCTGGCTCCACATGTACCGGGTGTTTCTCACCGGAAGTTACAAGCCTCCGCGGGAGTTCAACTGGGTGATCGGGGTGATTCTCCTCCTGCTCACGCTCCTGCTCTCTTTCACCGGGTATCTCCTTCCGTGGGACCAGTTGGCGATCTGGGCGATCACGGTCGGATCGAACATGGCGAGAGCCTCACCGCTGCTCGGCTACGAGGGCCCTGGCCAGCAACTGCTGACCATCGGTGGTATCGACATGATCACGGACGGCTCGGACGCCCGCTTCGGACTTCTCGGAGCCAGGTTCGTCGGCGAGGAGACGCTCAACCGTTTCTACGTCCTCCATTGCATCGCAATCCCCTTGGCGGTTGCGCTTCTGTTGGCGATTCACTTCTGGCGCGTGCGAAAGGACGGCGGCATCAGCGGACCGCTGTAGGGCAACTTCCATGCATTCAAACCCACTCTTCCTCCCGGACGTCGCCGGATTCCTCGGGTCGTATTACACCGGCCTGGCGGTCATGAACGCGATCGCGGCCTTCCTGCTCTGGCGGGGAAAGAACCGCACCGGGGAGGCGATCGTCTGGGCCTGTGTGGCCGGGGCGATGATGATCCTCGCGAGTCTCGCCATGTCGGGTTCGCCGACCTGGGTGCCCCACCTCCCGGAATCGGCGAGAAAACTCGTCAACACGCTTTCCGGGCCGGTCAACTACACGGCCGGAACGACGTTGCTGTTCATCGGTGCGTTCGTTTTCCGAAAGTTTTTCGTCAAGCCGATGGTCGCATGGACCGTGTTGAACGCGTCCCTGCTCCTGATGGGCCTGGCGATGGCGGACGAAAACTTCGCCTCGATCGTCATGAAGGCGGACAACGTGCCGATCGTGGGTCTCGTGTTCTTGCTTGCGTTCTTCACCTGGGTGGCCACGAAGCAGGCTGTCGAGAACGATGAACGGATCGCTCAGGGACTTCCGCCTCTGGAGAAGGAGAATGACGAGAAGGTCCTCGTGTGGCCCGATCTGGTCTACACCGAGTTGATCTGCATGGTGGCCGTGTCGGCGTTCCTGCTGGCGTGGGCGCTGCTCCTGCCGGCGCCCCTCGAAGAACCGGCCTCGAGCGTCAAGACCCCGAATCCATCCAAGGCACCGTGGTACTTCCTCGGCCTCCAGGAAATGCTCGTCTACTTCGATCCCTGGTACGCCGGCGTGGCTCTGCCGAGCATGGTGATTTTCGGCCTCATGGCGATGCCCTACCTCGACTTCAACAAAAAGGGGAACGGCTATTATTCCATCAACGAACGGAAGTTCGCCTATCTCACGTTCCAGTTCGGCTTTCTCGAGCTTTGGATCACGCTGATCATCCTGGGAACGTTTCTTCGCGGTCCGAACTGGAACTTCTTCGGTCCGTTCGAGTACTGGAGCCCGTACAAGGTGGAGGTCCTCAACAACGTCGACCTCCCACAGATGTTCTGGGTGAATCTCCTCAACCGCCCGCTGCCGAGGGTCGCATCCGACGCCCCGTGGTATGCCCAAGTGGGGACGATCCTCCTCCGCGAGGCGCCTGGTCTGGCGATCATGGCGGCCTATCTGCTCCTCCTTCCGCCGCTCCTGGCAGTGACGGTGTTCCGCAAGTATTTCGCGAAGATGGGATTCATCCGCTACTTGGTGATGATCAACCTCATGCTGTTGATGCTCACCCTGCCTTTGAAGATGGTTCTCCGCTGGACGCTCAACCTCAAATACCTGATCAGCATTCCGGAGTTCTCGCTCAACTTCTGACGCGTCAGCCTCACCGTGCCCGAAGGCGCGTCGACAGCGCGGGCCTCCTTCCTCCCGAGCCGATCCCATGCCTGCCACAGAACAAACCTGGCGCAACCTGAAACTGCTGCACGTCATCTTCGGCATCACGGCGATCGTGTTGTTGGTGACAACGATCGCCATGCTCGCGGCCGATCACAATCGCCCCTGGAAGAAGTACCAAAAGGGCTTTCGGGCACTGGAGACATGGTCGGCAGCCGCTCGTGTCGCGGAGGAAAACTCCGACACCTACGCCGCCAAGACCGAGGCGCTCGATAAGGAACTCGCGGACGCCCGACGGGCTCCCATCGAACCTTCATTGTTGGCCAAGTTTCTCCAGGTCGCCCGCACGATCGACGAAGATGCGGTTGCCGCCGATCTGGTGCAGACCGACGCCGATCGGCTCGTCTCGCAGAGCGACCCCGGCGAAAGATTGGCACTCCGCGGCGACCTCATCACGCGGATGCGAGACATCACGAAACGGGCCCGGTTCCGCGAAGACAACCTCGCCGGAAAGTTGAAGCTGCGCAAGGCGGAGTTCGACAAGTGTCGGGCCGACTACGAGTTGGCCGTTGCCGAGGACGCACCGCAATCGCGGCTCGACACGCTGCTCGGCATCGCCGAGGCGAAGCAGGCGGAGGTCGTCGAGGCGAATCAGGTCAATCAGGTCGCCAACACGCACCGCAAAGAACTCGAGGCCGTCCTTCGCGAGATCACTGCGTCGGAGGATGCCGCCGCCAAGAACGTCGCCGACCACCGGAACAAAGTCGGCCAATTGGCGAAGACCCTCGTTGACCGGGCGCCGAATCCCGGCAAGACCCTCCTCGAACTTCCTGTGCTCGATGCCTTCAACGGCCCGCTCCGCGTCGACCAGATCTGGCTGCCCCAACTCACGCTCAACAACAACTTCCGGGATGTGGCCCGCTTCGACCGCTGCATTACCTGCCACAAGGGGATGGACAAGTCGGCTCCCGGTGCCCCCACCGAACCGGCTTACCGGGAACAGTCCGACGTGGCGATTACGCTCCCGACCAACGCCGAGCCCGGTGCGCCGCGGCCCACGGTGCAAGGGGACGGCAACGCGCAACTCGAAAAGCTCTACGGTTTCAACCTGGCACCCAAGGGACTGTTCCGCGACGAGGACCCCACGGTCAGCTTCGTCGTCCCGGGTTCTCCCGCCGCGGTGGCAGGCCTGACGGCGGGCGACGTGATCGCTGCTGTGGACGGCGGAAAGACGCTCGCCAGGAGCGTTGCCGTCAGCACGCTGGTGGAGTCACCGGAAGCCGGCCGACCGCTCCAACTCGACATCCGCCGGGGCGTGCCGCAGCCCTACGCGACCCATCCCAGACTCGACCTGTTCGTCGGGTCGACCAGTCCCCACCCGATGCAGACGTTCGGATGCACGATCTGCCATCAGGGGCAGGGGAGTGCGACGAGCTTCAAGTGGTCCTCCCACAGCCCGGACAACCCCACTCAGGCCCATGAGTGGCACGACGAGCACGGATGGTTCAACAACCATCACTGGATCTTCCCGATGCTCCCGAACCGGTTCGAGCAGTCGAGTTGCCTCAAGTGCCACCATCAAGTCGTCGACCTCGAGCCGAGCGAGCGGTTCCCGGAGCCTCCCGCGCCGAAGCTCGTCGAGGGTTACCATCTGATCCGTCAGTACGGCTGCTATGGCTGCCACGAGATCAACGGCTATGCCGGGCCCGACAAACGGATCGGCCCCGACATGCGCGTTGCCCCGAATTACCACGAGGTGGCCGAGGCGATCGCCACCGACCCTGGTCTCGACGCGCTCGGTGACGGGGTCAAGCGTCTGGTGGAGGACGTGCGTTCCAGTCCCGATGGAACGCGATCGCGGGAGCGTCTCCGAGAGTTCCTCGAACTCGATGCCGCGTCCGGCGCGGATGCCAAACTCTCTCCACGTTCGCACACCCTCGCCGCCCAACTCAAGGATCCGGAAACCCCGGGCACCCTTCCCAAGGTTGGTCCGAGCCTTCGGCATCTCGCCGCAAAGGACAGCTTCGAGTGGCTCTACGCCTGGCTGCGGAATCCCCAGGACTTCCGCCCTTCGACGAAGATGCCGAGGTTCTTCGGCCTGTGGGATCACCTCAGCGGCAAGAGCCTCGAGGAATCGAAGCGCTA